>Ga0209013_10000408_pt1 | contig 38312 bp, 33 predicted proteins | sample Cruoilmetagenom2_FD_187291 | JGI IMG/M metagenome (GOLD analysis project Ga0209013, IMG submission 187291) | Oil polluted marine microbial communities from Coal Oil Point, Santa Barbara, California, USA - Sample 2 (SPAdes) (version 2) | ecosystem: Environmental > Aquatic > Marine > Oil seeps ...
CCCATGACATCTCTGGACGTGTGGCAGTCGATACAGTCCATCCCTTTAGAGAAATGAACATCTTCGACGATATGGGTGACGTTACGACCGCCGCTGATCATTTTAGGACCCGGAAACCCGTTTCGGGTCGGAACCATGGAATTATTGCCGTCATTAAGCCCCTGGTAGGTTAACGCAATGCGACCGCTGCGATTATGACAGCGCAAACAGACATCGTTTCCGGGAAGGGGATCGAGCCGGTGATCGGCGGAATAAGGCCATTTGTCTTTGACGGTGAGATCATCCCCCTGATAGGTGGCGGTATCGTTGTAGGGAAAATGACAGGTGGCACAGCCGGAGCTATGGCTGGCGGTGTATCTTCCATTGGCTTCTCGACCGATATGACATTGCGAACAGAATTTACGATACAGTTCTCCGGAAAGATTGTTTAACCGGAAGACACCTTTAAGCTCTATGGCGAGCCCGTTTGCTGAAAAAATCTTTTCCGCCCTCGAGCCGTAACGCTCGCCGTCTTCACCCTCCCAAGTCTTCTGGATATTTTTGATCATTCCGGTGTTCGTATGCATGAGGCTCGCCCTGACGCGCGCCAACTGATACGGGTGACACTTCCCACAGGTCTGTTCCCAGAATTCAGGAGCCGAGGGATTTTTCGGGCCGACCATGGAACCATGTGAGATTTCCTTGTCTTTTGCTTTCGGATCACCCTTGTGGCAATCGACACAATTTCCGTGAGAGGCAGAGGCGAGTTCCAGGTCTTGATGGCATGAAACACAGGTGGACTTGCTGAAAGAAGCACTGTTGCAGCCGAGGAATAGAAAGACAACTGCACTCAAAATAGAGATTATTCTAAACCGAAACATAAATCAATCGATCACGAAGAGATGAAACTTTATATTTTTTCGTGTTTCGGCATTCAGCCAAGTCCACATCCTTTTGGGTCGGATACGTTGTTGTCCTTGGAAGCTTCCGTCAGATCCGAAAGGGTTATCATCTTGTGGGAGTCTTCTTTATAGGAAGCCAACATCGTTTCCACGGTTCTGAAATAGGGAAGTTTGTGCTTGACCTTGCCAAAAAGGATGTGGGCCAGGATATACATGGGTATAAACGTGAAGGCATATCCCACCGTCTCCCCCACCACGGGAAGACGGCACGGCAACAAGAACTCAACATTCACAAAACGTGTCTGCATCCAGCCCAAGGCAAATGGGATGGGCCATAAGGAAGCGGCAGCAAGGGCGATTTGCTTGAAAAAAACCTTTCCAAAAGCTTCGTTGGCTTCCCTATTGAACAATTTATAGCTCGGCTTATCTTTGGCCAGGAGGGCGCTTATGGAAAGGTTCTGCATTCGGGTCATCTCCCGGCTATCTTGATCGATACCTGCTTTGTTGAATCTGAAAGCCACAGAGAGGGTAAATTCGCCGACGATGACACACAGTAAGGACAATACCCCGATTCCGATGAAATAACCGAGTATCGGTTGCTCGACCATACGGAAAAAATAAATCAGAAAGGCATCCATATTTAAATAAACTGCCTGGAGAAAATCCATGAACACCGCTCCTTGGGATCCGAATTTAATGGGCATATCTCTCAAATGCTTTTGATGCGCGACACCCAACGAACGGGTATCTTAGCGCTTAAAACGGCGGCACAATACTGTACCCGAGAAAACCTCTGCTCGAGTATCGCAGCCCCACATAGACGGCCAGCAGAATAAACAGTCTCTTTAGCCATACTTCCGGGATGTACTTTGAAGTGCGGGGACCGATCATGGAGCCCACAAAGATCCCCAAAAGCTCGGCTCCGATCAACGGCCAGTAAACCACCGTCCCCTTTACGACCATATAGGTAAAGACACTAACGACCATCCCCACCAGCACGGTCAGCGCCGAAGTCCCGGCCACGATAAACATGGGCAACCCTGCAACGGATGTCAGGAACGGCACGAACAGGAAACCGCCGCCGACGCCGATGAAAGATGCTATTGAAGCGATAAAAAGACCGCCGATGACCGGAATTATAGGGCGGAAGCTAAATTCCACACCGTAGAAGGTAAAAACCACTTTTCCCAGGCCAAACTGTATTATTTTAACACCCACATCTTCGGCTTCACCGATTTCTTTCGTTTCCTTGGCCCCTTTTTCAAAGGCTTTGGCAGCTTGTGTGGCTGCTTTCCTTTTGGCCATTCCAGCCGGAAGCGTTTCATAGAGCAAAACCCCTGCTACGGCAAACACGCAAAGCCCAAAGTAACCGATATACGCCTTCAACGAGATCTTGCCTGCGGTCAATATCGGTACACCGATACTGCCCCCGACGGCACCAACGGCCAGAGCGATGCCCAAGGGCAACACCAGCCTGCCGGCCTTATAGTAGTTCAGACTTGAGATGGCAGCGCTCAACCCCACCAACCACTGGTTGGATACCCGAATGCTGTCGGCAATCAGTTTGTTCAGAATCGGTGATGTCTGTTTAAAGGTTTTACCGTAGTTGGCCAGCCCAAAAACCGTAATATGTCCAACACCGGCCATGATCCCGCCAAAGGCGCCGACCGTGGAAAAAATCCACCCGACCCAAATGGCCCAGAAAAAGCCGATGAGCAAATTGGGTGATGGTGCCCCCGGTATACCGAGCCATCCCGGTTTTGCCTCAGGATTGATCTCTCCCTCCTTCGTCCCCTGGGGTGTTTGGGCAATGGCCTCCGCAAGTCTATCCGGTCCTGCATGCGCCGGAGCAGCAGCTAAAACCGGCGACAAAAAGAGAACACCGACAATAAATACTACGGCAACCATTTTAAATTTATGAGCCATTTTTCCTCCTTACACGGTCCTGATATGATCCGGGTGGGTCTAAAACAGTAGTGATCTCGTCGTTAGTTTCCATCCACACCAATAGATCCATATCAACAAAAAGATTTTACTTGCGAAAACGTCATTTAAATGAATTTCGATGAAAGCAGGCCATCGCCATAGGATGCCCTTGCGCAAAAATATGGTTTCGAAACCCGATTATTTATTTAAAACCCTTTCGATTCGGAAATCAATACTATTTTTGTATTTTAGAAAATGACCCCAAACTGCTATGGAACGTTCCCACAAGTCATTTTAAAAACTCCGGGTGCGTGATTTTTGAATCTTTTGTTGAAAAGCGCCCAACGATACAGCGTGTACTTTTTTATCTGTTTGAGGGTGCCGGTCCGAGGTTTAGGAATCCTGAACAGCGAGTTCAATCTCTTTGTGTTGTAATACATTCGGTTTAGATTCTGTCTTGATTGCCCATACCCAATCTGCTATTTTATGTTAAATACGTTGAAGAGCAAACAGCCGTTTCCCAAGGAAACGAATGAGATTTTCGTTCAAAAACTGCTGATATTTAAACATTGAAAAAGGATAGTTTGCTCAATGTCGAGTGATTTTAACACCATGAGCAATTTGTCCAAGGTGAAAACATGAAAAGCATTAAATCGAAATTGTTGATTTACGTCGGGTCGATTGTATTTATCTTTTCGACCATACTGTTCTACAGAACTTATACACTGATTACCGGAAATTATGAGAATCTAACCAACCAGCAACTGACCCTGGCGTTGAACTTTGACCTGGCCATTCGTGGATATGTTGCCGACATCATCCGCCCCCTTATGTTCGAATTGCTGCCAGAAGGAGAGTTTATACCCAAAACCATGTCCACCAGCTTTGTCGCCCGCAACATATTCAACAAAGTCCGGACACAGTTTCCGGATTACATCATCAAATTTTCTGCGGACAATCCCAGAAATCCTGTCAATTTGGCTGGACCGGAAGAGTTGAAAATGATCCGGTATTTTAACGAGAACCCTCAACAGAAGGTTTGGACCGGAGAAATTAACTTGGGCAGCAGACCCTATTTTGCAAAATTCAGTGCCATGCGAATGGAAGAATCCTGTCTGCGCTGCCACGGTGTTCCCGCCGATGCGCCAAAAAAGCTGTTGGAACTATATGGTTCTGAGGCATCTTTTAACCTTCCGTTGGGAAAGGTGATCGGTCTCGATACCATTGCCATACCCAAAGAAAAAGTTGCCGCGTTATTTTTTAATGAGACCATCAATAATTTTAGTTTGTTGGGGATCGGCCTTTCTTTACTGTGCCTATCACTTGTATTTGTTTTCAAATTTGTCATCACGGACCGTCTCAGTAAAATCACAGAACACTTTGTGCATACCGAAGAGCAGGACGGTGTTGTGGAAATCCGGCCCATTGAATTTAGCGGACAAGACGAAATAACCACTTTAACACGCAATTTCAATAAGTTGGCTGAAAGACTCAACGATTATTATTTTTTGCTGGAAGAAAAAGTTGAAGAGCGGACCAAAGAATTAAGCAGAGCCAATGAGCAACTAAAAAAAGAAATCGAAGAACGCAAACAGGCTGAAGTGATGCTGAAACGAAGTGAAAACACCCTGAAAAGCATTTTTCAGTCTGCACCGATCGGCATCGGGCTGATCACCCATCGGAACATCGGTCGGATCATAGAATGGACAAACGATCAATTCCAACACATGATCGGATACTCCAAGGGCGAACTTGAAGGCAAAAACGCCAGAATTTTGTATGACAGTGACGATGAATATGAGCGGATTGGATTTGAAATCGACTCGCAAATACAAAAACTTGGAACCGGAACGGTGGAGTCGCAATTCAGGCGCCGTGACGGCCGAATTATCGATGCCCTGCTGAAGACGGCGCCCATAAATCCCAGCGACCATTCGGAAGGACGCATTTTTACGGTCATGGATATCACCCAAACAAAACTGATGCAGGACCAGCTCATCCGATCCGAACGTCTTGCCGCCACAGGCCGCCTGGCCGCTTCCATCGCACACGAGATCAACTCTCCCTTACAGGCGGTTACGGTACTGCTGGGAACACTGAAAAAAAATTACAGTGACGATGAAGCGCTATCGAACCAGCTGGAATTGCTGAAGGGCGCTTTTAGAAGCATTCGGGACACGGTAATAAATTTGCTCGATCTGAATCGCCCGGGTAGGGAAGCCAAACAATCCACCAATATAAACCTTCTCATAGAAAAAAATGTCGACTTGGTTCGATCTCATTTGAAGCGGAATAAGATCAAAGTCCATTTGGATCTGTCACCCAGTATGCCTGAAATATATGCCTCGCCCCTGAAATTGAATCAGTGCTTTTTGAATCTCATCAACAATGCAGTGGAAGCCATGACCGGCACCTCCACACCGAATGACGGTACCATGGCCGGAATGGACAGCGGTGGAGAGATCAGTATTAATACGGGGCACGCGAAGAAAAATATTTTTATCAAGATAAGCGATATGGGCCCGGGGATTCCGGAAAAGGACCTGGAATATATTTTTGACCCCTTCTTCACCCGAAAAAAGAAAATGGGTATGGGCGTAGGGCTTTCCATCTGCCACAGGATTATCTATGATCACGGTGGATTTATAACCGGGGAAAATTTACCCCATGGCGGGGTGATGATGACAATAACACTGCCTGCAACTTGACACTAAACAAGCTTTTCAAGAATACTTGGGAAGCAATCGATGTAAGAAAATTGATCTTATTATAAGGTGAATTCACCTAACTTAAAATTTGACACGCAAAGATCCGTATACAGTTCCTTGTCGTTTTCCAACGGCTTCTGTTATTACCAGCTAGTTGACCGGATAAATAATGACATGTTTACGTCTGAAACTCCTTGTATCGCTTTCACAACCTGGAGAACACGCTCCCTTCTTTCGCTGGTAAGAGCTGTCCCTGTAATATTAACATCCCCATTTTCAAATACCTCGATGTTTAAATTATAAACAAAAAGGTCATTTTTCATCAATTCAGCCTCGATTTTTTTGGCCAGTGAAAGCCGTTTCATAGAATCGATTGCTTTCAGGCTACATTCTTTCATCTCTTCAGATTGAGCCGCCGCAACAATAATTTTAGAAGCTAATTTGTTCCCCATTTTTTCAGTATTTAAAACAATGTCGTAGAGTGATGGATTATCCCATTCTTGTTGATAAGCAAAACGGAAAAAACCTTTTTGGGTGCTGTCGCTTTTTTTAATGGTCTTTATCGCCGCCTCTCGGCTCATTCCCTGGTGTTCCATAAGGTTCTGAATCCGAGCCTCTTCTTTTTTTTGAATGAATACATGCATGGCACATCCAAAATCCTGAAGCAAAATTTGACTGCCGTGTCCAACGATCACACCTCGACCTGTTTGCGCAATCGAAAAAACGACAGAATTCATAAAAGTTAAATATATCTCCGGTTTTCGACTAAAAAGGCGATCAAAAAAACCGGGTTCTTTCTTATGCAGTTCCTTTACTTGTTCAATTTGAATTCCTTGCTCAACACATATTTTCTGTAATTTTTGATCGTCATATAACTCAATGTTAAGATCCTCTGCAACACGACGGGCTATTCTTGGGCCGTCTGTCCCCATGTTGTATGAAATCGTAATCAACGACATTGGTGCTCTCCTCTCGGTAGTAATAAAAAATTGTCGGATACAACCGGCGGTATGCTTCATCGAACGATGCAACCATTCTTAGCATATGGCTTATCTATCCGAATTGGCCGGTTAAATATAAATATGATATCCCATGGCGGGGGTGCGTATTAAGTGATGCTCCCGTTAAGGCCGTTGCGGACACTCGATTTTATGAATCAAGGTCCGAACCCTTTAGAATTTTAAGACTCTCCAGTTCCATATTTATGCATTCAGGGCAATAGGTCGGTGAGATGGCAATTTTGGATTTGGTCAACAGGTATTCTTCCATAGATATCCATTCACCGGTGCCGACGTCTTTTCCGGCGTCGTCCCGGATACTTTTGCACACACAACAGACGGGCAATAGAGTTTCATAAGCACTCACCTTCCGCTTAAGTTCTAATTTTTCTAAACAACTGGAGATCCTAAAAGACAATTCTTCCGGCTCACAGGGTTTGAGCAGGTAATCATCGACATCGAGCCGCAAAGCGTCAATTGCAGATATCAAATCACCGAATCCGGTCAAGATGATGACCATGGTGTCAGAATCTTTTTCTTTCGCGCTTTTCAAAACACCGATGCCGTCTATGGGATCCATGACCAAATCGGTGAGGACCAAGTCAAAATTATTCCCTTCCAATAATTCAATAGCTTCTTTTCCGTTCCCGGCGGTAGCCACATGATATTCTTCTTGCTCGAGGGCGGAAGCAATCGATTGCAGAATAAAAGGATCGTCATCAACGAGCAATATCTTATATTTGTCCATGGTTACCTATGACCCCGTCTATCATTTATTGTATCGATATGGTTTTATTTTATCCTTACTTTTACCTAAATTGAGCGATTTTTGATTCGATCTGCACCAATCTCTTCCCCAAAAATCACCCGGCTTAGGTTTTAATGTGTTTCATCTATAAACAATCTCCCCGGTCAATTGTCAAGGATCACTCTCTTTTGACGGGGAGACGTTGCACCATCTTTTTTCGAATCCGTCCGGATATCCGGTTCAAAAGGGGTTCATTCAAGCACCGGTGATCCCGTCAGATTATTCCTTGAATGGTCTGCATCAATAAAAACACGCCGATGACGATCAACAAAGAATGAATGATTCGATCAAATTTTCCTTGAGGAATTGCGCGATTCAAACGACCGCCGATAAAAATGAACAAAAAGATCATCGGCAAGGAAAATAAATAAAAACTAAAGACGGTATGCGTCCAAAACCCTGCAAGCCCGTGCCCGAGACAAATAAAAATACCGGCCATAAAAAAATAACCCTGTAAGGTGGCTCTAAAGGTCGCCGGCGCCCATTTTCTCAACGCGCCATAAATAACAACGGGGGGTCCGTTGGTGTTGTAGGCGCCACCCAAGACACCTGCAAAAAACCCGAAGAGGTATGCCGGTTTTCCACTCTTGATGGCCGTCAGTCGGGGTTTGATCAGGCTGTAGGTAGAAAAACCGATGATTACAACCGCTAAAAACAGTTTCAGGGGGGTATCATAGGTCCCTTTTAAAAACCATAAGCCCAGGGGAATTCCGGCCAGGGAGGAAACGAACAATCGCCAGGCACTTTTAATTTGAACATCCCGCCAGTTTTTTAACAAAATCGTGGTGGAAATGGTCATGGCCACGATGGCCATGAGCGGTGTGGCTGTTTTTAAACCGATAATTACAGCAAGAAGGGGCATGGCGAACATGGCATCCGCAAATCCGAAGGTAGATCGAAGCAAGGTCGCAACAGAGACGATGGATATTACCAGGATTGTCGATGGTTCAAAATACATTGTACCCCTTCATGCGGATCTCAAGGGAATCGACCGTTTCTGCCTCAGACAAAGACCAGGCTCAACCATGGAACCAGCATAATGACAATCCAGGCAATAAATACAAAGACTAGATATGGCGGCACCCATTTGATTAGCTTGTCGTAAGGGATTCCCGTTATTCCGGAAGCGACGAAAAGATCCAGACCGAACGGCGGCGTGATAAAGCCGATGGACAGACCCACGATAAAAACAACGCCCCAGTGAATCGGGTTCATTCCGATAGATACCGCGATGGGCGCCAAAATCGGGGCCAGGATGATACATACGGAGATGGATTCCATGATGGCGCCGGCCAGGACAATACTGATCATCATGGCGCCCAGCATCACAAAATAGCTTCCAAAGGAATGGACAAAATTGGATACGACATCATGAACACCCAAGATTGAAAAAACCTGCTGGAGTACGATGGAAATCGCGACCACCGGCGCCAGCAACCCGTTGACCCGACCGCTGGAAAGGAAGACGGCCGGGATGTCTTTGAGTTTGATCTCTCGCGTCAGCAGGGTCCCGGCGATCAGACAGTACGCGGCGGCAACTCCCGAGGCTTCCGTGGGTGAAGAGATCCCGCCGTATACAATGATTAGAATAAGGGCCACGGCGGCAATCCCGAGTTTTGCATCCCAGGTCGAACGTACAACTTCTTTCATTATAAAGGGTTCCGGACGCCCCCAGTCATACTTTCGGCACCAGAATCGGGCGGCGACCATTAACGCAATGCTGACCAACAGCCCGGGGATGATTCCCGCCTTGAAAAGGTCGAGGACGCTTAAATTTACCGTGAAGCCGTAGACGATCATAAGGATGCTGGGGGGTATCAAAATCCCCACAATCCCGCCGGCGGCTACCGTTGTAGCAGCGAATTCATCATTATAGCCCTGATCTTTGAGTTCGGGAATCATAATTCGACCGATGGTCGCCACTGTGGCGGAGTTGGATCCGGAAATCGCTGAAAATAGGCTGCAAGTGGCCACCGCGGCCATGGCCAGTCCCCCTCTGAACGGTGCCAATACCCGCCGTGCCATCATGGATAATTTTTTTGCGATACCGCCGGCGCCGATAAGATCGCCGGTGAGAATAAACAGCGGCATCGCCAACAGGGCGTAACTGCTGATGCCCTGGTAGGATGTAATCCCGATGTTCATGATGGTAAAGTCAATGGCAATCGATGCCAGGGTGGCCCAGAAGGCCACACATAAAAAGATCGGTACGCCAAGGATAAAGAAAAATCCTGTTATTATGGAGATGATCCAAAGTGCCACATCTTCAGGTATTCCGAACATTCTTTTCTCCCAAAAACACTATTTATTAAACCGGATTATTCGATGGTCGCGGTAGGATCCAACTTCAGTGGTTTGTTGTTTCTGAAATCTTTAATATCCTGTACCGCGCACTGGATGACTCTGAGAAACAAGATAGAAAACGAAACGGGGATACACAACGGGACCACCCATTTGGGTATGGTTTCGGTACCGTATATCAATGCACCGACCTCGTGTAAGCGAACGATCTGAGTCATGGAGAAATACGACGCAATAATACCGAATGCGATCCAGAGGGAATAATCGAGCATCAGAAGAGCAAATTGTGCGCCCCGCGGAAGTTTACTTCGGAACGCCGCCAGGCGGAGGTGTGCCCGCTCTTTGACATTCCAGGAACACCCGAGCCAGGAAAACCAGACGAACAGGCCGATGCAAACATAAACCGCCCAGTGAAACGAGGTTTTGAATACAAAGCGCTGTACAACGCCGATGGCCATAATCGCCATCATTAAAAAGTACATCGGAAAAATCAGGGTGTTTTCAATATTCTGATCCAGCCAGTGCAAGATTTTTTTTGCCATTTATTTCTCCATGCCTAAAATATATTTTCCAACCTCAACAAATAAAAAACATCAAAAGCGACGGTCTTTTTTTTAGAAAACAGTGCGGTTGCTTTTGACGGTATTTAAGTTACCACCCAAACCGCCTGCTCGACCCCGAGTTGGATGACCTGGTTGCTGACACTGCCCATAAAAATTTCTTGAAACTTGGACAAACCTCTTCTGCCGATGACGACCGGTGAATATCCCCCCTCTTGGGCTTCTTGAACAATGGCTCTTGGCGGGCTTGAAACTCCGGCAATTATTTTTTGTGTCACGTGATCCGCTTTAAATCCATGATCGATCAAACGGCGTTTGGCCTCGTCAAATACACCCTGCATTTTTTGTTCTCCGGTTTGAATGTCCTCTTTGGGCAGAGGTTTATCCGAAGCTCCCGGCTTTAATTTTTCTCCATTCCGAATAACATGCAACAGCGTGACCTTGAAATCATGGCCCCCCATCAACTCACCGACGAATTCCACAGCGCGCATCGCGCCTTCTGAGCGGTCCATGGCAACCAGAATGTTTTTCCCGGGCAGCCTTTTTCCTGCGATAAAAACGGGAACAAAGTGAAGTTTATGAATGACTTTAGAGGCATTCGTACCTAAAAATGGTTCCGGCAATTCTCCTTCGCCGCTTCTGCTGATGATTACGGCCAAATACCCGTCTTTGGCTTCTTCGACGATATCTCTGGCAATGCCTCTCTCACTTTGCTTGATCTTGACGGTCACTGCTTCTTTTGGGAAGCCGGCATCCCGAAGCATCTGCTGAGCCTTTTCCATGAACTGCTCGATTTCATTTTTTTTAGCAGTTTCCCAGGCTCTGACATGGGCTACGGCCCCCCTGCTCTGCGGCTCCATTTCAATGTCCCAGTAAAAATCCGGCAGAGTGATGAAAACATGATACAAGACCAAATGCTTTTTTTGAAACGGGTCTCGTTGAGTGATATGCTTAATGGTTTCCATACAGCGGTCTGAGGCATCAACGGCCACCAATATTTTATTTTCTAATGCCATGATCGGAACTCCCTTTGTGTCGGATCCAGTAAAACGTCCTGATCTGTGATTGGGTCAAAATACCCCGTCATTTAAAATAACAATCGGGTATCCGCGAAAAATCAACACCTTGGGCCTTTGCTTTAAGGCAAATGCAGAGCCTCTTTATGATGAATGAGGCCCTGCATTAAATGGTGTTTAAGCAGCGAAAAGCGAATTGCCGATTTATCCCGAGCTATTCGGCTTTTTTCTTGGTGCTTTTTACATAATAGCCTTTGCCCCGTTTCCATTCACCGTCTTTCCACCATGGCGGGTTGGGCTTCCACCAGCGATGGGGTGCAACGTCCATGGCATAGGCATCTCTGGGAACTTCACGGGCAATGGCATACATCTTCTCAAAAATATCACCCCGCCCGTATAGCTTGTTCTGTTTTACCATCTGTTTTTCCCAGGCGGCTTTATTGTACTTGGGTGAAATGAGCTTCTCCAGCTTATCCATTTCCGCGTCGGACCAGAGGACATTGGTGATATTGTTTTTCCAGTGCTCACTGCCCACCGGTGGTTCCTCCTGGTCTGCACCGGACCTGATGGCAATGGAGGCTTCTTCTTTACCCAAAACAGAGACTTGGGTCAAATAGGCCGATTCCATAATGGCTTCCTGGAGTCGTTCCGGCATTTTTTTAAGTTTTTTATGGTTCATGCCGGTCACCCAGTTGCCCGAGCAGTATTTCAGGTACAGAAATTGCCCAGTATATTCCGTAAAGTGGATCATGCTGAAAGGAATTTCCCAGGCTTCGGCGCCGTCAATGGCCCCCTGCCGTACGGCATCCACAACTTCCTCAAAAGAAATCGCTACCGGGTTGACGCCCATGAGCTTCATGCTGATCAGGCCGAAATAGGTGCCGGTGGTTCTAATTTTAGCCCCGGTGGCTTTGAGCTTGTCCAGGGTATCCAAAATGGGTTTGCCCTTTCCGAACTTCTTTTTACTCATGAAAAAACCGCGGAGTCCATAGTCACCGAACAGCATCTCCAGGCCGTAGAGTCTCCGCATGGGCTCACGGAAGAGGTCTTCGCTCCGGTGATCGAATGCAAAAGAATACATGGCGGCCCGGTTCGGCCAAAGGGCACCCCAGTCAAGATTGAGTAGATACGGACAAATGGTCGACGAATTCTGGGTGGAAGCGACGTAAAAGTCGACGATTCCCTGAACGCACTTTTCAGCACAGGTCATTTCACCGCAGATGGAGTTGGATCCAAGATGTTCGATGCGAATTTCTCCGTCGGTTCTTTCTTCAACTTCCCGGACAAAATCCATCGTTCCGATTTTGGCCACCCACATGGTGTCGACACTGTGCCCTGCAGCGCCATAACGGAATTTGTACTTGGGTTTGGCCTTGTAACGTTCATCCTGAATATTCTTGGCCTTTTGGGCCAGCATATGACCATCCGGATTCACGCCGGCATCGGCAAAGCTCTGCCATGCAAACAGTGTGGACGTAACGCCGAATGTCATGGCAATCCGCGAAAAATCTCTGCGGGAAAGCGTCCTTTCCATAAGAGACTGTTTTTCTTTCTTTTTCCCGTCCTTTTCCTGCATGGTGTTCCTCCTTTTTCAATTGGGGTTACCTACCAAACATCACAGACAACTCAGAAGTATGGGTTTTCAAACTTTCAATAAAAACCGCCCATACTCTTAAGCCATCTAAAAAACGAACAAATAACAACCACAAAATCACCTTGACACGACTTCATGATCGACCTAATGGAGGTGAACCCATTAGCAGTGACGGCAGTGAGCCGGTTTTCCGGCTCACTGCCGTCATCGTTTTCAGGACCATGATCGATTTAATCCGATAGCTGGGCACGCAGTTCCTTGGCTTTGGGAACGGCACTGGCGGCGTCGTAGGCCCACCCATCCGCACCGATTTCATCGGCAAAATCCTGCTTAACCGGCGCACCGCCCACCATCACCTTTACCGAATCTCTGAGGCCGGCATCTGCCAGGGCCTCAATGACATCGGGCATGACATCCATGGTGTTGGACAGCAGCGCGGAAAGTCCGACGATTTGTGGTTTGTCTTCTTTTACGGCTTCAACAATATCTTCGGTCGGCACATCCGGGCCCATATTTCGGACTTCGAAGCCCGCAGTTTCGAGCATTGTCCCCACCAGCTCCAGGCCGATATCGTGAACATCGCCCTCCACGGTGGCCAACACGGCCCTCCCGGTCCCGCCGATGCCGGAGCCCTCCAGCAGAAGCGGTCTAAGAACAACCATGGCAACCTTCATGGATTCGGATGACAGCAGCATCTCAGGTATAAACTTTTCACCTTTCTCAAACCCGCTACCGCAGTCGCGGAGGCCGGCAACAAGACCCTCGTCCAGAATTTCTTTGGGCGTCTTACCTTCATCCAGAGCATTTTTTACCAGTTCGACGGTATTGTTTTCGTCTCCATCGTAAACGTTCTTTCTTATTTTCTCAATGATGCTCATTTCGTTGATCTCCTTATTTATACTGTCCGTATTTTCTTGCAGCGTAAACCATTGCATCGCGGTTGGCAAAAGAAGAACCCTTGACATCCCAGCAGTTGGTTCCCAGAATGCAGCGAAGATCGGCCCCTTCGACAGCATCGATGACCGCCTTGGCCTCTTTTTCAATGTCTTCGGGTTTTCCTCTTTTCATGGTCGTGGCGTACGGAACGGCTGTTTGGCCGTCTGTGGTACTTTTGGTGGCTGCACCGACGTTACCGTTTAAAGATGTTACCCGTGACAGCCCCTTCTCGTTGGTTTCCACCGCTTTTTGCGTACACATTTCGACATCCATGGGCCCGAGGAAATAGCTGTCCGCCTGGTTCTGGTAGACAAGATCCATTCGATCATGCCAGTTGCCGCAGGGGTGCATGGTAATGTTCATTCCGGTCTCTCTTCGGATGGCTTCAATGAATTTTCGCTCATACGGCTGGGTCAGCTTTTCGTAGTGGTCCCGTGAGATGCAGTCCCGGGAAGAGACCGGATCGTTGACCCATACACAGTCGACACCGGCTTCCCATGCCGCGACAACCATCTGGAGCCATCCGTCAAGGGCCCGTTCCATCAGTTCCACCGCCCAGTCAGGGTCTCTGGCGACGATCAAAAACCACTCTTTGAACCCGGTCAGACAGGCCGCGGTTCGGGAAGGACAGCTCCCCCAAGTCATGATGGGCACATGCTGGGTTCCCCGACCGCGTTTGATCAACTCTTCTTTAAGGCGCCGAACCACGTAAAGCACTTTGGGCATATTGCCGTCTTTGCGGGGATCCAGTTTCCATTTTACCTTTTCCATGTCCTCTTTGGTCTTGATGAGGGGTTCGGCAATCTGGGGAACGTCGTTTTCCGGATACTTGAGTTTTGCGCCCATGGCTTCTTCTACAGGACCCATCATGTCGTAATCGATGATGCAGTCATATTGAAACCGTTCCTGAGCCTGAATTTGTGCCTTGACATACAGATCCGGATTATCCCAGGCCTGTTTAAAGGTAACACCGGCATATTCCAAAGCGGCCCACCGGGGGTAATAGTTGACCGGAACACGGTCGGTTTTCTCTCCATTTAACGACCCCATCATTCTCTCGTAAGGGGTCACTTCTTGGGTATTGCCGTACATATCGTAGATCATTGATTCTCCTCCTCTGAAAAAATTAAAAATTAATATGCTTAAACACCGTATAAAACTATTTTCCCAATTCGGGTGATACATTTCATATTTCTTGGGATTTTTCCCGCCGGTTTTTGAATCAATCGGTCCCAAGAAATAATTTGAAAAAAAATAACCCTTTAAAAAAGCATATCAAAATCTATGCCAATTATTGCCATATTATGAAATTATTGGTTACAGCTCGGTATCCACAGGAATATTCAATGTGTCGACATGTTTCAAACGGATGCTCGAAATCTATAATTTTCCATTTTGGAATGCTTTGGGTTCCAAAATGGACTTGGGGCGATGGGGAGTTCACAAACCGCTAGGGGATCAGCATCGCGATGCTGGTGAGTATCACAGACGAAAGCAGCAAAAGCATGCCGGCAATCACGACCTTTAACCTACCCAATTTGCCTTTGTCAATAAAAGGAATCAAAATAAGCACCAAAACAGCCGTCAGGGGAATCACCGTCGTACCGATGACAATCCAGCTGCCGGGGAAATAACGGATGAGTTGATACAGCCAGAGAAAATACCACTCGGGCCTGGGGCTAAATGGTGTGGAAAAGTCGATTTGGCGGCCGATGCCCGGCGGGTACAGCAGGGCGAGAGTAACGATCAACTCGACAATTAAAAAGATCACCAAAAGGATTTCGATGAGATAATCGGGATAGAATTCCTTTTGCCGATTCATTTTACAAGCCCCCTTTTACGCCCTGATGTTTGACCAGATGGAAATGTGCCCACAATAACAGACACATAAAAAGCGGGATATAGAGGACATGGATGGCATAGAAGCGAACCAGAGTCGCACCGGTGATGTCTTCGCCGCCCCGGAGGAAATTGCAGAGATAAGGCCCCAGCAACGGCACGGTTCGCGCCATGGAGGTACCGACTTCAGTGGCCCAGTAGGCCTTCTGATCCCAGGGCAACAAATATCCGGTAAACCCGGATGCAAATGCCAGAATTAAAATCAACGATCCTGCGATCCAGTTCAGCTCCCGGGGATGACGATAGGCTTTATAGACAAAAACTCTGATGGTATGAAGAACAATCGCCACGATAAATAAATTGGCCGACCATTTGTGAAATGACCGGATAAACCCGCCGAAGCGCACCTCATTTTGGATGCGTAAAATACTGGCAAAAGCTTCGTTCTCTGAAGGCACATAATAAATGGCGAGCATCAGACCGCTGGCAAAAAGCATGATAAACAGCGTAAATGCAATCCCACCCAAACAAAAGAAATAATTGACCCCATCCGGAATGGACCGATACAGGAAGCGGCGATGCGGTTTTTTTATTCCGAAGTTACGATCGAGCCATTCAAAAAAATTTCCCATATATGGTCTTCCTCATACCCGCAAACCGATATATACCTTCTGCCGTTCAATTTTCAGGGGCAGACGGTTCAAAGGTGCCGGCGGCGGCCCCGCCACCACATTCCCTTGCATATCGTACTGTCCGCCGTGGCAGGGACACATAAATCTGTTTTCGGTTCGGTGCCAGTTTATCAGACAGCCCAGATGCGTGCAACCCGATGAAAAAACAATCAATTCTTTACCCGTATTTGCGATGAAAAATTTATTGGTGACGGTTTTTCCACGCAGCGGATAATCGATATAATATTGCCGAACCCCTTGAACCGGCAATTCCGTCTCGTCACAGGCATAGACATACAGTTCCTTCTTTTTCCGCATTCGACGTGGAAAGGCAAAGAGTAAATACACGCCGGCCATTATACATAAACCGATAAAAGAAAATAGAATGCAGACCTTCTTCAAAAAAGATCTTCTATCATTTTTTGATGCAATTTCTGCCATTTAAATCATTTAGAATAGGTGTTCAGACGCAAAACAGCCGTTTCATCCGCCATATTGTGAAGCGCCGCCCCTTTGATGTTTTGATAGCGGCGAAGTGCTTTCGGATCCAGGGTCTCGGCAGTTGGGTCGAGTTTTTTCAGTTTTGCCACAAGGGTTTGGTGTTTATCCAGATAAAATCGGTATTTGGTTTCATCGGTCTTGATACTAAAATCTCCTTTCATTTTCCATTTATCTTTTAAAAACAACCAGGAGGCGAAATCACTCAAATTATAATCCTCAAAAGGACGTATCGGCGAAGTGTTGCGCATATTCTGTATGCGGAGGGCGCTTTGATCTGCCACGATGTCATATGCACCGCTGAAGGTCTCCTCGGTTCCCTGGCCGTCGAGAAATTCCCAGGTAGATACCGAGGTCTGTTGTTCCCGGTGGCAACTCTCACACGATCGTCCCTTGCCAAAAGGGTGAGCGGCCTGTTGTATTTCGAGCCATAACAGGTGGTTGTTGTTCTCCGGCAGTCCATCGAAAGTGCCCACGATGTAATAGGCGTCTCTGGTTTCTCCGGCCGGCCATCTGAAATTCACCTTGGAAGAAGGCGGCACTTCTTGCTTAATGTTCCCAACGGCATGGGGCATTACTTTTACCGGCATCCAGATCCCCTGCTGGTCTTTCATCAGGATCGGCGGTTTTTGGATGCCGTAATAAAGACCGTATTTATAGAATGGATTTTTGGTATCCGCAAAAAATCCTGGACCCCAGATGGTGATCTGGTACCCCCCCAAGGCATTTACATGGCAGGCGGCGCAATCAAGATTTTTATGGATACCCCTGGCGTGCGCCGCCGAAATTTCGGTGTGGCAATCCTGGCAATCAGCCTTCCTTTGTATATCTCCCATCCCTTTCTTACCCGTCGCATGGCAGTCTATGCAATGGATATTATTTTTATAATGCACATCCGGCGCCATTCCCGAAGGGATTGCATAATCTCCACCTACATACGTTTCGCCTCTCCGGCTCTCCATGGAGCCTGAATGGCACATGCTGCTGCGGCCGAATCCGCTGCAACTTTCGGATTTGGGTGTTTTAGTGAACCGGTGCGGCTGATCCGCTTGGGGTGCAAAGTGACAATCGAGGCAGCCGGCATGGCAGGTATTGCAGACTCTCTGTTTGGCCTCGGCCTGCTGTCGGGTGAACGGAACATTAAGGTTTTGACGAATTTTTTCGGTATTTAAATAACCAAAACCGGAAGCTTTCAGAATCTCTTGGGGTGGGAGGTCGGCAAACGAAGGACCGCAGTTGTGCGGACCGTAAGGATCCATCCATGTTTTCATGGTGCGTTGACGAAAATTGGTGGCCATCAGCGTGGTGTTGAATTGCTTTAACTGCTCCGGATGACAACCGGATTTGGCACAGGTCTTACGGGCCAGTTCTGGATCGAAATTGTAGGTCTCCGGATTCCGGTCATGCCAGAGGATGGTCCGAACTTCATATGGATATCGAAACCCGCCATCGGTGGCCATTTTGGGAATCAATTCGAACAACCGGTCTCCACCGGTGGGTTGCAAGGGGGATGGATAGAAAACTTTTCTTTGTTTGAGGTCGGCCTCATCACCGATCACCAGCATTTTCAGCATGCCTGTATGGGCCTTGTCTTTATCCGTTGCCCGGCCTTTACCCAGATGACAATCCCTGCAGTCGGCGGTGGTGTGCTTGCTCTGTTCGGAGACCATTTCCGGCGTAACGTAAAATTCAGGATGGCCCAGTTCCGTCAGCTTTTCTCGGTCCGAATGGCATCGAACGCACTCGGCTGAACTCTGGTTCCAGGCATAATAGCCGGAAAACGAGATAATGATACCGGCCTGCAAAACAAGAACCAGGATAACCTTTCGGTTCAAGTAGGAGCTTATGGTGCCGAGTTTTTTTAGTAACATTTTGGAAAGAAAGTGCGTTTAAAAAGGTCAGGGAAAATATTCTGGATCAGCCGTCATCCGGTAACCGGAAATCTGTTGAAAATCGTGCGGCTGTTCTTCGTAACGCATGGCACGTCGCCATGTCAAGACCGAAAACGAGCCTATGGCCGCTGAAACGAATCATCTCTTTAAAGTCGGTTTGCACGTTTTCTGCGACGTTCGATTTAGATCTTTGCCCCAAGCACATTGCATATAATGCAGAAAAAATCTTGGGTCTCGGCGTTGACGTTTTTGTAACAGGGCTGCTTTCCGTGTTCTTCGAGGGGTGTGTCGCCAAAAATAAGAATGACGAAATCAGGATTCCATTTTGGAATACATACCGGCAACTGGCACATGACGGACGGCATTTTTTTTAAAATTTATATTTAACGTAGGTGGATAGGAACATTTATCCCTGTTTTTTAGGTCATATGGAGACCATATTTTTTTTGTCTGATGCAACTCAACTGGATGACCTGACAAATTAAAATCTTAAAACCACTTGACATTGTTGATCAAAAAGAATTTTTCCCAAAAACATATTTCCCATAGGGTCAAGCATGCAATAAATAATGGTATAAAAAATGCATAAAAGTTTTTGAAAATTCGTTCGATTTTTTAAAGCAACAGCGCTCGCTGTCCTAGCAGCGTGTTGGAGTCCAACAGAAATCCCCCTTTGCGGAGCTGGGGGGCTTCAATTTAAAAAAATCACACGCAAAAATAATAATTCCCACCCGATCAGGATGGAACGAGAAATATGAAGGAGGTTTCGCCATTGGAAAAAACGAGTTTAAGTAGTCAAATCTGGAAAGAAATTAAACGAGGTTACCATTTTATTTTTTTAAAAGACATGCCCTTGTGGGTGGCCGGCATCGGGCTGGGCATTCTTGCAATACTGATTTTTCTTTGGCGATATCCCTGGGGAATTTCCTCAGGATACGGCAACTGGGGCAACCAGTTCTACTATTATTTCGGTTTAGGGAAATTGGCCGGATTAAAAGAAGCGCCGCTGACCCCCTGGATCCACCCGGTTTCAGTTATGAACATTGGAATGATATTGGGCGCAACAGGTGCTTCCATGATGAAAGGACAGTTCAGCACCTACCTTGCGCCGCGCCGTGAGTATGTTAAAGGGTTTCTCGGAGGCGCTTTAATGGGCATAGGCTCTTCCTTTGCCAACGGATGCATTGAAGGCGGGTTTTACACTGCTGTGGGCGTATTTTCCATGGGCGGTTTCATGATGATGATCGGTCTTGCACTCGGCTCGATTCTGGGCGTTAAATACCTGATCTGGGAAATGATGAACTGGCCGGTTAAAATACCCACTCAAAAACCGGTGGAATGCAAAAAAACCCCGCGGATCGACTGGTGCAAGGTGTATCCGTATATCGGGGGAGGCATCTATATCTTGCTTTGCCTTTCCTTTTATGTGTATTCAGCTTTTGATAAAACTGTAGTCGGCGGGATGGCCTTTTTCGGTCTCTGGGTCGGTTTTTTCATGCAGCGGTCCCGCTTTTGCCTGCAGCGCACCTTTAGAAATCCGTTTATGACCGGCGATTACGAAATGGTCAAAGCGGTAATTTTGAGCCTGATCATTTACAGCGCTGGTTCGGCAGTCATCAAGTACGGTTTCTTCCAGCCGGACACCCATGGGATCGACCACCGCTTCTGGATGGGGAGTCTTATAGGCGGCGGCATATTCGGCCTCGGGATGGTAATCGCAGGTGCCTGCGCCAGTTCCGGCCTGTGGCGTGCCGGGGAAGGCAATACAAAAGTCTGGCTGGCCATTGTCGGTTTTTGTACAGTATATCCGTTTTTTAAAAATGCCGTAAAAACCACCGCACTGGGACCGTTTCTGGGTAAGGGTGTCTATGTGGTCGATGTGCTGACCTGGACGTGGACGCCGGTGTTTTATTTGGCTTTTTTTCTTGCCTGGTATTTATTGGCAGTATATAATGAAAAAACGGAAAAATTCGTTATTACATTTTAAAGGAGTGAAAATATGGACAATTTAGAAAACGTTAAAGCGGACATTGTATTGGATACCCGTGGATTGAGCTGTCCCATGCCGATTCTGAAGCTTAAAAAAGAGTTGAAAACGACGGAAACCGGTAAAATCGTCGAGGTCTGGAGTACCGACCCCGGCTCAAAAAAAGACATGCCGGATTTTGCCAAAAAGCAAGGGGATGATTTTTTGGGGTACGTTGATGAGGCGGGATATACAAGATATCTAATTAAAAAGGGGGGATAACTTGGATAATGTTGACAAAGTAGCCGTGCTGATCAAAGACGTCGACCAGCAGTATGAAGGGTTGCGCACCAGCCTGGGTTTGCTCCTTGAAGCCGCTTCGGTTCAGATGTATGTTTTGGGTCACGAAATTGCTAACCCGGACGAGGCCTACCTGGATAACATGGAATTTATCGATGAGATGGAGGGGGAACGTTTTTCCAACCATCCGGCCAACGTTGAAAAATACGGCTTTCAGCCGATAACCACTGAGGAATTATTGGTCAAGCTCAAAGATGTTGACCTTATTATTCCCTTTTAGAGGGCAATTAACCATGAAAATGCTAAATATTGTTCGGTCAGCGCCCGATGATTTGGAAAAGAGATTCATAGAGACTTTTTCCGAAGGCAAAGAGAACAAAGTGATCACCCTGTATGAAGGAGATGTGGACTGGTCGGCTCTTGTGGACGATATTTTTTCATATGACAAGACCCTATGCTGGTGGTAAGTCTTCCCTATCCGGAAATGGCCTTTCACCATTCCGGGGTCAAGCTGAGGAATTGATGGCGGACTGTGCGGCATAGACCATGGATGCCTACAATTGATTGATTTCCTTGGCTTTGCGGGAATTTTTGGATTAGAACCCATTGGGCTTCCAGAGTGTATTTCCGGATCGGAAACACTCCGTTACAGTCAATTTTTATCGTTTCCTCGACATTAAAATCGTCTGAAGTCGAAACCGATACTTCAACATTAATTTAAAAAGGGATTTATGCTATGGCTGATAGATTAGGGATTATGGTTAGTTCGGACAAACATCTCGACCACGTCATCGCCTTGACAAAGGCCGCCCATGAAAAAGGCAAGAAAGTGCAGATATTTTTTACCGGCCAGGGCGTGCTTCTCACCCAAAAGCCGGAATTTGCAGAATTGGAGGGCAAGGCCAAGCTGGCGGTTTGTGATGTTAGTTTTCGGGCCAACGGTCTTGAAGGGGATGTGCCTGGCGTCGGGTTCAAGGATTTCGCCACACAGGCAAGAAATGCAGAGATGATCAAAGAATGTGACCGTTATCTGGTTTTTTAAACAACCTGGTGAGATACTTGGGGATTGAACATCTTAATTGCCGACACAACTAAGGAGGAATTACGTGAATAGAAAATGGATCCTCATTTTTTTAACAATGATATTGGTATTATGCTTTCTCGGGTTGAGTATTGCGGGAGACAAGGTCGGAAATAGCCGCAAAGGAAAGCTCCTATTCCGAAAAAATTGCCGTGCCTGCCATAATGGCAGCAAAGCGCAAGAGCTGGGTCCATACCAGAAAAAGATTGAAGAATGGGATGGAGTTTTTGCCAAAGACAAATACAAAGAATTCGCCTGTAAGGATGAATGGGAAAAGCTCTCCGAACAGGATCTTCTCGACATATTATCGTACCTGCGAGCAGGTGCCGCGGATTCAAAGGTTCCGCGGGGGTGCGGTTAAGATGTATTTTCTTTTAAATCTGGAAGTTATGAGCGCCCAAGCCGGCCGTGCCGGCTTGAGCGCTTTTGGGTTTGGACGATGCTGGGCTTACTGATATTTCTTAAGTTTCCGCCACAGCGTGTTGGACCCGATGCCGAGAATTTTGGCTGCTTTCATTTTTTTCCCCTCACAGTATTCCAACACGCTTAAAATATACTTTTTTTCCAATTCGCCTAACGACGGCCACCCCTCCTTAACCTGCTGAAGTGCGGACACCTCCTCACCGGCGGTGAGCGCCGGCGGCAGATGTTCAATCCGTATTTTCTTGTTACCGGCCAGAATTCCGGCCCGTTCGATGGCATTGCCCAGCTCCCTTACATTACCCGGCCAGTCGTAGTTTTCGAGAACATAGGCAACCCGAGGCGAGAAGCCCTTGGATCCCGGCGCGTATTTGCTCAGAAAATACCGGGCGATGGGTAGAATATCATCCCGTCGCTCTTGCAACTGGGGGACATGAATGGGAAAAACGTTCAGTCGGTAGTAAAGATCGGCTCTGAATTTTCCCTCTTTCATCATATCTTCAAGGTTTCTGTTGGTGCTTGCAATTACGCGAGCTTTGATGGCAACTTCTGAATTGCAGCCAACGGGACGAACTTTTCGCTCCTGTAAGGCCCTTAGAAGCTTAACCTGAATCGAAAGCGGCACGTCTCCAATCTCGTCAAGGAAAATGGTTCCGGACCCGGCTTCGATCATCAATCCTTTTTTGTCCCGATCCGCCCCTGTGAACGCCCCTTTGCAATGACCGAACAACTCGGATTCCAGCAATGCCAATGGGAGAGCCGTGCAGTTTATGGCCATAAATTTGGATTTCGACATCAGCGACAGGGAGTGGATGTAATTGGCGACCACTTCCTTGCCCACGCCGGTGCCTCCCGTGATCAAAATGTTGGCCGAAGTTCTGGCCACTTGCTGGGCCATCTCAACAACCCGGGTCATACTTTTGCTCCGATACGGCAGCCACTCGGGGCTCTTATGGGGCGTACCATCGAAGCTCGGGGCTTCGTCTTTTTGGGGAACGGACTTGACGCGACTGGCCAACAATTTTTTATTGAGCTGCAAATACTTATGCTGGAGGTCATGATCCTTGCTGGCCTCCATGAACCGAATCCCCTGTTCCCCCCAGCCTTCTACGAATCTGCCCTCGAACGAACAGTGCTGCCGGTGAAAACAGTCTTGCTCCTGAACCAGAACCTCCCGCTCGAAACAGACCGAAGCAAATCCGCTAAGATAGCCGCAGATTACAAAGCATACCGGCCCGGTGTCTGTTAATTTAAGGTGTTTGTGGGAATCGACTTCGTATGAATTGAACCAGCGGCCGCGGAAAACCAGCTGATCCGTGTCCGGATTCAGTGAAAAATGATTCATTACCGTTTTACAATACCCCCGCTGGGTGAGCATTGCAGCACCCGCCCTTAACCACTCTTCCTGGGTATCCCACTGGTACATCTCCCCCAAGCTTTTTCCGTCCAAGCTTCCCACCTCATATCCGTAGTGGAAGATGACGGGCTGGCACTCTTCCCAGCCGATATTTTCGACGATCATTCGGCGAAGTTCCATTAATATACTGCCATCGAATATCAAGACGCGCCGGTTCTCCAGTTCGACCAATCCTCGTTCCGGTTTAAAATCGAGCACATCGATGATTGAAAGGTCTGACGGCTTCATTTCAAACTCTCCTTTAATCAATTTTAACAAACTCGTAAAAAGTTTTTTTGTGAGCGATATCTGATCATTTGGGGATCCAGTGTTTCAAACGGTGATGCGTTAAAAATTTCAAGCTGTTTGAGGAGCTTGCGACGAGTTCTTGAAATTTAGCAGCACAGTTTGAAACGCCCCCAAATGGTCATTGAGCGAGCAAAACGAACTTTTTGCGAGACCATCAATTTTGGAAGCAATAAACGATCCATGGAAACGCAACAGGCCCGATTAAAACTCCATTTTGGAATTTAATAGTCCAAAATGGAATGCCAGTCAACTGAAAAATTGAATGCCCCCTAAAAAAAATGATGAACAAACCGATGGAAAATGCATTTTAGTTGTATCATCCGACAATTTAGCGAAATTGGCATAATTCTTGAAGGTATTTAAAAAATACTCTGGAAATGAACTACCCCGCAGCAGAGCTGCGAGGTATCAAAATGAATTTTTATCTTATTAACCCCGATGCAGAGCATCGAGGAATTCTTTTGATTAACCGCTATATATTCCAGTTGTTCGCAGTGCATACTTTCACCCGGCCAAGAATCGTTGTTTTATTTTTAATTTTTTAGCTGACAGAAAGGAGGTGGATCGGTTAATACGCAGTTCTGGCATTATATTCACAACTTACTTATTTTATTTAGCAAAAAACACTCTTAAAGGGGGCAATATGAAAAGATTTAAAATTACAGCAATGTGTACCTTTGCGCTATTTATGGCGCTGTCCTTTGCAAGCATTTCATTTGCCGGTGACCTTGGCGCTATATATTCAAAGGACTGGACACCGGAACAGATTAAGACTTTTGTAAACAAGCCCTGGACCGCAGAAGAAAAAGCCAAAATGGGTGGTTCCGATATGGGATACATTCTCGCCAAAAAAAGTTTTCCATTGGAAAAACTCACCGGCGATTTAACGGCCAAACAACTCTATCAAAACGGCAAGGCCGTGTGGATGCCGATCATGATGCAGTACGGCATCGGCATGAGCATGAAAACCTTCAAAAAACTGTGGATCGACGAAGGAAAATGGAAAGACCCCGGTCACAAACTTCTTGATATACGCATGGAGTCCGAATTTCTCCAGGGCCATATCCCGGGAGCCATCCGTTTGGATACAGGTCTCGATTTCTGGTATCTCCCAGGACTGGCACCGGATCAGAAAGCCACCTACTACCTCCAGTGCAAAAGCGGCGCCCCGGCAGACGGTGGTATTCGGGGAGCACTGGTTGCCAGACACATGAGAATGATGGGATATACCGGTGAAATTTACAACCTCACCGACGGGTTCAGAGGTTGGCTGGAGCTCGGTTACCCGGTCCTCAACCGTCACGGCCAGTTCACGCTGGTTCCGGGGACCTTCCAGAAACCCGACCCTTATTTTACGAAGGATAAGTATCCAAAAACATTAAAGTATTCCCCGCAGCCATAGCGGGAAATGAAGTAATAATGAACCGTGCGGTGGCGACAATTTAGAGCACTAACGCACCTCAATCCATGAAACCCCGTGGTTGAACCGATCTTTCCTTTTAGTGGAGGGTTCATCGCGGGGTTTTTTTTGGCACGCAAATTGTATAAACTATTGTAAAATCCATTGGATGTAATATACTATCTGCACTTTGAAAAAAATCGATCGAAAGGAAGGAAAAGGACAGAATGGCTACAAATTTAACGACCATCGTAAAATCATTAAAACACGAAGCCCGTATCTGCCGTGATACGGGTATATCCATCATCGGCGAACGGATCAACCCCACCGGAAGGAACAGTCTGCAGGCTGAACTCAAAGCGGGAAAATTCGATATGGTCAAAAGGGACGCCGTCGCCCAGTTACAGGCCGGCGCCGCCATCCTTGACATTAATTCCGGGCTCCCCAGAGCCGACGAACCCACCCTTTTGGTAGAGATGATTCAGGCGGTCCGGGAAGCTGCCGACGATCCCCCTATCTGTATCGACACGCCCAACCCGAAGGCTTTGGAAGCGGCCCTGAATTTTTACTGTAAAGACGGTGCCAAGCCTCTGGTAAACTCCGTGACGGCAGAGGCCAAAAGCTTGAAGAAGATACTCCCCATGATCAAAGAATATGGGGCGGCCGTTATCGGATTGTGCAGCAGTGATTCCGGCATCCCGGAAACCGCTGAAGATCGGCTGAGAAACACGGATATAATCATGGACGCGGCGGCCAAAGTGGGTATACCGGCGGAGGATATCATTATCGACTGTCTGGTCTTGACCCTGGGTGCAAAATGGGAGGCAGGGAAGATCGCCCTGGATGCCATTGCAATGATTGTAGAAAAATATGGTGTTAACATTACCATGGGTGCAAGCAATATATCCTTTGGGTTGCCGGACCGAGAAAATCTCACCTCTTTTTTTATGGCCGTCGCAACATACGTCGGATTGTCCTGCCCCATATGCAACCCCATGAAGACTCAAGAGGTGATCAGTCTCCAGGCTGCGGATCTGATTCTGGCCAGAGATCCCCACGGGATGAAATGGATAAAGGGCTTCAGAGCGCGACAGAGCGGATAAAGGCCGGCAAGGGAATGGAATGAAAAACCATGGAAAAGGCCACCATTATTTTCCAGCCATCGGGTCGACGAGGCAAGATTTCTAAAGGAAAGAACGTTCTAGATGCTGCTCGAGAGCTGGGAGAGAATATTGAATCGCTATGCGGTGGAAAAGGGTCATGTGGAAAGTGCAAGGTACTGATTGCCGAGGGGCACTATCCAAAATATGGTGTAACTTCCCACCGCAAAAACCTTTCCCGGTGGCAGAAAACAGAAGCGAATTTCATTACCACGCCCGAAAAACAAAAAGGATTGCGTCTGGCCTGCTGTGCTGGAATCAAAGATAACGCCCTGGTTTTCGTACCGGAAGAGTCCAGGGCTTCCAAACAGATCGTCTCCAAGCGTCCCCGTCTGCTCCCCGTAGATTACGATCCGGCTGTAAAAAAATACGATTTAATCATGGAGCCACCGTCGGCGGGTGACGCCCGAGGGGATTTGGAACGCATCTTGAGTGCGTTAAACCTGCAATACGGTCTGAAAGATCTCGGCTGTGATATCGACAACTTGTACGCCTGCGATATTGTCGTGTTAAGGCATCTTTCCATACGGCTTCGGGAGCAGAATTGGCATGTCACCGTCAGTATCTGGATGGACCGGGAAATCATTCGTGTCCTTCCCGGAAGCGTGACGAACACTTACGGCATTGCCATAGACATCGGAACCACCACCGTTGTCGCTTCTTTGGTGCATTTGAATTCCGCTCGAATCCTCGACACCCAATATATCATGAATCCCCAGGTCAAGTACGGAGAGGACGTAATTTCCCGCATCAATTACCACGTGCAAAATAAAGAGGGCCTCCGGCAGATGAGTCTGGACATTCTCGAAGCCCTCAACCGTATGATCGAAGCGATGTTGCGATCCACATGGCCGGAGGATACCCATTGGACCGAAACCACGGAAGCATCCGATTACCCTGACCCCCAAAAGCAGCGGAAAAAAACAGACGGCGAATTCTTATGTCTGGTTCCTGAAGATATTGAAGATGCCATTATCGTCTGCAATACCATCATGCACCACATCTTGCTGCAGCTGGATCCCCGACATGTTGCACTTTCACCGTTCCCGCCGGTTGTTCAGAAAAGCCTGAATATCAAGGCCAGAGATTTTGGCATCAACATTTGCCCTTCGGCCTATGCCCACATCCTTCCCAATGAGGCCGGATTTGTGGGGGCCGACAATGTTGCCGTTCTAATCGCTGAAGCCCCGTATAAAAGCGATCAGATTCAGTTGATTATCGACATCGGCACCAACGGCGAACTGGTTCTGGGAAACAGAGAACGTCTTCTGTCCACCTCCTGCGCCACAGGTCCGGCTTTTGAAGGCGCCGAAATCACCTACGGGATGCGTGCCGCACCCGGTGCCATCGAACGTATTACCGTCGATCCTGAAACCCATGAGGTAATATATAAGGTGGTGGGAGATGACGCCTGGTCTAATTATGTAAAGGCCGGCGAGCTAAAAACATGCGGCATCTGCGGCTCGGGAATTATGGACATACTGGCCGAGTTTTACCGAACAGGGATTATCAACAAAAGCGGTGCATTCAAAAAGAAGCAAAAATCGTCCCGCTATCGGGTCAATTCAGAGAACCGGCTCAAGGAATTTGTAATCGCATGGGCCGATGAAACCGCCATCGGCAGGGATATCAGCATCACCCAAAAGGATATTCGTCATATCCAGCTTGCCAAGGCGGCCATCTATGCCGGGTGCAAACTACTCATGCGGGAGTGGGGAACGGATCGCGTCGATGTGATCAAGATCGCCGGTGGTTTCGGGCTTCACATCGATCCTGTCAAGACGCTGATCATGGGAATGATCCCTGACTGTGATCCTGAAAAGATCGTTTCCGTGGGGAATGCTGCCGGTACCGGTGCCCTTATCACTCTGTTGAACAGAGAAAAAAGAGCCGAATCCGACTGGGTGGCGCGAATGGTGGAATATGTCGATCTGGCGTCATTGGAAGGGTTTAAAGATGAATTCCTTGAAGCGCTGCATATCCCTCACCAAAAAGATTTTTTTCCGCATCTGAAGCCGATTATATCGCCGAAAATTCTTTTCCAAGAATAAAAAAGCCTTCAGGATCGATCAAATCCAATCAGGATGGTGCCAAGATCTCGAGCTTCGGTACTCCAGCCAAACCGCTCCTTGAGATAGATGTCCACCGAACCGATGGGAGAGGCCGAAAGAACATCCCCGACGCCTGTGACCCCTTCGATTTCAGGGAAAGAAAGCCCCCGAATGACAAAGACAGGGACTTGGCCCCGAGTCGATCTCATCCTGTCATAATATAACACAAAGTTTTTTTTGAGAGCTTTGACGTTATCCTGTTTGACCAGCGCCCGCAAACGTTCCGGATCCGTCACCTCTTCCCCGATGACGACACCGCCGGCAACCCAGAAAAGGGACGGCGCAGTGGCGTGTCTGAACGCATTATTGTTCAGCACCACACAAACGCACTCTCTATCAAGGACGTTTATGACACCTTCATTATAATAGCCCCCGCTTCCCGAAAGCACCTCGCTATGGGCTTTATTCTCGATGTCAGCGACTTGGGTCCTGGCCTCCCGGTCCAGCCACTTCACATCCAGGATTCCTTTTGTAGTTCTCAGTATCGGTTCGACGGTTTCGACAGAATGACTCATGTTTTCATCCGGATAAACGCTTATTTTTCGTTGTGTTCAATATCCTTCAACAAATATTGATCTTCGGATTTTAAAATGATTTTGCCATGGTTGTCCCGGACAGTTTTATCAAGGATTTGATCGATCAGACTCTGTTCGACTCTTTCTTTCGATAGAAGCAACGCCAGTTGAAGGGCGCACCAATTCTTTTCATATGCATCCTTGCCCTGGAAAATTCCGTTCTGAAGCAACGTTATAATTCCATCCAGCGGATAGGGAACCATCCAGTTTCTGAAGTTGTCGATGTGGGCCAGAAGGGGTTCGGCTTTGGTCCGAAACGACGCGGCTTCAAGTCCTACGATTCCCCATTCTTTTTCGGTTTCGGGATATTTTGCAATAAAGGCCACCAAATCATCCCTGAATTCAGAAAGCAGGTTTTTCGACATCGGATACAGTTCAGGATTGCTCAAATACGCTCTGTGAAGCAACGCTTTGGTTATGGGCAGCAGGGTTTCATAATCGATTCTGGATCTTGTGGATTCAATCAGAGAATAAAACGCCTCCTTGGTATCCGGAGCAATGGTCCAGTTTTCACACTGCTTATAAAACAGATACTCGTCGATGTATGGAGTGGTTTCCGAGGTTAAAAAGTGTTTCAACGGCAAGTTATTTCCAAAAAAGAAATCTTTGCCGGCCAGGTAATGGAGTTTGGGAAAATCCAGAGTCTGAACCCCCGAATCCGAATAATAGTCGGAAATGTATGACGTGGTCCAGCGTTCCTTGATGAGAAGGGAAGCCAGTGATGTCACGTTAATTTCCTGAAGGGATTGTTTCACGCGGACATTGGTTTGGAGCGTTGCTTCGGCGGCCAACAAATTTGGGCAGGATATGGGCTGGTTCGAGGCCAGTATCAGCAGATCCGAACCGCCGAGAAAGATGTGGGCGTATTTAAATTCCTGCCGAACGGTGTTAAGAACCATTTCAATCATGTCCGGACTGGCGACGATGGTATGAACCCACTGCATCAAAACGCCGGTATCGGTAAGATGGTTTTTAACCAGACGGTAAAATTCCTGGGTGAAAAGCGAATCGACGCCGGAAACCCATGGATTGCTGGGTTCGGAGATGACGATGTCCCATTTTTTCTGACTCCGTCCGATAATGCGAAACGCATCTCCAAGGTGTATGTTGACCCTTGGATCCTTTTGAACATCGTGAGTGAACCCATGAAAAAAAGGCAGTGCCTCCACCACCGATGGTGAAATTTCCGCAACGTCGATACGTTTAACATCCGGGTAGAGGGTGAGTTCACCGGCGGTGACGCCGGTTCCGAGGCCGACCACCATCACGTTGGTTCTCTTTTCCGCCAGCAGGGCCGGGATGTGGGCAAGGAGTTTTATGGTATAAATGTCTCCGATGGTGGAGGAGTCGGATTTGCCGTTGACGAGCAAGGCCATGGACTTTTTGTTGAACAGCGGGAATGTATGGATGTCTTGCGTCACCGCTACCGTAGCGGTGGGGCCATCATTGTAATATTTCAACTCGAATCCCTCATGAATTTTTTCAAAAAAACGGTCGGCATCGGTGAAAGAAAACGGCAAAGGTTCCCGAAGGCGAAATGTACCGGTGGTGAAATTTTTTTGATGGTAGAAATCGGAAGACAATCCCATAAAGCCGATGACGACGAATAAGACCGCGGTTGGGACGACATATTTTTTAGACAGCTGCCACCCGGCCAGCCCCGCCGATACGGCCGCAAAAAACGTTGCCGTCAAAAATACGCCCCGGTTGTTAAGAAGGTAGTACAGAACGATTCCGCCGATAAGGCTTCCCATAAGGTTGCCGGCGGTATTCCACGAAAGGAGCATGCCCGAGTGCTTGCCGGTGCTGGTCAAATCCCGTTTCAATTCATGAAAGATTATCGGGACGGTGGCGCCCATAAGGCCTATGGGTAGAATCAAAATAGACGCCAGCCCTAAAAACACATAAATGTAATAGCCCCAGAAACCGGAAATATTCGACTGAAACGATATCCGTATCAGATGGGCCCAGTAGGGCCATCGATCCAGCGTGGTAAAAATTATCAGCAGAAATATCGATATAAAAATCTGATTGACATACAACAGCCATCTTGAAATTTGTTTAAGACCGCCTACGGCGAAGCTCCCAACAGCGATGGAGAGTATAAAAACCGATACGATGATGGAAAAGGAATACGAGGAACTCCCGAGAGAGAGGTTGGTGATCCGAATCAAGACATTTTCCAAACTCATGACATAGAAACCGCTCAGAAAGGCGATGGAATACAAGAGGACGGGGGGGAACCTGCCCGCGTCTGAAGAAACTTCGGGCGTCATTTCTTCGATATATTCTTTGGATTCTTCGGAGTGTTCGGCTCGGGCTAAGAACTTCGGCAAGATCAGAAAAAAGAAAAACGCGCCCAGGTTCAGGTATGAAGTCTTGACCATGGTCGCCGGCAGGCCGTGGTTTGGAATCAGATAAAACCCGGCCAAAAGTGCCCCCAAGAACGCTCCGGTAGTATTGACAGCATACACCAGCGCATGGACCCGGGTCGCTTCTCGAATGTTTTTTGATATGCCGCGGGTCAGAAAGGGGATGGTTCCACCCATACAGACGGTGGGCACGCCCATGAGCACGGCGGAACAGAGTATTCCCTGGCCGATGATTATAAGCGGCGGAGAAAAACTCCAATTTTGGGTCAAAAGATCTACACCTTTGAAGAGATGCGGGAACAGTAAGCACCACACCCCGATGATGCCTTCCAAGAGCGCATAGCCCATAAAGTGTCTTTTAATTTTCGTGGTTAATTTCCCGCACAGATAATACCCCAACGATAAGCCTCCCAGGAATGTAGCCAGTATGATTGCAGTGGCCACACTGTCGCTCCCCAGAAGTCTGCTCAGATATTTCTGCCAGGTTACCTGGTAAATTAAACCGGCGGCGCCGGTCAAGAATATGAAAAAATATATAAAAATCGATAACAATGTTTTTGGCATGATACTCCCTGCGATAATTTTTATTTGCTTCATACTGCCACGATCCCGGAATGTCAACCGTTAGAAACGACGCCGAATATAGCGCGAACTCTGCCGGCATATGTTTTTTGCCCCACTTGAAACGCGTCGTCTGGGTAGTCGTTGCCCCGGCCTTTCCCATTCGTTCCATTGGGCAGACACGGGCACCCACAATGGGGCCATCTCTTCAATTGCAATATTTAGGCCAGTAGCATACAATAAGGTAGCGTGATTTTTCCCAACAAAAAATCGCGCCCATAATCAGTCTCGAAATAATGTTGCCCGGTAGTATGCAAAAGCCTACGGGCTGAGGCCCGTGACACTTACAAAATGAATATGACCCGTTCAAACATTTTTTTAATTGCCGTGTTATTGGGTGCCGGGATGTTTATCACGGGGTGTAGAGCGGCATCTTCGGCGCCGCCGGCGCCGAATCATTCCCAAGAAGATCCTCTCTTCGTTCAGTTTATTGAGAAGAATCTCGGTACTGACTGGTACGGAATTTATCTGCAGAAACACAAGGTCGGTTATCTGAAAAGTACGGCCGCCCGTGAAACCGGCCCCCATGGAACCCTCTATAAAATTCAACTATCAGGAACCGTCCAAATTCTCTCCCACGCTGAAATCGATGAGATAAAAATAGAATCCATTGCGACATTCAGTGCACTGCCGCCCTTTTCCCTGGTACTTTACGCAGACAGAGTGATTCATGAAGATGATTTTTCTGAAGTCAAAATTATGCGCATCTCAGAAGGCTATCAAGCCAAAATCATTCGAGGCAAGGAAACACAGTCCCGCTTTATGGGTCCCCTGAATTACACCCTTAAAGATTATACCGCCGTACAAAGATGGATAACCCGGAATCCCGATACCGGTGCCGACATGGAATATCCCCATCTCGTTTTGGAGACACTCACATTGGAAGCGAGCACATCGCGCATCATGGGGATTCATGAATCCTTGACTGCCGGAGTCAAGACCATCTTTTACGACGTGCTCACAACAGACGCCCATGGGCTCGAAGTACAAGAAGTATTTGGTGCTGATGGAAGGGCCTATCGCATTGTCTTGGGCGGGTTGTTTGAATGCCGACTCGAACCCCAAGCACTGGCGATCCGGATAGACAAAGCCATCGATTTGTTCCTCAGAAATACGGTTTTCATCGATCGGCCTCTGGGCGATTCCCGAACAATGACACTTTTAAATCTGTCCCTGGACAATACCTCGGGAAGGCTTCTCGGCAATGCCCCGGGTCAGTCGGTTACACGGAACCGGGCCGATGGATCCATCGGGATAACCCTAAACGCCAAGGGGGTCCCTTTGGTCAAGGCCACCGAGGAAGAGATCAAAAAAAATCTGGCGGCCACCATCGATATCCCCGCAAACCATCCCACCGTCATCGGTTTGGCCCAACATGCGGTGGATGGTTTTGACACGGTTTCCGAAAAGGTGTCCCGATTGGTGGAATTCGTCGAACAATATATCCAAGACGATTATACGGCCAACCCTTTGACCCTCATGGATGTTATCGAAAAAAAGAAAGGCGACTGCAGCGAACATGCCAAATTGTTTACCGCAATGGCCCGGGCATTGGGAATTCCCTGCCGTACCGTCGGTGGATTGGTATACCTCGGTGATGAGTATCAGGCCTTCGGCCTGCACGCCTGGAATGAGGTGGTCATGGGGGGTGTATGGGTGCCGGTGGATCCCACTTGGGGACAAAACGCCCTCGACGCAACGCACATACGCTTTCCGGTGGAGATATCCAAGGAATGGCAGGTCATGGCCGCCATTCCGGAAATGAAGATAGCGGTTCTACACGTCGAACATCAAAAATGAAACGCCCTGCCCCATGCGGCGGGACATTGAAAATCATCATAGATCGTTCATGTTCAGAGGGTGCGCTCCCTCGTGTAACGGTATTGGCGAAGTGGCTTCGTTATTTCAATGATTTAGCAGTGGGGGAGACCGCGGCTCCCGCATGCTTTTCGCGGGAGAACGCGGAGGGGGCAGGAATGCCACCGCTGCTAAGTCAATGAAATGACAAGACACGCAGACACCGGAGTGAAACGGGGGAGAGCACCCTCTGAACATGTACCAAAAATCAGTTTTTTACACAGGCTTTCATTCGAGCAAGAAATCCATCGGGTTCGATATTCCATCCCACAAACGCCAAGCGTGTTTCGGATGTCCCTTCCCAAGGTGCCCATTGGGTTTTCCCGCCCACTGAATTGATCATCAGGGTCCGGTCGCCAAAATTCACCACCCCTTTCAGACGAAAAAGCTCCCAGGGCATTTCCTCGACAAACCGGTTAAATGCAGTTTCATCCAGCGGAGAAGATTCTGAAAAAGAGAAGGTCACAAAGTTCGTATCTGTATATATTTTCTCTTGATGGCGACCGGTTCCGGTTTTGCTGTCGAAATAGGAAAAAATTCCAGGGTCATTGGGTTGAATTTCACGGCGATTTCCGTCAGATGGATTCTTGCCCATATCCAAGGTCTCGGGTTTGAGCCATACAACGTCCGGTTCAATCCTGCATTTCACTGCGGGAATCACCTGTGAGCCGGGTATCACTTCGTGAATCTCTTTTAGATATCGAGGGATTTCATCTTTTTCAAGGAGATCTGTTTTGTTCAAAATAATGGTGTCGGCCTGGTTCAGCTGGCGGAAGAAGAGCGTTCCAAAAACATCCCGAACCGTCCAGCATTCTGCATCCATCACCGTAAGGGTTTTATACAGCTCGACACGGTCTTTAAAGTCGGCATCTGCAATCACCCTTGAGACCGACTCCGGATCCGCGACCCCGGTTGCTTCGATCATAATATACCGCGGCTCGAACCGTTCTAATATTCCTTCAATGGATTCCTGCAAATCGTCGCTCATGGAACAGCAAATACAGCCGCTGGTGAGTTCCACAATGTCCGTGCCCATATTCTTGAGCAACATGCCGTCGATGCCCACCTCGCCGATTTCATTCATAATGATGACGGTGTCCGACATGTCGATGTCAAAGGACATGATGTGTTTCAAAAGGGTGGTCTTGCCGGACCCCAAAAAACCCGACAAGAGAATGATTTTGGTTTTTTTATTCATATAAATTCCAAATGACCTCGGATGATTTTACAAGCCATCTCAAAAATACTTCTAACGCCCAATTACAGTGTTGCGAGCCTCTTCAAACTGCTCACATACTCCCATGTATGCTCCGCTTTTTCATCGGCTCGCGCCCCCGAATATCGGGATATCGCAAAGCTCAACTTGCTCTTGAACGTAATCTGCATTTTTTAGATGGCTTGTTGTATATGGGTCGTAAAAAAACAACCTAAACTGATATCATAAATATCAAAGAGATCAAGACTGTTCTTAACTTTATTACCATATTGACATTCTTTGTCGTTTTCGTATTATATAAAAGATTCCCAAAAGCGATAGAAAACCGAACAGCTCTCTAAAGGGAGGGAAAAATATGAACAGAGAAGTCTATAGCTTATGTTTTATGTGTTCTGTCCGCTGTCCCATAAAGCTCCTGGTTAAGGACGGCCTGGTCAAATGGATTGAAGGAAATCCTCATGTGGCCGGAATGGAAGGCAGCCTGTGCCCGAGGGGTGCTGCCGGCATTAGTATGCTTTACGATGATGAGCGGGTCCAGTCACCCATGATCAGGGTGGGCGAAAGGGGTTCAGGACTCTGGAAAAAAGTTAGCTGGGATGAAGCCCTTGATTTTGTTGCTGACAGGTTGAAAGATGTCATTAACAAAAATGGTGGGCACAGTGTGGCATTTGGAGAGCGTGTGCAACTTTCTTCTCCTGTAGCCAAAACTTTGATGAAGGCCATTGGATCTCCCAATTACTTCACACATGATGCTTTATGCAGGGGCTCGGTAAGGACTGCCACCAACTCACTTTTCGGCTACACAGTTACTCAAATGAATCCGGACTACAAGAACACAAAACACATTATACTGTATGGCCGAAACCTGTTCGAGACGATAGAGGTTAAAGCAGTAAAAAATCTGATGTATGCTTTGGAACACGGTGCTAAACTCACCTATATCGACCCGAGAGTGACCGTAACCGCTACCAAGGCCCAGCGATACTGGATGATCCGCCCCGGAACCGATCTGGCCCTCAACTATGCCCTGATAAATGTGATACTCAAAGAAAGACTATACGACGCTGAATATGTCGACAAATGGGTTTTAGGACTGACTAAGCTTCAGGATTTTATCAGCCCGTATACTCCTGAATGGGCTGAAAAGGAAACCGGCATCTCTGCAGAAGAAATCGTGGGCTTGGCACGTGAAATAAGCAAAGACAAACCTTCTGTCATCTTCCATTTTGGCTATCGATGTGCCAGCCATACCAATGAGTTGTACATGCGTCGTTCTATCGGAATTTTGAACGCTTTAATGGGCGGTATAGAAACCAAAGGGGGTTACTTTTTCAAAAAAGGACCCGGTGAAATTGAAAGGAAAAAGGCGCGAAAACTCACCGATCAAAAATTACCCGAGGTTGATATCGTCCGTTTCGACAAGGTGGGAACCCCTGATTTCCCTTTACCGGAACTCAAGTTCGGTGTTGCTCAGGTGCTCCCCTATGCCATTCTGAACAAAGATCCTTATCCGCTTAAGGCCCTCATCGTTCACCGTTTTGATCCTATTATGTCCATCCCGGATTCCAACATGGTGAAAAAAGCTTTTGATAAGCTGGATTTTATTGTAACCATCGAAATTAATTATAGCGATATCGCCTGGTATTCTGATGTTATCCTACCGGAATCTTCCTATTTTGAGCGGCTCGATCCCGTCCAACAAGCCGATGGCCTAAAACCTCAGATGTTCCTGGCCCATCCCTCGGTAAGTCCGCGTTACGATACCCGTGAGGGGGCCGTCATTCTTAAGCAGATCGGCGAACGCCTCGGTGTCGGGGAGTATTTTCCTTATGAAACCATGGAGGACCTGGTTCGCTGGGAGTTAGAGCCGACAGGTTTTTCAATGGAGGACTTTGAAGCCAAAGGTTTTGTATCCTATACGGATCAGCAGATCATCTGGGACCGCAAAAACGGTATCAAATTCAAGACGCCATCCGGCAAAATTGAGTTTGTCTCATCCATGATTGAAGAAGCCGGTTTTGAGTCTTTCCCGGATTACGAACCCATGCCTTCTCCTCCGGAAAACCAGTTCAGGTTGATCACCGGTCGCTGTGCGCTGCATACGCACATTTCCACTCAAAACAACCCTTACTTGAATGAAATCGTGTCGGAAAATGTTCTTTGGATAAACAAAAACAAGGCTGCTGAACTGCAGATCAAAGATGGTGATACGGTTGAGGTTTCTTCTAACGTTGGCAATGGGAAAATCATGGCCAAGGTAACCGATCTCATCCATCCCGAGGCTGTCTTCATGCTCCATGGTTTTGGCCACGAAGCAAAATTAGCAACCCGGTCTTTTGAGAAAGGCTTATCAGATGCCGTGCTTCAGGAGAATATCACTGATAAAATCGGTGGGAGTCCGGCGCTACATGATACTTTTGTCACTGTTCAACCGGCGTAAGCGATTGATAATTAACAATTGACGGTTGACAATTTAATAATTCATTAAGCATTTATCAATCTTCAATTGTAAATCTTCATTTTAAATGGAGGAAAATAATGAGTAAATACTTTATGCTGCAGGACCAACAAAAATGTATCGGATGTCATTCCTGTGAAATTCAATGCAAGACCTACAAATCTTTACCCATCGGACCGAAACTCTGCCAGATTATACCGGTCGGTCCCAAATTCATAAACAATAAGCCCAGAGCATCCTATATTTTTATGCCCTGCTTTCACTGCGAAAATCCGTGGTGTGTGGCCGCATGTCCCACAGGCGCCATGCAGCGCAGGGAAAAAGACGGCATCGTATTTGTGGAGCATACCCTCTGTGTGGGGTGTAAGACCTGCATCTCCGCATGTCCCTGGGGAGCTCCCCAGTGGAATCCGGAAATCGGCAAGGTGGTTAAATGTGATTAC
>Ga0209013_10000409_pt1 | contig 38216 bp, 28 predicted proteins | sample Cruoilmetagenom2_FD_187291 | JGI IMG/M metagenome (GOLD analysis project Ga0209013, IMG submission 187291) | Oil polluted marine microbial communities from Coal Oil Point, Santa Barbara, California, USA - Sample 2 (SPAdes) (version 2) | ecosystem: Environmental > Aquatic > Marine > Oil seeps ...
AGACATTGCTAATATCCAATGGACGGGGAAGTATCCATATTGGTACCGGGTGCATTGATATCCTCGGTTTTATCCCGGGAGGTGATGGCAAACCTGTTGTAGCGCTCTATGAAGGTATCAGCCAGATAATCGCTAAGTTTCCTCGTCATCCATACTCAATTATGTATCTCAACACGATCGAGAGTGCCATTGATTCGTTAAAGGGATTATTTACTGAAGCAGGTTATCCACTACATGGTTCCTTAGATAGGAATTGGTTATTACCCACGGCGTTAGGAACTCTCAGACCCACTTGCCTGGTGCCTGACACGATGGTCGCCGGTATCATTGATGATGATAAATCATCCAGAGGTCATGTAATTATTCTCGGATTTGAGCAATATTTAGATTTTTATCCAGCACTCATAGCAGAAAACCTTAATGCCCATGGAATATCTGCGGAAGGCATAACCTTAGATGTGCCTTCTTTATCAGAAAAACGCTTCACGAGTACCAATACTCTTGCCAGACTGTTCGAATCCGAGGAATTCCGTCATGAAGTCGTCAAAGCGATTAAAAATCGGGGGAAATTGTCTCAAAAATTCGGCTTCCCAGCGGTTCTTGGGACGAATCAGGCAGTTCATATCAAAAACGAATTAGAAGCTTTACTGGACGCCCAGGTATTCGAGATACCCACCCTACCACCATCGATCCCAGGAAGCCGCCTGTCCAACATTCTCGAGTCAGCTATAACCGAAAATGGTGGCACCGTGCATATGGGTATGCAAGTCGATAACATGGATACTCACGATAAAAAGATAACCGTGGTTTGGTCCGAAGCCGCCTCCCGCATATTGTCGCACCATTCAAAATCATATGTCCTCGCTACTGGAGGTATTCTAGGTGGAGGGATCTATGCAACAAGGGATGGCTATGCGCGAGAGACTACATTAAATCTACCTGTCATGAGTGCAATTGGGCGCGAAAACTGGTTCAACAGGCAGTTTCTTTCATCAACAGGTCACCCCATATACTTAAGCGGTATCACTGTCGACGACCAACTTCGTCCAGTAAATGATTCTGGTGAAATTATTTATACCAATCTACAAGTTATCGGCAGTACTCTGGCTGGATTCGATGAGATCAAAGAGAGATCCATGGAGGGTATTGCTCTGACAACCGGCTACCATGTGGGTGGTAACGACTCATGAATAATGCAGAATATAGCCTAGACCAGTGCATCAAATGCAATATTTGCACGTCCGCATGTCCGGTCAGTGCAGTTACGGATCTATTCCCCGGGCCAAAATATGCTGCACCCCAAGCTGGACGATTCCGTAAACCGGGTCAATCAACCCCAGACGATTCCGTCGATTATTGCAGTGGATGTCGCATCTGCAATATGGTATGTCCAACCGGCGTAAAAATCGCTGAAATTAACGCCCGCGCCAGAGCGACAATGGTAAACCAGGGGAAAGTTTCTCCTCTACTCCGATTACGAAACAATATAATTGCCAGGGCAGAATTGGTGGGCAGGGTCAGCCAGCCGGTTTCCCCATTAGTAAATGCTTTGTTTGCCTATCCACCGGCCCGTTCCGTTGCTGAACATATACTCGGTGTCGCACATGAAGCACCATTTCCGCCTATTTCGAGAGAGAAATTTTCAACCTGGTATAAAAAACACTCTTCAAACAGCGCTCGTACGAAAAAAATCGTTTATTTTCACGGATGTTCTACTCAGTATTATGAACCGAGGATTGGAAAAGCTGCTATTCATGTACTAGAAGCGAACGGATTTGAAGTCATTGTTCCTGAACAAAATTGCTGTGGATTACCACTGCTTTCCAACGGGGAATTCAAAGCCGCCAAAAAATACCACCAGAATAATGTCAGAAACCTGGTTCGATACGCACGCGAAGGGATACCAATCATCGGAACATCAACCAGCTGTACCCTGACCATCAAGGAAGAAGCTCCAGAATTGCTAGATTTACACGACAATGATACTCAAATCGTTGCAGCTCAGACATTTGATTTCAACGAATATCTGCTTTTTCTGTATAAAGCTGGGGAGTTGAATCTTGATTTCAAACCTCTGCCGATAACTCTTGCCTACCATATCCCGTGTCAATACCGTGCACATCGTATCGGTAATCCTGGACTCGATGTGCTGAACCTGATCCCGGAATTAACAATAATTGATAGTAACGCCGATTGCTGCGGTATAGCCGGAACTTATGGTTATAAAAAAGAGAAATTCAGCATCTCAATGGAAATTGGTAAACCGTTATTTAATTTTGTGCACGAAATTAATGGTCCTGTGGTAATTTGCGACAGCGAAACATGCCGTTGGCAGATCACCCATGCGACTGGCACTCCCGCAGTTCACCCCTGTGAATTACTGGCAATGGCTTATGGATTTGAACTGGAAGGACCGCTTGCGCAAATTTCCATCGATCAACCATAATTGCACCCACAGTTCCTGGTGTACTCGGGGTTGAATTTTTAAAAAAGAACCAGCCTACATTTATTAACCTAATTGAAAATTTTTGATCTACCATTATGACAGTAAAACAATTAATCAGTCGTTGGAATGCTGATCCTACCATTTCCTCAAATATCTATGCCAGGCACACAATTCCTGCGCGGAATCCCGCATCCAGATCGTTTCCAGATTCGCTTCACCCGGCGATTGTTTCTGCGCTTATCGAGATCGGCATTGAAGAGCTCTACTCGCATCAGGCTCTTGCCTGGGATAACGTTCAAGCGGGAATAAATATTGCAGTATCCACAGGTACATCAAGTGGCAAATCATTGTGCTACAACTTGCCAATCCTCGATCGTGTGCTTCGAGATTCAAAATCTCGTGCATTATATTTGTTTCCGACAAAAGCCCTTGCTCAGGATCAATTAAAATCGATAGTGACCCTGACCCAATCAATCCCTCAAAAAGATAGCTCATATCTGCCATCTTTCGCGGTGTACGATGGAGATACGCCACGAAATTCTCGTCCATTAATCCGAACGAATGCCAGGATCATCATTAGCAATCCGGACATGCTCCATTTTGGCATCCTGCCCCACCACACGGCATGGGAACAATTTTTCTCAAATTTAAGGTTTATAGTCATCGATGAGATACACACTTATCGCGGCGTGTTTGGATCTCATGTGGCAAATGTTATCCGTCGGCTGAAGAGAATAACAAATTTTTACGGCTCTTCGCTGCAATTCATCCTGACTTCTGCCACGATCGCTAATCCAACTGAATTAGCAGAGAATCTGGTAGAAGAAAGTGTTACTCTGCTTGATTCTGATGGTTCATCTCGCGGAAAACAAGACATATTCATCTATAACCCTCCTATTGTTGACCAGGAGTTGGGGATTCGTCGGAGCGCAATTCATGAGAGTGTCCGTTTGGCGGATGATTTGCTTGTATACGATATACAATCGATAATCTTCGGACGTTCCCGGCGCACAGTAGAACTGATCCTCTCCTATTTGAGACAAAAGGGTCACTCACTGGGTATTGAAAGTGAATTAGGGATTAGGGGCTATCGCAGCGGTTATTTACCCCAAGAGCGTCGTGCTATCGAAAGTGCTATTAGAAGTGGACAAGTTAAGATTGTTGTAGCAACAAATGCCTTAGAACTGGGGATAGATATTGGAGGTATGGAAGCAGTGATTTTGGTTGGTTACCCTGGGACGATAGCCGCGACCCTTCAGCAAGCAGGTCGTGCGGGCCGAGGGGACGCAACATCCATGGCGGTACTTATTGCTACTGCTGACCCTCTGGATCAATATTTAGCGCTCCATCCGGAATACTTATTCGATCGCTCTCCTGAGCAAGCACTTATAAATCCCGACAATTTACTCATCCTGCTCGCACACATTCGTTGTGCAGCATTTGAACTCAGTTTTGACACCGGAGAAAATTTTGGCAGCGTGGATGCGCATATAGTTCTAGAATTACTTGAATTCCTCACTGAAAATCAAGAACTTCACCAATCCGGCGCACGATTTTTCTGGATGTCTGATAGTTATCCTGCCCAATCCATATCTCTCCGCAGTACAACGACCCAAAACATCACTCTTAAATTAACAAACGATCAAAAAGACTCGAATCTGGAAGATTCTAAAACTTTAGGCATCCTGGACAGAGTAAGTGCCATGTGGATGACCCACCCAGCCGCAATTTATCTCCACGATGGGGAATCGTACTATGTAAATGAACTTGATCTTGAAAAAAAAATCGCCTGGCTAGATAAAATTGATACAGATCATTTCACTGAACCGCGTAGATCAACTGAAGTGCAATTATTAGATCTCGTTTGGAATTCAAAAATAAAAGGTGGAGATAAATCTTACGGTGAAGTAAATGTAATATCTCAGGTAATAGGCTATCGAATGATCAAATGGTTCACTCACGAACAAATCGATATCCGAGAACTTTCTTTGCCACCCACAGAGATTGAGACCACAGCATATTGGTTTTCTCTATCTGAGGCTACGGTAAATAAATTGCGAGATTCTGAATTGTGGCTAAACGATCCTAACGATTACGGGACAGGCTGGCAGTTGGAGCGAGATCTCGCACGCAAGCGAGACGGCTTTACCTGTCAGGTTTGTGGTGCATCAGAGGAAAACCGATCCCATGATGTGCATCACAAGATTCCGTTCAGAGCGTTCACCAATCACAAGCAAGCAAACAAGCCTGATAATTTGGTAACGCTTTGTCCGAAATGTCACCGTCGTGCAGAAACAAGGATTCAAATGCGAAGCGGATTAGCAGGAACAGCGTATGTATTCAGACATCTGGCGCCATTATTTTTGATGTGCGATAGTAGAGATTTGGGCGTTCACTCCGATCCAAAATCCCGACTCTCAGAGGGAGCGCCATCGATAATTATTTATGACCAAATACCCGCAGGCATTGGTCTCAGCCAACGTCTATACGAAGTGCATAAAGAATTGGTAGGGCGGGCCTTGGAATTAGTCACCTCCTGCAGCTGCCCAAACGGCTGCCCTTCCTGTGTTGGACCGCTTAGTGAAGGGGGACTGGGTGGCAAGCCAGAGACACAGGCTCTTCTTAAAGAATTATCTGGCTGATTAAAAAAGGTTACCCAAATTTGATAAAACGAACTTGATATTTGGGTATTTATCGGTGGTAAAATCTGCGTATGCCATCGATTTCTAAGAAACTTAAATCACTTGGAGTGAAAATCGGGGCGGAGAATCTAACTTCACAAAAGAAGAGCCCTTCATCACAGCATAAAACCTCTGCTGATCTTGAAAAACTCCTAGATGGGAAAGAATTAAACACGCCTTATGGGGATATATTTCTAGTTGAAAATATCTATGAACATCCATATAAACATGGCAGTGAAATGCTAGCGGGGACAGTTCCTTTGGATGGCTTAGCAAATTGGGTTGGAGAAGAGCGAATTAATGATCTGGAGCTAGATTCGTTTGCTTTTATCGATACAGAAACCACTGGTCTCAGCGGCGGTGCGGGGACCTACGCTTTTTTGATAGGTGTCGGACGCTTTATCAATCAGGACTTTCACCTTACGCAGCTGGTTATGCGCGATCCGATCGAAGAACCTGCACAGCTATTTACGCTGGAAAATTTATTAGCACCATGTGATGCTGTTGTAACATTCAATGGCAAATCATTCGATTTGCCGCTATTAAAGACCAGATATATAACACATCGTTGGCCAGTTCCATTTACCGACTATCCACATTTCGATCTTTTACACCTGGCTAGAGGATTGTGGCGCGACCGATTAGCCAGCCGTACTTTAGGCAACCTGGAAGTCCAAATTATCGGTACTGCACGCACAGATGATGACATACCAGGCTGGGCAATCCCACAACTTTATTTTGACTACCTCGACACGGGAGATGCATCATTACTTAAAGGGGTAATTTATCATAATGCAATGGATATCATCTCCCTTGCCGCTTTGTTCAATCGTATGGCCAGGTTGCTTTCAAATCCATTTGAAGAAGAGATCAAGCATGTAGCGGATATTATCGCTTTGGGGAAGCTGTTCGAACGATTGGGTGATCACGTAAAAGCCAGGCGATTATACGGATACGGACTGGAGCATGATGAAATTAACGCGGATAATTTCCCCGAATCTGCTTTATTGGATGGATTAACAAGGCTTGCGTTAATATATAAACGCGACAATAATTACCCAGCTGCGGTCCCGCTCTGGGAACAAGCTGCACGACACAACCACCTGCCTTCTTACGTAGAATTGGCGAAATATTACGAACACAAAGAAAAAAATTATTCAACAGCAAGTGATTGGACACAAGCTGCAATAAAAGCCTTGATGGAATCATCAAATAGAGGTTTAAGCGGCAGTATCCTGAAGAGCCGATATATGCCTGAGCTTGAACATCGAATGGCACGTCTACAAAGTAGATTAGTAAAATATCGAGATGCTCCTGATTAATTTTCCGTGTCAAGGCTGTAAGTAATTCCAACCCATTACTCGAGCGTCTCTAATTCAATGCGTAAATATCGCACCCAACAACTTTTGTTTTTGCATATTGAAACAACATTATCTTCAAGCTCACCCTGAATTCCTAAGCCCGTGAGTATTACCCCATTTATGTGATTAACGTTCAGGATTTCTTCAATATTTTCGCTGCTGCCAATCACCCTAACACCGTGAATATTACGCCCCAATAAATATGGATCATTGTCTATAAATCCAAGCGGTATATAATTTAATTGTGGGTTTGCCTGAATCCATCGCAGCGCCATTTCGCCCGAATTGTCCGCACCTATAATTAAAATCCTTTGTTCCATATTATTCCCATCATTAGCAGCTTTTTCTTCTTTAAAATTCGGTCTTTTGTAGCGCAATTGGATGGAAGCCATATCTAATAACCGAAAAGACGCTCTTGAGATGATCAAGCCTAACAGCAATAAGATTGCATATAAAATAAATAATTCAGCTCCAAATCCATCACCTGGATAGATGACGGATACAGCTATCAATATCAATAGTAAACTGACCAACACGGAACCAAAAAATCGCAAGAGATCATTTATGCCTATGTATCTCCAGACTCCACGATACACGCCGAACAAAAGAAACGAAATAAGCGTCAATACTATCACTATTGGTAGAGATTTCACGTAGAGCGTCAGTACCTCGGGATTTAATTCCAGCCCAAAGTGAATTAAATAAGCCAGGTAGTATACGATTCCAATTATTACAACATCTAAAATCACTTCAAAAAGTCGCCGTTTATATGTTAAAGTGGAAATAAATCTAGAAAAAGTTCCCGCCTTAGAAGTTGTAGCCTGATCTTCAGTTACGATCTTCATCCCACCGAGATAACCGGTCAATAGGGCCAATGATAAAACTAATAATGGGACGAACACCAGACTCAACCAGTAGCCAACTGTTTCAATCGATATTGCCGCGATCCCCGCTACGATCGCAACAGTGTATAGAAGAATCACAGCCTGCCGTTCACTGAATCCAAATGCAATTAACCGGTGCGACGTGTGGTCACTCCCACCTTTTGTTGGTGATTCTCCCCGTAAAATACGCGTAAATGTGACTAAACCGGTGTCCAATATCGGTAATAAAAACAATAAAGTAGGGACACCCAACACAGCAACTACATTCGACGCTTGCGGCTGCCTGGATATAGCCAATACTGCCAAAGTGAAACCTAGAAATAAGCTGCCACTATCCCCCATAAAAATCGATGCAGGTGGAAAATTGAATACCAAAAAACCAATTAAACTACCGACTAATGCTAATGAAACTACAAGCAATCCATCACTTCCACCGTTCCAAAATAGAAAACTCAGAATTATGGCTGTGATTAATGAAATGCCACCTGCCAATCCATCCATATTATCCAACAAATTTATGGCGTTGGTCAATCCAACGATCCACGCGAAAGTCAGCAATACATTGAAAAGTTGAGCCAACGTTTCATTTTCAATTCTAGGGGAAAAAAAATCGGTGGTGAATCCGAGCGACACAACAATTGCAGCCCCCACCAATTGACCCGCTAATTTAATTGGTGGAGACAACGGTCTCATATCATCATACAGTCCTAAGAAAAATATAAAAATCGATCCTGATAAAAATGCCCATAACGGCACTAAAACTCCCGAACCAGACATTATTTCGACAGGACCCGAGAGTAAGATATATACAGCGATACCAAACCCAAATGAGAGAAATATTCCTATACCACCTAATGTTGCAGTTGGCTTATCGTGCCAACGATCCTTGCGCGGTGCCGCTACAAATCCCAATTTCAAGCTCACTTTCCGAACAATTGGGATTATTACAAAACTGCTGACTATGGCGACAATAAATGCTATCCAAAGCATTATTCTAGATTCCCACCAAGCTGCAAGATTAACTCTTCCAAAAGGGGTTTTGTGTCCTCTGGTGCAGCCAATAACGCTATCTTTGCGTGAAGCAAAGCACTCTCAATATCTTCAATCAGATAATACCTTCGGGCCAGCGTTTCTTCAATTCGCCAAACTGCCTCACTATTCACATAAACAAGCGCAAGCTCATACGTCTCAATCGCTTGTTTTATGTTGTCTAAACGTTCATACGTCTGCGCCAGGGACATAATGTAACCCAGCCGATTCTGCGCTTCATAATATTTCACAAAACCGATCGCAGCTGTATATTCTTCTGCACCTTTAAGCAATAAAATCCGCGCCTCATCAGGATCTTCAGTCTGGTTTGCTGCCCACGCGTAATAATCTCCCAATAGCCCGTGAGTCCAATCGTATTCCGGATCAATCTCAAGCGCGTGATTGAGTATTCGATAGGCTTCATCAGGTTGCCTGATGCCGGTCAGGTGCAATAACGCGAATTCATCCCAAATACGGGAGTTATTAGGACTTAATTTAACAGCAGTTGCATAATAAGAATAAGACGTCTGCAATCGCTCCTCTCGGGTTTGCGAATTATCGGCGTAAGTGGACCACAAATTATAAAGACGAGCTAAATTCCCGGTGTGATCTGTGTTCAATGGATTTATCTCTTGTGCCAGCAATAAATCTTCTTCGACTCTCATCATCATTTGATCACGTTCGAGTGGGTCTTCGATAGATTTAGCCTGCTCGAAATACGCGCCCGCCAAGGATAGATAATAGAAATCTTCTCCTGGAGCGAGATCATTCGCTCTTTTGTAAACTTCAATTGCCACAGGCCACTGATTGGGTCTTGCGAATGAGGCTGCTATACGAAATGCGATATCCGCTTGGATAATCCGTAAATTGGAAAATACCGACAACCACAAAATGATTGGGAACACTATTAATGATGCAACTGCTCCTCTTGGTGTCCAGGTTGAGTGAACTTTTTGTACGGCCGTTCTCCCTTTAGCCAACAAGTAAGCAGCCCCGACCACTAACAGAATCAGATACACAAAATAAATTGTCAGTACGTTTTCATATCTCGCTACTGACGCTAACAGTCCTTGTAATGTACTCGAACTGCTGATAGTCAATGATGCCAGGCTGGATGTGTGCCACAACCAGAATATAACGCCTAAAAGCGCCGATATGCCTAAAACGAATAGGGTAGCCTTCCAGATCTCATTGCTTATTTCCATGTTAGTGCGTTGAAAGCGTGGCAACTCAAAGGTTAGTAACACACCACACACAATCCACGTAGTAATCATCATCAGCAGAATCCCGCTTGAAGCACCGGTTTCTAAGCGGGTCAATGAAGCCCACAATATCTGCATGCCGTCATTTAATCCCCCTGGATTACCTATGAGGTCATAACCTAAAGTTACAAGAATTATCGCAGCGAGCAGTCCAGGAAGGAGTGCTTCGGATATCCAGTCTCGTGCGGGTAAGTTAATGCCGCGATTCCCGCGTTTTGATTTCTGTCCTCGGTCACGTGATTTCATTCCTCCCTGATTCCCACTCTTATTTGTTGTTCGGCTTTGGGAATCCGCTTTTTCTATTCTCCTCCCTGAGTTCGTATTTAATATATATTCGCCATTTATCGGTAATATATAGCCAGCTACAAGAAGTATCCCTGCAAATATCCAAAAATATGATCGCGTGGCAACAATAGCAATCCCAAAATTAATCTCAACAAAATGCGCCAGGATGGCCGCGAAGAAGACCGACAAAATGATATATCGAGTGATTTGGTCTTCAGTTTCTTGTAATTCATATCGTTGTAGGAGCGAAACCAAAAATAAATAAACAATTAATCCCAGCATCAGTCCAAACGGAATTCCAACGCCAATATACGGAATGCCTCGCCAAATGCTTAATCCGACACCTCCTATTACCCCACCAGAAATATATATCAAAAAAAATAACAATCGTTGATTTTTTTCTCTTATATAACCCAGCCATTTGAGTGCATAATAAAAGACAGACGAAAATAATGAAACATATACGATTAACCCCAATATCCCGGTTGTAACCAACGCATCCCAAGTCTCGTTGTGAGAACGGTCGGGGGACGCATTCCTTCTCTCCACCTGCCCTAACTCGGGGATATAGAACTGATTATATGCGACGAACATACTTTCAGGCCCATAGCCAACGAGTGGCCTGATGAAGTTAAATCGATCCAATGTCCCGTCGGGAAACTGCAATGGATCATGTGGTGCTACAAGATCAGCGGCTCCTTCCCATATATAGTTTCTGACAAGTGCACTGTTACTCTCAGGATCTAACAACATGCCAAAGCGGCCAATGGTTGGTGAATTCCTCAAGCCTTCAAAGGGTCCACCCTCAAGATTGAAAACGAACAAGAAACCCGCCACGATAATACTGGCTATTGCCACAGACACAATTATCCATCGCTTTCGCAATAATAATATGAGCAAAAGTGCCAATGTAAATGTACTCACAAGCCAACCCATCGCCGGCCCCCTGCTACCACTCAAATAAAGAGCGATCACCTGTAGTGCTGCTATAAATACATATATGGTTGCACTCACCATGTGAATGACGACACGATTTTCATCTTTTACAATCGATCTGAAATGTGTCACAATTCGCCCCAATGTTAATGGGAAAACCATTATTAAGTATGCTGAAACAAATATTGAATTCCCCAGGGTAGAAGCAATACGAACTGATACATCCCCCTCCCAGGGGACAGGATCCAGACCATATCGTTGAAGCACTCCATAGAGAGCTATTGGCAAGCTGGTTACAATTAAGACCGTAATCAAACGATCGACTTGATTTCGCGAGCGCAAATTCCCAGCGACAGCAGCAAACAAAACCAGATACGACAGCGTCGTGTATGTCCCCTGGAGACGTTGATATGAACCCCAGAAACTGGCACTAGGTGAAACTGACAATATCGTTGCTATCAAATATACAACCGCTAATCCGAGAACAGGTACGATGAGCGGTATTTTCAGTAAGGCTTTGATTGGGGAATCGCCTTTTTTGATTACCTCCCAACTGATGCCCCCCTGGTCAATAATCTTAATAATCCAAGCACCAAGGATGACCAAACTAAGCGTCCTGAGGATGGCAATCTTATCAGGTTCAAATATCCGGCTGGAAAAGACATTGAAAAACAACGGCACAACAATGACGGCTGCAAGCCACAGTGATTCTATCAACCCATCGCAAAATCGGCTAAGTTTAGTTGTCATGAACTCCTTCTCGACCTTCTCCTGCTCGTCGGATTGAAAGAACAATGTTTCGAGCGAGCTTAGAATATCATAATACAAATTAGACTGCAAGAAACCTTAAATATGCGCAGAAATTTGCGTTTGCTTGTCGAATGCAACTCGTTCGATTATCATGTGTATATATGAATTGGTTTGTTGTGGTTGAAGATGATGTATCCGTAAATAACGCCGTACACACACATGTCACAGAATTTTGTGACGCTTTGTCTGAGTACGAAACGGTCACGCTTATTTCATACTCAAAGGGCGTTTCGTTCATCGATAATAGTAAAGTGTCCACAATCTCGATCAAGCCAGTTTCTATCAGCCCTAATAACATTGGCATTCTTCTGAGCACGATCAAATTATTTTTCTCGCTCCTGATGATCCATCGAAATAACAAATTTGATGTACTATACAACAGGGCATCCGCTTTCGGTTTTGGACCACTCCTGTTTGCCAGATTGAAAAATATTCCCGCAATAATCGAGATCAATGGGATATGGCGTGAAGAACAATTGTTATCATTAAAGTCTTATCCAATCGTCAAACGCTGGTTGGTCGCTCCCATTCAATACCTTAGGCATTTATCCCTCGTTGCGATTTCTCGAGGTGCGAACAAAATCATAGCTGTAACACCAAAAATAGCAGCATATCTTACCAGTCTCGGGATAACAGCAGATAGAATTACAATTGCTCCAAATGGCGTGAATACGCAACTCTTTACACCTAAAGATCCGAGCGAAAGCAAAAATTCTCTGCATCTGAATGTAGAACTGACCTATATAGGTTTTATCGGTAGTCTCACAGCTTGGCAAGGGGTCGATGATTTGATTAATGCATTTTATCTGATTGAACGATCTGATCAGGTTAATTTATTGATCGTAGGAGACGGGATAGAGCGAGAAAATCTGGAGAAGTTGGCCCAAAGACTGGAAATTAATAAATATGTGCATTTTTTGGGTAGAAAACCTTATCGGGAAATACCACTATATTTGTCCGCATGTGACATTCTTGTAGCTCCAAAAAAACCTCTATCAAGTGGCTTTTCTCCACTGAAAGTTTATGAGTATATGGCTTGCTCAAGACCAATCATCACTTCTAGAGCGGAAGGATTGGAATTCATTTCTGAAAACCGAATCGGATACTTATTTTCTCCAGGCGACATAAATGATTTGAAGGAAAACATAATCAGGATGTTAGACACAGGAGAAGAAAAGAGAACAGCCATGGGTGTTCGCGCCCGCCAAATGGCAGAAGGTAATTATTCATGGGACGCAACTGTGCAGCTTATCAGAAATTCAGCCAATATTTAAATTACGGACTTGTTATCAACGATCCCTCAGTTAAATAGCATGAAGATATGTATTATAGCAAATCCCAATAGCGCCCACACCCACAGGTGGACCAACTATTTTGTTAAGCACGGGCATGATGTTCATTTAATCGGTGAACACCCAGCCTTTAGGGATCCATCACCTGGTGTAATTTTTTATAACTTATGTGGAACAACCAATATAAAAAAATATCGTTACCTTCGGTGGGGTATCGAAACGCGAAGAATAATCCACCAACTCCAACCCGATGTGCTGCACTCGCTGGGTGCAGTCAGTGCAGGTTGGCTCGGCCGCTATTCCGGTTATCACCCACATATTGTCACAGTAATGGGTTCTGACATTAATTTGTTAGGGACACGTTCAGCCTTATTTCGTACTCTCACATTATCAACCTTGCGTCATGCTGACTATGTAATATGCCTGTCTAACGAACTATCAAAAATGGTTCTATCCTATGGAATTTCTCCTCAACGTTGTGAAGTAGTATATCTCGGCATTGACCTGAATATATTTCGTCCAGAAGAAGATTCAACCATAATTCGGGCTAAGCTGGGCCTCGATCATTCTCCTTTGGTGTTAAGCATCAGGGCGATGAATTGGATTTATAATCCGCTGGATATTGCTAATGCGATACCCAAAGTTTTGCAGAAAAGTCCTCGGACTAAATTCGCGATTTTCACTTATAACCAGGATAAAAAATTGTTTTCCCAGTTCAATCAAATAATTGATCGCAGCGGTGCTATGCATGCTGTAACTTATGTCAAACCTCTTGATGATGACAGCATCATTGCCGATTATTATCGTGCGGCCGATGTAGCAATTTCCGTTCCCAAATCGGATGGCACTCCAAGTACAGTGCTCGAATGTCTTGCTTGTGGTACACCCGTTGTCCTGAGTGATCTCCCTACTCTGCACGATTGGGTAGAAAATGAAAAAGAGTGCCTGTTTGTGCAAACCGGCGATGTGAAAGCGATCAGCGATGCCATCATCCAGCTCATCGAGAATACCACTTTACGAAAAGATATGGGAGGCCAGGCAGTCACCACAATGGAAAAGCGCGCAGACCAGAATCTCTGGATGCAACGCAGCGAAGATATATACTATCAACTTGCAGGCAATACTTCCTCATGAACGTGGTAATGCTGCTGTCAAATCCCTACCGCCCGGATCCACGGGTCAAAAAAGAAGCATCCAGTCTTGCAAAACATGGACACAAAGTCACTATCGTGTGTTGGGACAGGCAAAATGAGTTCCCATCCATGGAAAGTATTGACGGTATCGATGTACTCAGGGTTGCAGTCCATTCGGATTATGCCAAAGGATCACGACAGGCTATAAACATACCACGATTCTGGTACCAGGCAGTAAATATAGTAAATAAACTCAATCCGGATATCGTACACTGCCACGATTTAGATACCACTCCAGTGGGATATTATTACGCTCGCCAAAATAAAATCCCTTGGATATATGACGCACATGAGTGCTACCCGGAGCAAATGAAGCAGCAGGTTGGCCCCATAATTTATCAATTGTTATTGCGGCTAGGCAGTTTTATGGCTCATAGAGCGAGTAAGATTATCACCATAAATGAGCTGCTGGCTGACTATTTCAGAGAACTGGGAGGAGATGTTTCCATTGTTGGAAATTACCAACCACTTATCATAAATTCTACCTTGTTATCCCGAGCAGAAATCGGCATAGCCGAAGAAGAATATGTCGTTGCGTATATTGGTGGATTTACGGCTGAGAGAGCAATCACACCCCTCATTGAGGCAACCAAACTCAATAAAAATGTCAGTGTTATGCTGGTTGGTGACGGGTCACAACGTACTTCAATTATGGAGTTACTCCACTCCCGCTCAAGAGTGCGGTACATGGGATGGATTGCTCAAGATAAGGTTGAGCAATATTTTAGGTTAGCGGATGTCATCTATTATGGACTATACGATTCATCAGGGAACAGTCGATTCAGCTCTCCTAATGCACTTTTCCATGCAATGCAATTTGGTAAACCCGTCATTACAACTGATATAGGAGAAATTGCTGATATCGTTCGCAAAGAAAATTGTGGCTTAGTGATCGAACAGCCCACTGCCCCTCTAATCGCCCAGGCAATGAATGAGCTTTATGACCAAAAACTGCGTCAAAAACTTGGGAGCAATGGACGACGAGCCGCTGAGACAAAATACAATTGGGCAGTAAGTGAAAAGTCTCTTTTGTCCGTTTATAAAAATCTTGAATTTATATCTCCGTAATGGCTATGCGCATATTATATTTTTCACAATACTTTCCACCAGAAATTGGCGCAACACAAACACGCGCCTATGAAATGGCGAGCCGCCTTGTGAAGATGGGCCATCACGTCACAATGATAACTGAAGTCCCCAACCATCCAAAAGGAATCATTCGTCCGGAATTTCGAGGAAGACTTTTTATTCGGGAGAATATGGATGGCATCGATGTTATCCGAGTGTGGGTAAAAACTTCAACCGTTAAAAACTTCCGAAACCGGATCTTATTCTACATGTCATATATGATCAATGCTTTGATTTCAAGCATAATAGTCACAAGAGGAGCATTTGACCTGATATACGCCACTTCTCCCCCACTTTTTGTTGGTGGGTCAGCCTTAATTGCCAGCATACTAAAAAGGAAACCGCTGGTATTCGAGGTAAGGGATCTTTGGCCGGAATCAGCCGTCGCTCTGAATGAAATTTCAAGTCCCCGATACATCGCTTTGGCGACAAAGCTCGAGGAAAAGTGCTATCGACATGCACGCAAGATCATCGTAGTTACCAATGGCATATACCAGCGACTTGTCGAGAGAGGCATTATTGAAAACAAACTCGTCTTGATAACTAACGGTGCAAATGTTGATTTGTTCCAATTTCGACAGGATGCTCGATCTCGCACGAGGAATGAACTAGGCCTAAACAATAAATTCGTAGCCATTTATGCGGGAATTTTCGGAATTGCCCAAGGACTTGATACCATCGTAAAGGCAGCCGATAGGTTGGGGGATAAGCCGGAGATATTTTTTCTATTGATCGGAGAGGGACCAACCAAAAATACTATCCTGGATTTAATCTCAGAATTTCGGCTTAATAACATCCAGGTTTTGCCTGAACAGGCTCGGGAAGACATCCCCGATTACCTGTCGGGATCGGATGTCGCAATAATTCCCCTCAAAAAATTAGATATTTTCAAAGGTGCCCTTCCCTCAAAAATGTTTGATGCCTGGGCATGCGAGAGACCATTGATTCTCAGCGTAGATGGGGAAGCGCGCCGTATCCTTGATGAAGTCAGAGGCGGTGTTTATGTTCCGCCTGAAGATCCTATAAAAATGGCGGAGGCGATATTAAATCTTAGTTATTCAAAAATAAATAGAGAGCAAATGGGGTTAACCGGGCGAGCTTATACAATCAAAAATTACTCGCGGGCAGCGATGGCCGATAAATTAGAATCGGTTCTGCTAGAGATAATTTAATCGCCGCATTAAATTATCGACTTATTGTTTTTTTGCATTTCTATGAGTTGGGCAACCACATCCTGCCTTACAGCATGACGCAGGACAACACCCCCGTACTCCTCCACCGCAATTAGCACATTATCAATCCACTGCTCTTCGGAAAGGACCACCAGAGCTGAGTTTCCTGGCTTCAGCACCTGCGCCAATTCATCCAAAAATTCATTGGAGAATCCAGTATCAATCCTATCGGCTGCAATACCCCCAGTAATTGCACCAGCTGCGGCACCGACCACAACCCCGATTGGACCACCAATCAGACCCACAAGCCCACCAGCAACTGCGCCAAACACAGCGCCATGTTTGGTATCGACGTCACCTGGCTCTTTCACATGGACTTTTCCCTGTTCTTCTCTTTCTATAACAGCAATGTCAAACACCGAAATATCCCCACTCTTCTTCTTTTCGATTAAATGTGCAAGCGCATCATCTGCACGAGATATATCATCGAAAACGACTACGATGAGTTCATAGGATTCTTCCAAAAGATTTAGACCTATCTAATCAGCGACCACATGACGAACAGCTTTGCGCACTGCAACTAGAACAGGACACATTGCTGCCTTCCAGGACACGCCCACCACTCTGCGCATAAAAAACTGTCACCTTACGCGAAGTGTTTCCACCATTACATATCGGACAATCAATCGGCTGGTCCGCATCCTTCATTGGGCGTAAACTCTCGAAATCTTCTCGGCAATCTACACAAAGATATTCATATATCGGCATAAATCAATCCCGTAAACCAATTTCCTTCCTAAGATTTTACTGCCCGGTATGCTCCTGGTCAATGGATATACAAATCGATTGCTGCCACAATTCAAACATCATTACTCACCAGTTGCGTAACAGATCGACTAATAAACGCACGCCAAATCCAGTAGCTCCTTTAGGTATATAACCCATCGCCTTTTCGCTTAATGCCATTCCCGCGATATCCAGGTGCGCCCATTTATAATTAGTGAATTCTTTCAAAAAAATCGCTGAAGTACCTACCCCACCAAACTTGCCACCAGAGTTCTTGACATCTGCAACATCTGACTTTATAGCATTTTTATAATCATCCCATAGAGGAAGTGGCCAGACTCGTTCGAACGTGACGTTCCCACTCGCTACCAGCCTATCGCTTAACACTTCATCATTACTGAACACGCCTGCAGCTATGCCTTCACCGAGTGCAATAACACACGATCCCGTCAAGGTAGCAAGGTCTATTACGGCGTCCGGCCGGTATCGATCGGCATAAACTAAAGCATCCGCCAGAACCATCCTGCCTTCCGCATCTGTGCTGATGATCTCAATTTTCTTTCCATTGCTGGCCGTAATCACATCAGCCGGCCTGTACGCATGAGCGTCTGGCATATTTTCAGTGCATGGGGCAATACCAATGACCCGCAAGGGTAAATTCAACTCACCAACAGCTTGCATGACACCGAGCACAACGGCTGCGCCAGCCATATCTGATTTCATTTCACCCATTTTTGCGACAGGCTTAAGAGAGATGCCTCCCGTATCAAAAGTGATCCCTTTTCCAACAAGAACTAGTGTTGGTAGATCATCTCTATCGATATTGTGCTCCAAAATCACAAACTTAGGCGGCTCACCCGCGCCATTTGCTACAGCTAAATACGCGCCCATCTTGTGCTCGTTCGCCCATTTGCGATCTCCAATCAGCACATTCATACCAGAACTTGCTGCTATTTCATTTGCCACAGTGGACATCATCGTAGGTGTTGCGACATTTGGCGGCATGTTAACCAAATCCCGTGTTAAATACACGCCCCTTACAATAGCCTCAGCCGTTCTGGCTCCCTTATCTATAGGCTCAATTTTTCTCTCATCCACCTCAATTAATGTTAATCCAATATTGTCATTGGTTGATTCCCCTTCAACAACATTCGACTTAATTTGATAGGACGCTAACAGCGATCCTTCTACAGTGGCTTGAGCAGCAGTCTCAATGGGGATCCCGCCAATCCCCCCACCATGAACGATTGTCGCGACTATTTTCGCATTCATACTTCGCGCTCGCTTCATCGCTTTGGAAGCGGCAAGCCGGATTTTCTCAATTGAAAATTCGCTTTGTTTGCCCAGACCAACGACAATTACCCGCTTCGAAGTGATATTTCCTCTCGGGTAAAGGACGATAGTCTCGCCGGGTTTCCCCTTATTATCTCCCATAGCGATTATTTCACTGATTGCGCCATCCAGTGCTCGATCTACAGCACCTGTGGCTCCTCCAGGTGCAGTCACCCCTTCGAATAAATTAACGATTAAAGTATCCGCATCAACCTCAGTAATATTTCCATGTTCTACTTGAACCATCATTTTTCTTTTTCCTTTCTTGCGTTTCTTATGACCCAATGATTAAATTACATTATTAGCCAAAATAATAATCCGTCTTACCGATTACAACAGGATCGCTATGGAGATTTGCACAAAACGGGCTTCAACATACTTAGTTCGAATTCAGTAATACCGTCCCGTCCCAAAGCGACTAGAGTATTGTAGGCCTCACGGGAATCTGTTCTTAGAGTCTCCACATCGACACCCCTGCAGGTAGATGGTAAAGGCTCTATCCACTGCCTGACCCGCCAGAACATTTTCACAGCCCCATCAAAATTATGTTTCTCAATGTGCATATAAGCAACCGCAATTTGCAGTATTGCTCGATATAATTCACGGCCCATAGATGTATCCTTGAACCAGGCCTCCTCTAAATATTCGTGCGCATCGAAGTATGCACCTTTATTGAATAACTCTATACCTTGTAAGGCTTTATCAGAAATTCTCTCATGGCATGAACCAGATATCTCTTCCCTATTACTAACCTCAGCATATTTGTTGATCACAGTTGCCATATCCTTCATAAAACGTGAGCGCGCAACTACCTTTTCTGCACCCAGTTGGCGAGCTAATGTGAGGGCATCGACATTCTTATGAGGTCCAAAGCATAGTACCGGATACCGGCGTGTAGCAGAGTCAGATTTAATAATGGGCAGCCATTCCCGCCAGGGGATTTTTCGACTCTCAAGATCGAAGATGATTAATGCTGGTCTATAATTGGAGATCAGATCGATTAGCCCCCCCCTCTGGTTCAAATCATTTTCGCCTGATGTATCTCCGTACAACAAATAATCGCCTACCGGAATTTCTCTAGAATCTTCGACAAATTTAATTGAATACCCCAAAAGCTGCACTGCCCCTTCGATACGAACTGCGACCATTAAATTATCGGTGAGCGCCAGGATTATTGAATCGGTTTCATCATTTGCCATATATGGATTATAGCAAAAGATCCATATTTTGACCGGTTATTCTAAGGTTTTTTCGAAAAACCTTTCAAATGGTAAAATACTCAACCAAAGGCAATCAACAACTGCAAAGTAGAGGAAACCGTTTAATGCGGTCCAACGGGCAAAAACTAAATCAACTCCGCGAAGGATGCATCACTACCGGGTATACAAATTTTGCAGAAGTGTCAGTATTGATATCTATCGGTAACACCAGGGTATTATGTAATGCGATGATCGAAGATGATGTTCCACGCAGGACATAAAAACACAGGAAAGAATCGGAGAATTTTATGACAACAATAATCCAGGAAAAGGTACGACAAGCGATCGATATCCTCCAAGAATTAAATGTCGATATGTGGCTGACCTTCGTTCGAGAAACTTCCGCTGGTGGTGATCCTGTTTTACCACTGATTTACGGTCACGATCTTACATGGCAGAGTGCGCTTTTGCTCTGTCAATCCGGTGAACGATACGCACTTCTTGGTCACTTCGAAGCTGATACCGCGCAACGTATTGAAGCCTACTCACATGTCATTCCCTACCATGAAGGCATTAGCAAACCTTTAATTAAAGTTCTGGAAAAAATCAATCCTGCAACTATTGCCATCAACTATTCTGAAGACGACGTCCTGGCTGATGGGCTGACCCACGGGATGTATACACTATTGCTGAACTATTTGGATAATACTCCATGGCTGGACAGGATAATATCAGCAGAAGAGATCATTCGAGCACTTCGAGGACGCAAAACTCCGGGAGAGACTGATCGTATCCGCAGGGCGATCGAATTGACCGACGAGATTTACAACCAGACATTTGAGTTCATCAAACCAGGAGTGACAGAAAAGCAAATCAGCTCCTTTATGCATGATAAACTCAAAGAGTTGGAACTGGATCCCGCCTGGGATTATAACCACTGTCCGACGGTAAATGCTGGCCCATCCTCACCTATTGGTCACGTTGCCCCAACCGATATCAATATACAACGCGGTCAGTTAGTTCACTTTGATTTTGGCGTCCTTAATGATAATTATTGCTCTGATATTCAAAGAGTGGTCTATTTCCTGGTATCCGATGAGAATGCCACACCTCAGCCCGTTCAACATGGGTTTGACACAATCGTCCACGCAATCCAGTCAGTCGTCTCGGGGATGAAGCCAGGGATGACGGGTAAAGATGTCGATAAGATCGCCCGTAGTGTTATTACCGATTCCGGCTACCCAGAATACAAATACGCCACTGGACATCAGTTAGGGCAATTGGCGCATGATGGTGCAGGTATTTTAGGGCCTTTATGGGAACGCTATGGAGACACACCTAATTTTGTGCTTGAACCTGGTCAAGTATACACAGTAGAACCTGGATTAATGGTACCGGGATATGGGTACATTGGGCTCGAAGAAGATGTCCTCGTAACTGAAAATGGAGCTGAATTTCTCAGTGCTCCACAAACTGAATTGATACTACTCTAAGCCAAGAAGATAATTGCCTCAATCTCGTTATGGCGATATTCCAAGCGATCAATTCAGTATCTCTGTGTTAAAATCTACTTTCAATAAACCTGAATAATTGGAAACCTTATGACAAATATAGTGCGTCCAGTAAAAGGCACACGCGATTTCTATCCTGCCGATCTGGCAGTTCGGAATTGGATTTATAAATATGTACGCGATGTTTCTGAGACTTTCGGATACCAGGAATTTGATGGCCCATTCCTGGAATCGATTGATCTCTATGCTGCGAAATCTGGTGATGAACTGGTAAAAGAACAATCATTCGTCTTTCCAGATCGGGGGGGCGATCTAGTGACCCTGCGTCCTGAACTAACCCCATCGCTGGCTCGGATGGTATCCCAACGACAGCATCAATTGGTTTATCCTTTGCGTTGGTGGTCATGGGGACCATTCTGGCGCTATGAACGCCCGCAAAAAGGGCGTTCCCGCGAATTCTTCCAGTGGAACATTGACCTGATTGGCGTCGAGTCTCCCGAGGCAGATGCAGAGATGGCCGCGATTGCTGCAACCTTTCTACAAAGGGCAGGATTATCTGCATCGGTGGCGACTGTCTATGTCAATAACCGCCGTTTAATGGACTCTGAACTTGAAGGGTTAAACATTCCATTGGGAAAACGCCCCGAAGTATTTCGTTTGATCGATCGCCGTGACAAGTTGTCGCTCGAAGCTTGGGAAGCTTACGCTATTAATGTTGGTTTATCCACATCACAAATAGATGGCGTATTAACCATACTCTCCGATAAAGATCTGTGGCAGAAGTCCACCGATCTCGTCCGGTTCTTCGATGTGATCAAATCGTTTGGTGTGAAAGACTATATCCAATATGCACCAAATGTCATACGCGGACTGGACTATTATACAGGTACTATCTTTGAAGCCTGGGCCAATGAAGGCAAATTTCGAGCCATTCTGGGCGGAGGGAGATACGATAACTTAGTTTCAGACATGGGTGGCCAGCCCTTACCTGCTGTTGGATTTGCGATGGGAGATATGGTCGTACGATTGATTCTGGAAGAGAACAACTGTATCCCAGAAGATGTGAAACACTCCCCGGCTCAAGTATTGGTTACAGTATTTAGCGATGAGACATTCAGTGCATCGTCTAAAACCGCCGCCAGGCTTCGCCAGGCAGGCTTGAATGTTGTTTGCTATCCTGAGATTGCAAAACTTGGCAAACAATTCAAATTTGGCGATCGCATGGGTATGCGGGTTGCCGTCATCCTGGGACCTGATGAATTAGAAAACCGGCAAATTGCTGTTAAAGATCTCCATACTGGAAAGCAAGAGATCCTACCCGATTCTGAAGCAGTCACATATATCCAAAATCTGCTTGATGATGCAAAACCTTCATGATAGAATACGTGCGCGCGTGGTGGGCGTAGCTCAATGGCAGAGCGCTTGACTGTGGATCAGGTGGTTGGGGGTTCAAGTCCCCTCGCCCACCCCAAAAAGAGGCTGTCCAAAAAGGGCAGCCTCTTTCTTTATTTCGCTAGGGGAAAATCAATACTATTAGATATAATAGACACTATGTTAGCCACAGCCACACCGCAATTAATTCTGGAGTCAACCATACGCATATAAGATATCTTGATGTGGCCACTTATCATTGACAAACTACAGTTAAAGTTCGCGTAAAAAATAAAATCGTGCAAAAGTCCATTTCTGACTAAATCAATGCAATTGTTTTGTTTACATGTCCAACTCAGCTACAAAGTGAGTTACTGAATTTCTAATTATCATGTAAGATTATGACATATATTCCATTATCCGGAGGCGCTTATGATTACCGTTGAAAAGATTGATACGAACTCGAAGGCAGATGTGAAGCGATTCATTGATATGCCTTACCACCTGTATACTGATTGTCCGCAATGGGTACCACCAATACGCATTGACATGGAAGAGCAGCTTAACCCCAAAAAACATCCATTTTATGAGCATTCCGATGTTGAATTTTTCATTGCCGTGCAGGACGGACGCGATGTAGGAAGGATCGCTACAATTGAAAATCGCCCTTATAACACTTATCATGACAAAAAAAATACAAATTTTTATTATTATGAAGCGGAAGACGATCTAGAAATTTCAAAGAATCTATTTGAAACCGTTTTCGAGTGGGGAAAGTCCCGAGGTTTGAATACAGCGGTGGGCCCAAAAGGGCTTGGACTCCTTGATGGATACGGGATCCAGGTAGAGGGTTTTGAACATCACCAGATGATGACAATGATGAATTACAACCATCCATATATCCCGCAACACATGGAAGCGCTTGGGTTTGAAAAGGAAGTCGACTTTATTTCCTGCTTCCTCAGCTCAGGTGACATCAAGCTTTCTGAACGCATTCACCGCATCGCGGATCGGGTTCAAGAAAGAGGGACACTGAGAGTCGTTCGATTTAATAATAAAAAGGAGCTATCCGAATGGGCAGCTCGGATCGGCAAAGCCTATAACCAGGCATTTGTCGAAAATTGGGAGTATTACCCCCTCTCGGATGCAGAGATCGATTATATACTACAAAGTATCCTCACCATTGCAGATCCATCACTTATCAAAATCCTCGTGCACGAGGAAGACGTCGTCGGGTTTATTTTGGGCTTCGCTGATATCTCCAAAGCTATTCAACGGTCCGGCGGTTACCTTTTCCCAACCAGGGATAAACTATTCGCGTTCGGAATCGTCGATATCCTATATTCTCTGAAATTTAGGCGTACAGATTGGATCGCTTTGAACGGTATGGGCATACTTCCAGGATTTCAGGGTCGCGGAGGGAATGCGTTGCTATATTCAGAAATGGTAAAAACTGTACATGAATTTGGATTTCAGAATGCTGAAATGACCCAAATCGCAGAATCAGCGGTTCAAATGCGCAAGGACTTAATTAACCTCGGTGGTAAACCTTACAAAAATCACCGTGTCTATAAAAAAGCATTCTAATTATTAATCACAAAAGTTGGAGGCGTGCATGAGTGAACTTAAAGATCGTGTTGCGATCATAACCGGTGCTTCCGGGAATTTGGGAAGTGCGGTAGCGAAAAAGCTGATCACTTCTGGCTCGAAATTAGCGCTTGTCGATCGACACTTAGATATATTACAAAATGTGTACAAAGGAGATTTTGATCCAGAAAACACCATGTTTGTCGCCCCAGCTGACGTTCTGGATAAATCATCCGTTGAGAGCATGATAACAGATATCCTCGATCGATTTAATAGAATTGACATCCTGGTGAACACTGTGGGAGGATATCGCGCGGGCACTCCAACCCATGAAACAACGCTGGAAACATGGGACTATATGCTCAATTTAAACGCTCGATCCGTTTTTATTACAAGTAGCGCAATTATTCCCGCCATGATAGAGCAGAACTCAGGGAAAATAATCAATATAGCCAGCAGAGCTGCCCTTGTCGGCAGCGCCAATGCGGCAGCTTACAGTGCTTCAAAAAGCGCAGTTATAAAAATTTCCGAAAGTATGTCGTCCGAACTAAAGGACTTCGGTATCAACGTGAACTGTGTAATTCCAGGTACACTGGATACTGTTCAAAACCGACAGTCGATGCCTGATGCTAATTTTGATAGTTGGGTAGCTCCAACCTCTATCGCAGATGTAATCCTGTTTCTTGCATCGGATGCATCGCGCGATATCCACGGAGCTGCGATACCAATCTACGGTTTAAGTTAGTGTGGATTCGCCCATATAACGGCTCAAGACATGTCCCAGCCTGGATATGCCTTCCCTTATCCGATCTGGGTGTGCGTTTGAGAAATTGAGACGAAACGTGTTATGTCCCCCGCCCAATGGAAAAAACGGTGAACCGGGTACAAAAGCGACTTTTTCCTGGATGGCAGTCTTTAGAACTTCCGCGGCGTTTAAGTTTTCAGGCATTTTTACCCATGTGAACAAACCGCCTTCTGGGTGAGTCCAATCTACTCCAGGTGGAAAATACCCATCCATGCTGGCCATCATCAAATCTCGACGTTCTTTATATACATCCTTAATCAACGAGATATGTTCATCCAAAAATCCGCCTTTTGAAGCCTCATAGGATACAATTTGATTGAATGTGGATGTATGAAGGTCTGATCCCTGTTTGGCCTGCACGAGTTTTTCAATTACTTCGGGTGGCGCGATCACCCATGCTAGCCGAATTCCAGGAGCAAGAATCTTGGAGAAGGTACTTGTATAAATAACGTTCCCCAGATAACAAGCACCACAATTCTCACGTTCCTTACTATCCAATACCATTACTGCAGGTAAGTGTTCGCCCTCGTACCGCAATTGACCATAAGGATCATCCTCAACGATGGGAACGCCGTACTGATCTGCCAGTTCTATGAGACGCAGACGCCGTTCAATGGAAAGTGTTACTCCTGATGGGTTTTGGAAATTTGGCAGGACATAAATAAACTTAGGCCCACTCCGTAATGCATCCTCCAGCGCGTCCGTGATCATCCCATGTTCATCCATGGGAACAGTCACATACTCTGCGCCATAAGCACTCCAGGCCTGGAGCGCTCCAAGATAGGTGGGCGATTCAACCAATATCCGATCACCGGGATTAATTAGAATCTTTCCGAGTAAATCCAGGGCCTGTTGAGAACCAGTAGTAATTAGAATATTATCCGGAGTTATCTCAAGACTATAGCGAGCAGTATGCCGCGCGATCATCTCTTTGAGTGGACGGTATCCTTCTGTCGTTCCATACTGCAGCGATTGGGCGCCAATTTCCCTCAATACTCGCACACATGCTTCAGAAAATGCATCCAAGGGAAAAACCTCAGGAGCAGGTAATCCCCCCGCAAATGATATGATATCCGGCAGTTCGGTTAATTTTAATAATTCCCGGATGGCAGAGCTGCCCATCTTTTGTGTACGCTGGGCATACCGATGGTCCCATGGAGTTTGCATTTTCTTGTCCTTTTAGGTTATTGTGATAAATTAAATCCCGATACAATCACGGCTGCTATAGCTTGGGGAAACGACTCACAACAGAGGCAGGTGAGGGAATCGACGATCTATCCCCAACGACGAGTTCCGCCGGCGCTTTTCCTACCTTTTGGGAGGCGCTTTGGTATATAAGGATTGGCGTTCCAACTTCAGTGCTTTTTATATCCACGAATGCCTGACCCGTCAGAAAACCGTCCATATCTATCGCGCAACTTGTGACGAATCCGATTACACGCCCTCGCTTATCGAGGACCGGATCCTGGTAATGAGCCATCCGTACACCAGTCTCATTGAATCGGAAGCGAACAATGAGTCCTTTCCTCAATTTTTCGCGATTAATGAAGGCTTCACGACCGATGAACCAGGGTTTGTAGGTTTTTACATAAGATCTAAAACCGGCTTCCCCAACCCCGAGATTTTCCTCACCGCCCATTTCATGGCCGTATAACGGTAATCCAGCTTCAGTGCGTAAGGAATCCCTGGCCCCAAGTCCAATTGGCATCACCCCGAACTGCTCGCCTTTCTCAAGAATGCGCCTGAACAAATCATTCGCATAATCAGGGTGAACAAACACCTCGAAAGCCATTTTTTCTCCAGTATATCCAGTACGGGAAATAATAAGATTAAAACCCCCAACAACTGCCTCGCATAATTGGGTGCGCTTAAGTCTCAAAATCCTCCTACGCGTTATATCATCAACACCCAAGGCAAGCAAAATATCCCTTGAGCGAGGACCCTGAAGGGCTAAATCAACCCGCATGTCCTGCCCTTCTATTGGATCGCGCAAATTTCGCAGGATCACATTTCGCCCATAAGCTTGCGCCCACGGTCTCTGGTTACTTACCTGCACATTCCCATCCTTCACCGCATTCAACCAGGCCCAATCCTTATCATCGTTGGCAGCATTGACGACAACCATGAATTTTTCTATTCCGCGGCGATACACCAATAAATCATCGATCGCATTGCTGTTAGGATCTAATAGATGGGTGTAGCAGGATTCGCCTACATCCAATCCACTTACATCGTTCCCCACGACACAGTCCAGGAATACGGCGGCATCAGGTCCTTCTAGTTGGTAGACACCCATGTGCGAAACATCAAACAGCCCAGCTGATTGCCGTACGGCCTTGTGCTCTTCTGCGACAGAGGAATACCAAACAGGCAAATCCCACCCCGCAAATGGTATCATTTTTGCCCCCAACTCTTGGTGCGTCTTATATATCATGGTCTGACGCGAATCATCTACCTTATCAACCCATGTGAACTCCGGCAAAGGAGCCCCCTCACCAAATCCTATACCGATAAAATATGGCTTCCGAATACCGAACGATTCTCCCGCATCCGAATCAACTTTCTGTGAAGAACCCTTGACCGAAACAGGTCCCGGCAGCTTCTTTTGTTCATCTTCATCAAAAGCAACGTACCCATCTGATAGATCCCGCAGCCATGCAGCCACAACCCCAGATTTATCTCCTGGGACGCCCAACAGGTAAGTAAAAGCATCGATACATTCCAATATACCCACGACATCAACCTTGGGCGGATGAAGCTTTACTTTTTGGCTTTGCCCTGGCTGGAGTGCTTCCACATCACTTGATAACGCGAAATTCAAGAACGCGCGCACTCTTTCACCCCCAATTTGGAAAGTCTGTAGTTCGAGTTCAGAATTTTCATCGATGTAGTAGAAGTGAGGATATCCGTGTTGGCCAGGTTTCACATCTACACCAGCAGTATTAGCCAGGTCGCGCGTTTGCAGTTTGGCATTTTCTAATACTTTGAAATCAACTTTTGCTCGACGTTTTTTTCGTCTGCTCCCACTAATTGCGTATGGGATTATGGACGTCAAGACTTCCGAAATGATATCTCCAATTTGGTCTATTTGTTCAACCTTGAAGCCCCGTTGAGTAACCCAGGGTGTCCCCATCCGGATTCCGGAAGGATCTACTGCTGATTTATCGCCGGGAATAGTGTTTCGGTTGACAACCAGACCTGCAATGTCAAGGATTCGCGCAGCCTGATCACCCGACAAGGCCGTTCCATCCCGCCCAGTCACAGAACTGCAATCCAGGTTTACCAGGTGGGTATCTGTTCCGCCGAATGGAATTTTAAATCCATGACCCTCCAACCGCTCGGCAAGCGCAACTGCATTTTTTACGATTTGCTCTTGCAGTAGATTAAACTGTTCTGTTTGAGCCAGCTTAAAAGCCAAGGCCATAGCTACGAAATTATTTACGTGGGGTCCTCCCTGCTCACCCGGAAAAACCGCTCGATCGATTTTTCTCGCGAGAAGGCGATCTGTTGTAAGGATGCATGCTCCTCGTGGTCCACAAAGTGATTTATGTGTAGTGAATGTGATCACATCCGCGTATCCGATGGGAGACGGGAATTGACCACTTGCCACCAAACCGGCTACGTGGGCAATGTCCGCAAATAGATATGCACCCACGGACCGGGCAATGGATTGGAATTTTGACCAATCGATTGTCCATGGATATGATGAATAACCGGCAATTATAAATTTCGGTTTATGCTGTTCTGCCAATTCATATATCTGGTCATAATCGATTAATTCACTCTCTGGGTCTACACCATAATGAACCACGTTGTAATATTTACCCGACCTGTGGACCGATGAGCCATGTGATAGGTGCCCGCCATGAAGCAAGTTCATTCCCATTATCGTCTCACCAGGTTTTACGAGTGCATGATAGACTGCATTATTAGCGGGAGATCCTGATAACGCCTGCACATTGACGAAGATTTCATCTGCAGTGAAACCATTAGCAGCAAAAGTTTCAGCACAACGACGCCGCGCAAGGGCTTCTGCAACATCGGCATACTCAACGCCTTTGTAATACCTTGGATCTGAATAGCGCCGATATTCCGCCAGACGGGTCTCATAGTCCAATAATTCATCTTCATCCAATGATCGGCTTTTTTCACCAGGATAACCTTCTGCATATATATTTTGAAACGCAGAACCTATGGCATCCCGTATGGCTACTGGCGCCTGACTCTCACTGGGAATTAGAATAATTTTTCGTGCCTGGCGCTCTGTTTCCAATTGGATCAGTTCAAAAACCGCAGGATCCAGGTCCGCTAACGAGCCCCTAAACAGATAATCGCTCATACATAACTCCAGTTCTTAATATTTTGTACATATACATTTTAGACTGTTGATATAACAGGGTCAAGTGATTAAATACACAAACCTCCGGTGAGAAATTATCCCTCCGGAGGTCGAAATACATATTATCGTTATTCTTATTCTATGGAATATTCCAATCGATCAGATCTCCAGACTCATCAATCCACTGAAGGTACGCAGGTGCATCTGATTCACCCGTTCCAGCAAACTCGCTCGCATCTGCGGTAGCAAAACGGAGCTTGACATTCCCTGAGCACTCAGTCGGATCTTTCTCATCTGGGGGGAGATTATCCGTAGCGATATTCCATTCGACATACTCATTTACCACCTGACCATCCGCTCCGGGTCCCCTGAACATTTCACTTTGGTCACCACGCATTATGAACATTTGACTCTCGGATGGGACATAAACTACCAGACGATCGTGTGGTTCTTGATCCACCCCATTACCGTCACAATCAATAGATGCAACAGCAGCCTTAAACTGACCTTGTAGAGCAGGGTTTCCCGCTGTTTTCATTAAGAAAAACACGGCTTCAGCTGCACCACCAGCCGGTGTATTCGTCACTTTGATTTCCACAATATCTTCATCCGGATTGGGTGTATCTCCGGTTGGGTCCGTATAGAAAACAGGGACACCACCCCACTCGTCAACATTGCCATCTGAAGTACTGAATCCTCCAACCTCACCGGTACCGCCCGAACAACCAGCAATAACGATCACCAGTAATAACGCTAATATATACAGGCTATTGTTAGAAATTTTTGCGGAATAAAATTTTAGTTTCATCTCATCCTCCTCACTTTTATTGTTTTTTCAGCGACAAATTATAGCATAAGATTGATGTCAGTGAATTATTTTTGTCTATATTTTCTTCCAATCCAAAGAAGTGCCTATTACATCATATCCTCTGCGGAACTGCAAGTTTTTAACAGCCAATAATCGGGTTATCGGCATTGACTGGAATAAAAAAAACGCCAGCCATTAATGACAAGCGGTCAATGGATACTTCCATTGCTAGTGGGCGGAATAGGACTCGAACCTACGACCTCCTCTGTGTAAGAGAGGCGCTCTAACCAACTGAGCTATCCGCCCGGAAGAGAAATTATACCGCAGATAGGAAATATCCGTGTAATTTCTAACAATTTTTAAATTGCAAAATCGAAGCAGTTTGCATTTTCAAGTGAGCGTTGAACGTGATTATGTTACACTTAACTTACCCAATATATTATGGCGATGCGATACTTGCGATATGACCTTATGAGCCTAAATAATGATGAAGTGGACATAAATATCGGGGTGTAATCCAATGAAGTATGAAAAACTAATTCAAGCCGAGTATAAGAATATGTCCAAAAGCTTTACCAGGTTGGCGGATTTTATTCTCGACTCATATACAGAGGCTGCATTTATGAAAGCGGGAGAACTAGCGCAAGCGGTGGGCGTAGACCCGGCAACCGTCGTTCGCTTTTCACAATTTTTGGGTTATACAGGTTATCCAGAACTGCATAATGAAATTCAGGAAAAGGTGAAGAAGGAATTATTTGTAAGCAATAGAAAAAATTCACATCCCAATTCAGCAGCAGATATCGTTTCCATCGCGCTCAACGACCTTTCCGCGGTGATCGAGCACTTACATCGAACACTTGATGTTTCTGAAATTGAAAGTCTGATAAAAGCTATCGGAGAATGCCGAAATATTGTATTGGTTGCGGAAGGGCTTACGATACCAGCTGCCAACACACTATCGAATTATTTTAAGAAATTAGGGAAATCCATAAGCGTAGCCCAACCAGACTTGTTCAGCATTTCTACTGAATTGGTAAATGCGAATCCGCAAGATTTACTCATCATGATCGAATTAAGTGGTCGCAATTCAAAAATGGAACTGGCTATTCAGGGTGCAAAATCCAAAGGGATAATTACTGCGGCTATCGTAAGCGCCCCATCTTCACCTTCCGCAAGGGCAGCGGATATCGTCATATCGATATCCACACCCTCGGCTAACGAAACCGATATCATTAGATTTGAGATCCTTGCTTTCATCCTGGTACGAGTGATGAATTGGCAATTCTCAAATAAAATTGCTAAGTATGATGAAGAATTTATAGCACTAATTAACCAAATTCAAAGCCAGGATTAATTAGTAAAACAATTGGATTATCAATGAAGGAGGTTTAAATGCGCTTGACTCGCTATGTAACAGAAAATAAACGAGAAAGCTACGGTTGGATGCATGAGGGTAAAATCGGAGCTGTTGAAGGATCACCGTTTGGAGATTTTCGGCGTCTTGAAGCAAAAATAGACCTCGAGGAAGTTCAACTTTTATCACCAGTGAACCCAAGTAAAATTATTTGTATTGGACGCAACTACGTAGCCCACGCTCAAGAACGTCAGTCTGAAGTGCCAGAAGTACCATTGCTTTTCCTCAAACCTCCATCGTCTATCATCGGAACGGGTGAAACAATTATCCTACCGCCACAATCCCAGCATGTAGAACATGAAGCCGAATTAGTTATAGTGATTGGAAAAGACGGAAGATGGATTCCTCCGGATGATGCACTAAATTATGTTATGGGTTACACAATAGGAAATGATGTTACTGCCCGTGACCTACAGCGGCGGGATGGACAATGGACCAGGGGAAAAGGATTTGATACATTCTGCCCGATCGGCCCTTGGATCGAAACCGAGTTCGACCCGGCAGACGCCATGATCACCTGCCACGTCAACGGAGAAATGAGGCAAATGGCTTCCACCCGGGACATGGTATTTAGCGTCCATCAGCTTATTGCATATGCATCTTCTGTGATGACGCTCAAAACAGGCGATATACTATTTACAGGTACACCAGCGGGTGTTAGCCCGCTGGAACCCGGTGATAGTGTCGAAGTCACAATTGAAGGTATTGGCAAACTTCGAAATGTTGTGGATATTGAAGGTAGAGAATGATAATATGTCGAGCTAACAGTAAAGCACAGGTTCTTTAGAATTCTATGTCCCTTGACATTCACACCGGTGTTTTAACAGCGGTTGTAATCACAATCGTAATATTAATTATTAGCCTGTGGGGGGGGATCAGGGCTATTCGCCAGGCACGAAGGCTGCCATTCTTCCGTATGCGACGTCGACAGATGGTTCGAGGCTGGCGACTGCTGTTCTGGTCGTTTTTTCTGATTATTCTGGCACTCGTTCTTTTTTATCAAGCAGAGCCAATCATCTATCAATTCTTTCCCCCCACTGCCACACAAACAGTTACTCCAACTATAACAATTACACCGACTATATCCCTGACACCCACCATTTCTTTAACACCGACCATTACACAGACTCCTTCGGTGACAGATACCCCCACGATTACGCCTACACCGCATGTACCCCTCGCAATCGAACTTCAGTTCGAAAGTACCGTTACACCGAATCCAAACGCAGTATTCAGCGATCTCGTATTTACAAATGGACTGGATGAGGATTACAGACCACTGAATCCGGGTATCCTTTTCCTAAATCCAGTCGGGCATATGTATGCTTTGTTTAGCTACGACAACATGGAACCAGGTTCACAGTGGACAGCAATCTGGTATCGAGGTAAGAATTTGGTCCACTACGAGTCACTGCCCTGGGATGGCGGTTCAGGGGGTCTAGGTTTTACTGATTGGAACCCAAGACCTGAGGAATGGCTGGAAGGTGAATATGAAGTCCAAATTTTTATCGGTGAGCTTTGGAAGGTATCGGGCCGGTTCTTAGTGGAAGGTGAACCGCCAACACCCGAACCAACCGAAACCCGCACACCCACCACGACGTCTACCAGCACCCCGACATCAACAAGGACCCCGTGGCCATCCGCAACGCCAATACCTACCCGGACACCCCGGCCAACACGGACACCAACCCGGATCCCCACTCGAACACTAACCCGAACTCCCTACATATCTCCTACACCTACTAGAACCCGAACCCCATGGCCGACATTAACCAGGACACCGGTTACCCCGTCAATAACGCCATGGCCTACACGCACACGCACACCAACGCCCTAGTATTCGATTTTTATCATCAAAATTAATCGCTGGAATTAGAATTCAAGCGCTATTTGTGCTGCTAATCGCGCGTTGTAACGGAGCAGCGCCAGGTTGGCTTTCAAACTTTTGCCCTTTGTCAATTCACTAACCATGCTCAACAGATAGGGAGTAACGGCCTGTCCGGAAACTCCATTAAATTCAGCCTCCCGGACAGCTTCCTCAATTGCTGTCTCAATCTGTTCATCAGCCAAAGCTTCTTCTTCGGGGAGGGGGTTAACGACCAATATGGCACTCTGTAACCCAAGATCCCAGTGAGCCTTCGCTATTTTTATGATATCCACCGCTGAATCAGCGCGTGCATTTATGCTCAGTCCACTTGATCTCGAATAAAAAGCCGGAAATTCATTTGTCCCGAAACCCACGACCGGTATAGCAAAGGTTTCGAGATACTCCAATGTCGCTGGAAGATTGAGGATAGCTTTCGCTCCTGCACAGACTACAATCATAGGAGTGTTCGCGAGCTGCGGCAGGTCGGCCGACATATCGGATGATACACCGGCTGATGACTGCCCAACCTTTTTAGAAATTTGCCTGTGAACCCCACCGATTCCCCCGGTAGCAAATACTTTAATCCCAACATTATTGGCAGCCACCATCGTACCCGCCACAGTGGTTCCTCCACACCTCTTTTTCGCTATGGCTGATGCAAAATCCCGAGAGCTGATCTTATGCACATCCTGTTCAGTTGCCAGGCGCTCTAATTCATCAGCGTCCAGGCCAACATGAACTTTGCCATCTAAGACTGCAATTGTAGCAGGGACCACATCGCGTTGAGTAACTTCTGATTCCATCTCCTGAGCAATCGACAAATTTTGAGGGTATGGAAGCCCGTGGGTAATGACAGTAGATTCCAATGCCACGACTGGCTTGTTGTTTTCCAACGCTTCAACAACAGCACTTGAGACGGAAAACGATTCGGGGTATTGTATACTCATTATATTTCCTAATCCGTTGTATAGTTTTTAGATTATGAGGTCTGAAGGAGATATTTATCCAGAATTCTTCAAGCCCTCTCTGTTAAGAGTTATTCAGGCCATGACCACCATATGAGAGTATATAAACTTCTGGAATAATGTCAAGTGACATTTACAGAAAAAGTGGCCGTTCGCAAATGAAAACACGCCTTCCAAATAAATGATCTGGGGGCGCCTTAACCGAACAAAGAATCCTTGTTACAATTACCAGATTGAGGTTATCGAATTTACACGAATATGCGGAGGATTAACAATGACTGATTTTCCTGGAAAAGGCAAAGTCGCGGTATTAAAAACATCACCTGAAACGGTACTAGAAGACATCGAAAAGACAATGCAGCTCGCTGGTGTTGAATCAGCGCTGTCCAAAGAGATTCAAACCGGATTGAAGATAAACATCTCATGGCAAACCTGGTATCCAGCATGCTCTTCCACGCCATGGCAGATAGATGGTGTGATAAAAGCTCTTCAAAAACTTGGTTATACGGACCTGGTTGGTGTACACAACGATACCGTGGTCGTAAACACAGCGGATGGCGAACGTAATAACAAGCATAAATATGTCACCGACAAATATGGTGTTCCCTGTCTGTATCTGTACAATGAAGATTTCGAATGGATCGAATACAAGACAAATTCTCCTTTACTGGTTTTGGATAAGGTATACCCACAGGGAATATTCATCCCCAAGGCTTTGGTGGGCATGAATATTCTGCAGCTGCCAACTGTAAAGACGCATGTCTTTACCACCATAACTGGCGCCATGAAAAATGCATTCGGTGGCCTGCTGCATCGGAACCGGCATTGGACTCACTCTGTTATCCATGATACATTGGTGGACCTGCTTACCATCCAACAAGATATCCATCCCGGTATATTTGCAGTAATGGATGGTACCTTTGCAGGTGATGGTCCAGGTCCACGGGCGATGCGCTGGCATGAAAAGGATATTATCCTCGCCTCAGCTGACCAGGTTTCGATTGACGCTGTATCCGCCAAATTACAAGGCTTCGACCCGATGAACATCCGCTTCATACGCAAAGCTCATGATATGGGACTGGGTGTGGGAGATCCACGAGAAATAGAAATTATTGGCTATGATATCGATCAAGAACCTGCGTGGAATTTCGTTCAAAATGACACGCTCGCCAGTTACGGTCAGAAACTGATCTATCACGGGCCGCTCAAACCTTTTGAAAAATTGCTTCTCCAGAGTCCATTAGTGCCTTGGTCATACTTCGCCAGCAACTTTTACCACAATGTGTATTGGTATCCTTTTGTTGGTCGCCGGCGTGTCGAGTCTGCACTGGATACAAAATGGGGTCAGCTATTTTCATCATATGGGGACGGAGAGGTGGTCATGCCGGGAATGGAACCTAAAACAGTAGTCCAGGCGATTGCCGGGGCAACCATTCTGGCGATGAGTATCATCGGAACTGCCTACATCCTAAATCAAAAAAAGTCTGGTACAAAATAAATCCGTATGTATTGCATTGAGTTCCATTCACACACAATCTATTCCAAAGACAGCCTCACCACGCCGGAAACACTCATTAATACCTGCCGAAAGAAGGGTATCGATCGCATCGTGGTGACAGACCACAACACGATTGCAGGCGCGATAAAAGCCCAGGAAATTGATCCCGAACTCGTTATCGTCGGCGAGGAAATTATGACCACCCGTGGAGAACTGCTGGCCGCGTTCGTCAAATATGAAATTCCAAAAGGGCTCGAACCCATTGAAGCCATAGAGCGCTTACGCGATCAGGATGCGTTTATCAGTGTCTCCCACCCCTTTGATCGTTGGCGAAACGGCCATTGGGAACGCGACGACCTGGATGAAATCGCGCCATTGGTTGATGCTATTGAAACATTCAACGCGCGCTGCATGCAGCCAAGCTTCAACGAAGAAGCCGACGTCTATGCGAAATCAATGGGATTACAGGCAACTGTGGGTTCAGATGCACACCATCCAATGGAAATTGGTAAAGCGACCCTAACAGTTCCCCTATTTGAAGACGCAGCCATCCTAAAGGAGGTCATCCATCAAGCCACCTACCAGACATCACTTTCCTCACCCTTAATTCACTTTACTTCCAGGTACGCCGTCTGGCGCAAGAAATATTCAAAGAAATACAAAGATTACCGGCCAGCACCTTGACCAATTACTGACAGTGTGTAAAAATTAACATCGCTTTGGGGCGGTGGCGGAACTGGCAGACGCAGCGGACTTAAAATCCGCCGGTGGAGACACCTTGTGGGTTCGATTCCCACTCGCCCTACCATATATATGGGGGTTTTTACGGCTAAATTCCGCCATATAAGGGACTTACGGAGCCTGCGAGGGTGCAGGCTCTTTGATTTACGTGCAATTCACGTGCAATTCAGGAAATACTTTGGGACCGTTCTGCTGTCATATTATCCACGGTCTCCTCAAATTGTATGGATATTGGGGATAGTAATTCGTCCATTGTCTTCGCTGCCTTCTCTTGCATTAATGGGAGTAGGTGTCCATACATATCCAATGTAGTACTCGGTTTTGAGTGACCCAGGATTTTCGAGACTATAAGCGTGGGAATCCCATGGTTTAGCATGATAGACGCTGCTGTATGGCGCAAATCATGAAACCGAATCCGCTTAATTCCTGCCTCCTCCAGCAAGAATATAAATTCTTTCAGCAAGTTCGATTGACTAAGTGATGTGCCTACTTTCGACGCGAATATCAAATCATGTTCTTGCCAGTTCCAGCCGGCCAGCATTTTATCGATTTCCTGCCGTTTCTTGTGAATTCTAATAACCTGAAGTGTGTTTTCTCCTAGTACTCGGTCAAGCCTCAATGAGAGGGTAAAGACGTTTCAGCTTGATTCTTGCATTCTCAGTAGTGAAGCGCCAATTGATGGTTGTTGATGTTTTATTTCGATACTTGAACCAGGCCTGAACTTCACGATCCAAGCACTCTATATTCGGTATACGTCGATTCAGACATTGACGGGCAAGCACACTGAATTCGATCTCCGCCATATTGAGCCAGCTACCGTGTTTTGGTGTGTAATGAAATTCAAAACGATCAATCAATCGACGTGCTTCCTCAGGCGGAAAAGTTTCATAAAAAGAGATGGGGGAATGGGTATTTAGATTGTCCATTACGACCACAATTTTCTCTGCATCAGGATAATCCTCATCGGCTAACTCTTTCATCGCCTCAGCCCAATCTCTCCGACAACGGCGATCTGTAACCTTGACGCGTCGTTTGTTTTCAAGCGGCACAAAAAACATGAATAGATTGGAAACTCCCTGACGCTCATATTCATAGTCATAGCGCTGTACTTGTCCTGGTTCCATTGGTAAAGCAGTTTGAATATCCGCTAATAATTGTTTACTACTTTCATCCATGCACACCACTGGCCGTTTCGGGTCATAAGGCCGTTTATAGACCGCCAAAACATCTTCCATTTGACAGACAAACGCTGCATTTGTTTCGGGTGGAATACACCACTGCTTATTCAGCCACGGCTTGAGTTCGTTTTTTTAGCACAGTTCGTATCGTTTCATGGGAGACCCTTTCCACATATGCTAGTTCTACCATCTGATCTTTTAGCAGCCGCAATGTCCAACCCGTATGTCCTTCTGGGGCTTCGCTGCATGCCAAGGCAATCAAATGTGCTTCCGCTTCTCCATCTAAACAGCGTTCATAGATTCGATCTGGCTTTTTGCGGCTCAACGTTCCTTTTA
>Ga0209013_10000410_pt1 | contig 38071 bp, 33 predicted proteins | sample Cruoilmetagenom2_FD_187291 | JGI IMG/M metagenome (GOLD analysis project Ga0209013, IMG submission 187291) | Oil polluted marine microbial communities from Coal Oil Point, Santa Barbara, California, USA - Sample 2 (SPAdes) (version 2) | ecosystem: Environmental > Aquatic > Marine > Oil seeps ...
GATCGTGTTGAGATCCATAATTGAGTATGGATGACGAGGAAACTTAGCAATTATCTGGCTGATACCTTCATAGAGCGCTACAACAGGTTTGCCATCACCTCCCGGGATAAAACCGAGGATATCAATGCACCCGGTACCAACATGGATACTTCCCCGTCCATTGGATATTAGCAATGTCTTTTGCCCCTGAATGGCGCTTTGCCAACCAGCAACAAGCCCCGCCATACCAGCGCCAATAATGAGTTTATCGAATTCCTGCCCTTTATTCGATGTATCATGAGAATCAGTTGGAGATACCTTTTTTGAAGGTTGACGTTTTTGTTTGACAGAATCCGTTCTTGAAGTCATTGGTTTATCATAATTCGTTGGACCGAGGGGAGATGTTGTTGGCCCTGGAAGATTTTCGGCGTTTAATATACTCAAATACACGAGCTCATCAAGGTGCTCTTGTCTCAATTGCTGTCCCCATAATATGGGAGCCAAGCCTTTCCAGCGCTCCTGGAGAAAGTCGCGCAGCGCAACGTTTGAAGATTCGACAGGCGCGTCTCGTAATTGGTGTAATAAACCCACTGCACGGTAGGTGCAAAAACCGCCCTGGCAAGGTCCCATGCCCAGCCGTAAATCTCTGCGGATATCATCGATAGTTTTTGCCTGTCCTTCAGTTATCGATCGGACGACTTCCTGGCGAGTAACCAACTCGCATTCACAAATTAGTTCACCAAATAACTTGTTTTCTTCGATCTCGGCCAGGCGTTCGCCGAGATAGTGGAACTCACGTTTTTTATGGTCAGGCAGCTCTTCGACCTGAGTGCGGCACTCCCGTTCAACCTTTAACTTGGAGCAGACCAGGTCAACGGTCTCCTGAGCCATCAAGCGATAAGTCGTCCATTTCCCGCTCGTAATGGACAGGAATCCTTCGATCCCATCTCGGGTTTCATGATCTAACAATACGTAGGAGCGCGTAACATATCGGGAGTCTTCAGTATCAGAATCCTGGAATAAAGGCCTCACGCCTGCCCATGCGCGCAACATGCGCATTTCCTGAAAACCGGGTATTAATTTTTCCCCTTCCGATAATAGCAGATCGACTTCCCAGGATTCGATAGGATAATTATCCGGATCCTTGATCTTTACATCCGTGGTCCCAATCACAGCGACAGTGTGTGCAGGAACGATGATATCGCCATCAGCGGGCATTTTGCAGCGATTTATTACCGTGTTGACAATGCGGTGATTTGCAGCGATCATTGTGCCTTTGCCACCCACAATTGGGACATCGATACCGGCCATGGCAGCAATTATGCCTGCCCATGCACCGCTGGCGTTTATTACTATATCTGATTCGATTGTGACTTGTTGATTTTTATCCAGGTCAGTACATAATGCCCCCACAATCCGATTGTTATTCTTGAGCAACCTGTCAATTCGATGATAGTTCTTAATTGTTGCGCCATAATGGCGGGCCGACTCGGCATTGAGTTCTGCTGCTAAAAACGAATCGACAGAAGCGTCCGGTACACGAAAGCAATGGGTAATGGCTGGGTTTAAATATGGTTCTTCTTCGAGCATAAGGTGAGGGGAGATTTCCTCAACTGGAATCCCTGCCTGATCGCACCCATTTACGAATTTATCGATATAATCTTTGTCATCCCATGGTGTGACGACAAAATATCCTCCGGTATCCTCGATGCATTGGGGCATTATTCGTCGTAGTATGCGATTTTCTTCAATACACTCACGAGCAGCTTGTGAATCCTTTACAACATAGCGTCCGCCACTATGTAACAAGCCGTGAAAACGCCCCGTCGTCCCATGCGTGAGGTCTCCCTTTTCTACCAGGACGGTGCTAAAGCCACGCATCGCCAGATCGCGGGCTATACCAGTGCCAGTCGCACCTCCTCCAATTACCAACATTTCAGCGTTAATAGTTTGCATTGGCGCTACTATTATTTGTTCGTGGTTGATTACAAATCATGCTTAATGAGGCCATCAAGCTACCCAATCAAACGTTCTCTCAACTGCCTTCAGCCAATCGGAATACAATTGTGAACGATATTCTTCATCCATCTTTGGTCGCCACATTTTATCGACCTGCCAGTTCTTCTGCAATTCGTCCAGGTTATTCCAAAAACCTACCGCCAATCCTGCTGCATAAGCGGCGCCTAATGCAGTCGTTTCTGTTACTTTAGGACGTATTACTGGAACATCTAAAATATCAGACTGGAACTGCATCAACAGGTTGTTGAAGACCATTCCTCCGTCGACCTTCAATGTGGTTAGGTTAACGCCCGAATCTTTCTGCATAGCTTCCAAGACTTCACGGGTTTGGTAGGCGGTCGCTTCAAGCACAGCCCGGGCAATATGGGCTTTATTAACATAACGCGTCATACCAACGATAACACCACGCGCATCCGATCGCCAATATGGCGCGAATAACCCTGAAAATGCGGGTACGAAATAAATCCCGCCATTGTCATCAACTGATAGCGCTAACTTCTCCACATCTGGAGCGCTATCGATGATGCCAAGATTATCACGCAACCATTGGACTAATGCGCCTGTTATCGCTATGGAGCCTTCGAGAGCATATATTGTAGGTAGGTCGCCGAATTTGTAACCTACGGTTGTGAGCAATCCGGAGTTTGATGGAACGATTTCTATGCCAGTATTCAAGAGCATAAAACAGCCGGTGCCGTAGGTGTTTTTAGCCTCTCCTGTTTCAAAACATGTCTGTCCGACTAAAGCTGCCTGTTGATCTCCTAAATCTCCACAAACTGGAATTTTTGCTCCGAAAGGACCATTTCTGTTTGTCACACCCCAGGTATTAGAATCACTCGACGAAACGATCGACGGCAGCATGGATCGGGGTATTCCCATTTCCTCTAGGATTTCGTCGTTCCAATCCAAGGTCTCTAAATCCATCAACAATGTTCGACTGGCATTGGTAACATCGATGACATGCGAACCGACCTCTGGCCCACCGGTTAACCACCAGATGATCCACGAGTCAATCGTGCCAAAGATGGCGGTTCCGTCATTTGCTGCAGAACGAACGCCATCTACATTCTCGAGAATCCATTTGATTTTTGGTCCGGAGAAGTATGTAGACAGGGGCAGGCCAGTTGCTGCGCGAAAGCGGTCAAGACCTCCGTTCTCTGCCAGTTCATCGCAGATCCCTTTTGTGCGCGTATCCTGCCAAACGATGGCGTTGTAATAGGGTTGTCCAGTTTTCCTGTCCCAAACCAGGGCTGTTTCGCGTTGGTTCGTGATGCCAATTGATGCTATTTCTTGAGGTGCAATTCCGGCGAATCTTATTGTGTCTTGTACAACACTGTTCATACGCTCTATTATTTCAAGAGGTTGATGTTCGACCCAACCGGGTTTTGGATAAATTTGTTCGTGTTCTTTTTGTGCTGCGCTAATGATTTCTCCTCTATGATCAAAGAGAATACAGCGGGTGCTGGTTGTCCCTTGATCGATTGCAGCTATGTATTTATTCATTGTAATAATTCCTTTTCAAAGATCCTATAAGTGTTGAAAACCGATAGGGGATCTTTGTCGTATTTTTAATGGGCAGCTGATAGTGCTGATAAGTCATTAGGTTTCACACGGCTTACAGCCAGAATCGAAAGCACAAACAGAAATCCGTAGACTGAGTACAGTAATACATATCCCAAACCTGGGAATTCAGGAAATTTTACAGTGAAGAAATCTGCTATGGGTCCGCCTATATATGCGCCAACGGCTCCAGCACCGGCGCCAGCGAGGTTGGAGATCCCTAGATAGCGTCCGGCTTCTCCCTGTGGAACGAGACCGGTCCCTAATGCCCAGTTTGATGTGTAAAACAGCCCGGTTGCTACACCTACAATTATTCCTCCAATGTACATAAAAGGCAAGGTTGGCGAAATTATTAGAATAAACGTACCAAGCGAGGCAAATATACCGCTCACAATAACGAGGGTTTTTGGCCCAAATTTATCACTAAGCCAGCCACTGGGGATTGCTAACAATAGGATAAATATGCCCACGAGCATGATGAGTTGGCTTGCCGGTCCTGCAGCCTGCTCTTTTTCCAGTCCAAGGCGTCCCTGTAAGAAGAACACAGCAAAACTGGCCAGGTTTGTCGATCCTACAAAAAATGCCAATCGGTTGATAACCCACCAGGAGTACGATGTATTCTTTTTAGCAGCTTCTCCTAAACTGATACGGATACTCAGCCACACACCGATCGCAATAGCTATTGTCATAGCCAGTAATCCCATTGCGCCCATGATTAATAATAGGCTTGTTCGATCGAACTGTTGAATTTGATCGCCCACACGTCCAACAATTTCTCCCATGATGAGGATAATTGATGAAAAAACGGCCGTCATAAGCAGTAATCTCACAAACGGCTGAAAATCAAGCGCTTGTTTGACACCAGTAAAGCGTTTTTCTGGTGCAAGCATCGTTATTGTCATCGTGATTGTAAGAACTACCATGGCCACAATAAGCCCTGCCCAGTAATTACCGGCGGCGATTAATCGTCCTATAGCAAATGCCATCAAAATCAGTGGAATTGGGACTTCAAAGAGTGCTTTTACTCCTGAATAGCGGCCTTGTAGATTCCTTGGTACTAAATCCGGTATCAAGCCTTGAGCGCCAGCCTGTGCGGTATTTGATGCAACCATTAACAGGATTAACATAGCGAATAAGAACCAATAGCCACTCATACCATTCAACCCGGCGGAGAGACCAATAGCAATAATAATGACTAAGTTTGCCAATGTTCCCACGAAAATGAAGGGTCGGCGACGTCCCCATCGTAATGTACTGTGATCGGATAACAGCCCCATTAATGCCTGGACGAGCAGTGCAACCATTAATGTCCATAACCGGATAGTGCCGTAGTACGCGCCTTGTTTTTCCTCGCCAACAAACTGTTGGACAAGCAATGGTATGACGAGCGGCGTCATGGTTTGCGAAAGGGTTGTTAGCCCCATAAAATATATGTTTATCGATATCGCATCATACCAACGAAGTGCGCGCAACATTAAACCCCTCCTCCAGGAGAATCATTAATGGTAATTGATGGTTCTCCATAAAAAGGGGAAAGGTCGAACATCATCAATCTACGGTGAGTGTTTTGCTTAAGTTTCTGGGAAAATCTGGATCAATGCCGCGCGCTACACTAAGATTGTAAGAAAGAATTTGTAAAGGAATTACTGCCAGGAGGGCATTAATTTGTTGCTTGGTTTTGGGTAATTTGATCAGGAAATCCGCATTTGCATCCAGTTGAGGGTCTTGCTCTCCAACAGCAATTGCAAACCCACCCCGGCAAGTCACTTCATTGATCCCGCTGACAATAATGGGTACATCCTCGGGTCCGGTTACATAGATGACAGGATATCCTTCCCTTACAGCCGAAAGCGGCCCGTGTTTGAATTCAGTAGAAAGCATACCTTCGCAGTGGGCGTATGTAATTTCTTTCAATTTCAAAGCCCCTTCCAAGGCAATGGGATAGGTGGTGCCATATCCCACGCAGTAAAGATCGTCCCATTCGAGCAGGTGATTTTGGACAGCATTGATCTGAGGTGTAGTAATATCGATGGTCTGCTGTATTAATGATGGAAGACTGGCGAGAGCTATGGTTGAATGACCGCCTGTGCGCATAGCCACATATAATAATACAATTACCTGATTTAAAAACGTCTTTGTAGCCGGAACACTTATCTCATAACCGCAGGCTAAGGGTAGGTAAACCTCACTCACCTGAGTCAGTGTCGAACCAATGACATTTACAAGCCCACACACAGTCAGACCTTTATGCGCGGAATACTTAATTGCATTTAATAAATCTTTTGTCTCACCGCTCTGGCTGATAAATATACCGACATCGTCTGAAGATAGGGTAGGACCATACTGCGGTATAAATTGTGGCGCTAACACTGGGATAGCAGGCTTTCCAGTGAGTTGAGCCAAATAAACAGCACCCAATATACAGGCATGGTAGCTCGTTCCACAGCCGACCAGGTAAAGATTTCTGGCTTCCAATATTTTGTCTACCATGGGCTGAACGTATGTTGATTCGTCCAAAAGGTGCAGTAATTCAGCGGCAACCGTCGGTTGTTCATGAATTTCCTTCAACATGAAATGGGAAAATCCGCCTTTTTGTACGCTTTCCATACTCTCAGTAATATTTTCGATTTCTCTATCAACATGGTTGCCGTCTTCAACTCGAATTATATTTACCTTATCAGGGTATAGCACTACTATTTCACCATCAAAAACCTTCATTACTTTCCGTGTGAGGGGTAGGAGTGATGGCATGTCAGAAGAAAGACATGTAAAATTATCACCAATTCCAACGACTAACCCTGATCCTTTCTTTAAAGCAAATAATCGATCATCATCAATTCCCCCATAGACAAAGGCATAATCTCCGTCTAAATCGATGTACGCATTACGAATCGCTTCAATATAATCATCTCCGCGGTTTATATAGCGCTCTACCGCATGTACACATGACTCCCCGTCGTTTGTTGAGCGTACAGTAAATCCATCCTTGATAAATTGGCTGCGAAGTTCAATATTATTTACAATATTTCCGTTGTGTGCACCGACTAAATCACCATCCGAATCAAGATGGGGTTGTGCATTTGCTTGGGAAGGGTGACCAAATGTAGCCCATCGTAATTGGACTATGCCACGATTCCCCACCATATCGGAAAAATGTAAACGAGTTGATACTTCATCGATCTTTCCTATATCTTTCCTCAGATCGATCGAGTTGTGGTTCGTTATTGTTGCGCATCCAACAGAATCATATCCCCGGTACGATAAACGCCGACCAACTTCAGTCAGTAGAGAACCTAGATGCTGTTCGGATTGTGTGACAATTCCAAATATTCCGCACAAATATTGGCTCCTTTAAAATGGTTAAGTAGACCTGTTTTTTGGGTGGGGGAATTTTTTTATAGTAGTAACTGTATTAGGGACTTATGTATTGATTTTATGTGCCGATTTGTTCTTCGCTTCAATTACAAATTGTGAGAGTATCCGTTCGGGGTGGGAATATACTCTGAAGCTGTTACGACGTGTGTATCCGACTAACGTGATACCCCAATTTCTAGCAAGTTTTACTGATATTGAACTTGGGGACGTTCGTGAGATGACGATGGAAGTACCAATACGTGCCGATTTTTGTATCATCTCCGAACTAATACGTCCGGTTGTTATCATAACCCGCCTTGCTGTTCGGGTTCCATTGAGTAAACAATGTCCGGATATTTTATCAAGTGTGTTATGACGGCCGATATCCTCTGCTATAATATTGAGCAGTTCACCGTCACTCAGCGCTGACGTGTGAACACCTCCAGATTTTCGATAAACATTTTGGGATTGAAATAAAAGGTCGATCAGAGAATATATTTGTCCTGGAGTCAAAACAGCGCCATTCTCGAGTCTTGGTTTGGCACGTGATTTGTCAGTATTTGAATTTCCAACACTAGTGACTCCACCAGTACACCCCGAAGTCCGACGCCAATTTTCTGGTATTTCCACATGGAAATTCAGCCATATATCCACATTGTCTCCGTTCTGGCAAACTTTATAATCTTCTACATCCTCAATGCCATTAATAATTTTCTCGTTGTAGAGGAAACCTAGCGCCATGGCTTCGAGATCGATGGGCGTACACATAAAGTCTAGCCATACTTCACCATTAACAGTTAAGGAGACAGCCTTTTCGACAATAACCTCAGAGTCGACAATCTCGTACTGTTCACCCCTGAAATGATAATACTGGATTGGTTTGCTTGAAATTGACATACGATTACTCGTTCAATCTCCTACCGATAAACTGACCACTAATTTCAACAAAAATTATAGCAGAAACATTGCCGGTTTGACTAATTTTCCATAATAATATTCACTCATTAATAAAGTCCTTAGTTTAGTTGCCACCTTGAAATATGCTCGTCCACTGATTGCCTCATAGATATTTTTCCCAACAACGCATCTTCTTGATAAGTGAAAGACCAGTTATATAGTTGAGATGTTGCATTCCTCAATTCAATTAGTACAAGTTCTACCAACGGTCCGCCGTCTACAATATATCCGGTCTCGAAAAAATCAATCTCGGCTTGATTGAAATCATAATCCAGCCGGAGAATTCTTGCGCGCCAGGTTTCACCTTCGAATATCAACTGGGTATAACTTGGGCGCTTATCACCGTCAAACGGCAGTCCGACCGATCCTGCATTGACTACCAGTACCCCGTTCAAGTCCCTAACTAATGGACGGTGAGTATGTCCTGCACAAAAAACTACGGGAGGTTTCTTGTTTTTTTCTCGGGCTAATCCGATTTTATTTTTTAGATCTGAATCGGTCGTTTCTGGGTAGATCCCATCGCGATTACCGGCCATCGATGCGTGGACGAATCTGATCAGGTTACCATTAGGATCAATCACATCCTGCATAAATGGCATCCTTTTAAGAGGCGTGACATCGCAGTTTAATTTCTTGTAGGTCCAGATTGAAGCACGATGCACATCCACTGCTGGTCCTGTTCTCGGTGAATCAGGTTTAGATTGTTTAATCACATAATCTTCATGATTGCCGCGAATAAAGCGCCAACCATCAGTGGCTTGCTTTTTAAGTGCGAGTGCGAGGCATTCTGCCGGTCTAGGTCCGCGATTTACCAGGTCTCCAGCCATGATGACCAGATCAGGATTCCAATCTTCAATATGCTGAGAAACTTCTAAGAGTGCCGGGTAATTTGCGTGAATATCTGCCAGAACTGCGATTTTCATTCTATTGCACACCTAAAAACGGACGTGTATGTTAATTATAGCACCCATAGCTGGTATGAAGTGTGCAACAAAATTAGATGCTGCCTGATTTAATGTTAATCAAACATCTGGAGACAGGTGGTAGGATATGCAAACACTTCGTGGAGATAAGCAATCTATGAACCTCTCAACTAAACTCGCAAAGACTCGTTATCCGATAATAATATTTATTTTGCTGGTATTACTTTTATCAGCTTGTGCAAAAAATTTACCAGCAGCAACCGTTGAGCCTGACCGTCCAACAGCGACTGATAACTCGGTAATTGTTTTTCCAGAGCCAACATCAACCCGACCGGTTCCGACCAATACTTTGACAGTTCAAGCACAAAGTAGCCCAATAATTACTATAGATAATGTTGATAAACTGGAGTTGGTTACTCAGGTGACTGAACCAACTATAAATAGTTTTGTCTGGTTAGGTCAGGGACAGGTCGTTTCCCTTGCGACGGACACGCACATTGTCCCATACACGCGCTTCCCATTAGAGCCCATAGAAGGCTTGAGTACTCCGTACAACTATCCAGCGAAATTGACCGTATCCGTTGATGGGGAGAAAATGGCATGGATAGACGAAGATAATATTGTCTATATTTGGGAACCAGATCTGGATCGTGAAGTGATTGAACTCACCGCGAGCGATGCACCGTTTACAAGTCTGGCATTTTCTCCAACGGGTAGGGATTTAGCGATAGCATCCCACGATGGATCTATTGAGATTTGGAACACCGCGGATCAGGAGTTAGTAAACACCTGGCAATTTCCGACCTGGTATTCGAATCTCGCTTTTTCGCCCGAAGGAGAAAATTTAGCAACTGTAGATACTGAAAATTTTAAGATTGATTTCATCAACGTGAATGATGGAAAAATCCAGCGTTCACTTGAGTGGACAGAACATGCCAGTCCGGTGTTGAATGGTGCAATATTTTCCCCTGATTGGAATACAATCGCCTGGGTTGCGCGTGGGACTGTGCAGTTGATGGACCAAATCAGCGGTGATCTTGGTTTAGCATTTCAACATGAAGATGCGGTCAATTCGCTGAGCTGGTCACCTGACAGCACGTTATTGGCGACAGCATCTGCAGGAACCATCTTGGGTGCGTTTTCACCCGTTGTCTATGTCTGGGATATCGATAGTGGACGTAAAGTCAACGAACTCGTCCAGCCGACCGTGGTTACCCAGATTATTTTTTCGCCGAACGGGACCGAAATCGGAGCCTTAAATTTCGAAGATGGACTTCTTTTCTGGGCCGTAGCTAAATAATTTTTACCCCCTATATCTGCATTGACATAATGGCGCCTGAACGGGGGGGAATAGTCATTCCTGAAAGAACTCCATCAGATAGTTGCGCCGTTCTATTCGTCAATAAGTCGTGCCAGGTTGATTGGGCACGCATTTGGATATCAACGGGTATTTCAAGTGGTTGGCTGCTTTGGGATGTATTTATCACAACAATAAATTGGTCATCCATGAACTCACGCAAATAGGCCAGTACTTGTCCCTGGGCATAAAGGGTATAGAAACTTCCTATACTTAGTGAAGCGTTATTTCTACGAATGTGAATCAGGCATTTGATGTACTTACGTAAATCCGTGTCTCGTTCTTCTAAATTCCAATTGAATGCGTATCTACTGGCTTCAGGATAGTTGCTCGTTCCTTCCTGCATTCCAATCTCGTCACCATAATAAATACATGGAGCCCCAGGGTAAGTCATAAGAAATAATACTGCAAGCTTGTAAGCAGTTTTGTCTCCGCCAGCCAGGGTGACGAATCGTGGCATATCATGGCTGTCAAGCAAGTTTAGTTGAGCGTAGACAGCCGCTTTCGGGTAGATTTTAAGCAGTTCTTCAACCCTTTTCGCAAATGATGCGGCATCCAGAACCATAGTTCGGTGTAAGCCCATGATGCCTTTCTCGATATTCCAGTTGATCGATTCGGCAGCAAAGAATCCCAAACAGGGTTGCATCAACTGGTAGTTCATGATTCCATCAAATTGATCGCCCTGCAGCCATCGCTGAGCTTCAGTAGTGATTTCTCCAACAATATAGGCCTCTGGATTGACTGACTTAACGATCTGGCGAAATTCACCCCAAAATTCATCATCGTCGATAGAGGCTGGGACATCCAGACGCCAACCATCGATGCCTACTTCTAGCCAGTGCCGGGCAATAGCGAAAAGGAATTCACGTACATTTTGGTTCTCTGTATTAAATTCTGGGAGAGCAGGTAGGTTAAACCAGGACTTATAATAATGCCTGTCACTGTACGCATTTGGCGGGTGTTTTTCTACAGTGAACCAATCGATATAAGGCGAAGAGGGACCGCATTCTAATATGTGGTTGAATTGGAAAAAACCGCGACTTGCATGATTAAACACACCATCCAAGATTATTCGCATTCCACGATTATGGGCTTTTTCGAGCAATGTTAAGAACGCCTCATTACCACCCAATAAGGGGTCTACTCGATAGTAATCATGTGTGTGATAGCGGTGATTGGAGGCGGATTGGAATATTGGATTGAAATAAATGGCCGTGATCCCTAAATCTTGTAAGTAATCTAGTTGCTCAGCAACTCCTAATAAATCACCCCCTTTGAAGCCATGAAGCGTCGGAGGTGCATCCCAGGCTTCTAGGTTGCCGGGTTTCTTTAAAAGATCGCTTTTTGCGAATCTATCAGGGAATATTTGATAAAAAATAGATGTTTTTACCCATTCAGGAGTCATTAAGTCACTTTACATGAGAAATCCCAATAACTGCATATTATTTGTGATCGCATAGATCTACTTAAAGATCTGATGGAGATATCACATTTTTATTGTGCCCCGAAGCTGAGCATCCCGTATAAAAAAACAATTTTGACGGTATTATTCAAGGCATGAATGATCACTCCAGGCCACAGTGATTGGCTGCGTTCGTATACCAATGCCAGAATTAATCCCAAAACAAATGCTGCAGCTCCGACGGCGATTTCCCCATGTACTATTCCGAACAATAGAGAACTGCCGATAATTCCAATCCAAATGCCAAACCGGTCCCTCATCCATTGATACAATATTCCCCGGAAAAATAGTTCTTCAGCAAATGGGACGATCAAACCTACAAGAATAACCATCATGATCATGCCAGCGGTTGATATATCTTCGGGGAGAAGAAAAGGAAGTTGAGGGTTATCAAGAGGTAGATCGAGCAAATATTGGACAGCGACGGCTACGAGAGATGAAACTGGGATTGCCAATAGTCCAATTGCTATGGATATCGCAACCCACCTCTGAGAAATTGGTCGTAATCCTGCTGCAATCCAATGATATTTTCGTCTGCGGATGCCAAATAAGTAGACTCCCGCGATTATAGCGACAGATTCCAATAGTGCAGAGCCGATACTAAGAGAAATGGTTGTTTGTTGCGTGAAAGGAAATTTGTTTGGATCACCTGTTGAACGTATCGATGCGAAGCCCATGATAGCAATTATTGAGAAGATAATTATTAACAAAATACCCAGGACTATATAAACAACATCTAAGCCCTTCCATGTGTTTGGAGACTGCTCTGAATTATCAGCGGTTGGATATTCATTCATCCCATATTCCTGGTTCCATAATCTTTATCTTCTTGGATGCGCCTGAATTCGAACCCTCGAAAAAGAACCTGGTCCCCAAATTTTTCACGCAGATCAGCGACAATCTCTCGAAGCCGCTTTTCATCCGTATATTCCCGATCATCATCAGCATTCCAAAGGCTTAATTGGCGGATCGGAGATCCTAATCCACTGACGCCTACACCAATCAGGCGTACAGGTCTTCCCGGTTTCCATACCTTATGGAACAATTGATTGGCGGCGGAAAATATTTGTTCATCCTTGTCGATCGGTTCTTCGCAGGTTATTTGACGGGATAATGTCGTAAAATCAGGCCACCTAATTTTAAGTTTTACTGTGGCAGCTGTTTTGTTATTGGCTCGCAGCCTTTTACCAACTTTTTCTGACAATTTAATTAATGTCCTGGTAAGGGATTTCTCACTTCTAGAATCTTTTGAAAAAGTGATCTCTTGGCTGATAGATTTCGCTTCGTGATGGGTAACTATTGGGCGGTTATCGATCCCTCGAGCCCTAAGTGTAAGCGCTTTTCCCAATTTACCAAATTGATGGATCAGCTCTTCTTCGCGTTGATTAGCAAGATCACCTATTGTTTGAATTCCGAGATTCTTCATTCGCTCAGCAGTTTTTGGACCGACACCCCACATTGCAATAACCGGGAGGGGGGCTAAAAATTCAGCATCTTCACCTATAGGGACGAATGTTATGGCATTGGGGGGATAAGCCTTAGAAGCAGCAGATTTTCCAATATTATTAGCGATTTTCGCCATAAGCTTATTGGATGCCACACCAATGGAGCATGGCAAATCGAAATCTTTGTTGATCACTTTTTGGAAATCTTGGGCTGTTAATACAACTGATTTTGAAATATTACTTACATCAAGAAACGCCTCGTCAATTGATAACTGTTCAACTAACGGTGTGTTTGCTCGCAGGTAATCCATTACCTGCTTTGAAACTTTCGAATATCGCTTATGCTGTCCTTTTAGAAGAAGTAGATCCGGACAAAGTCTAAGCGCGCGCGCGGTGGGCATCGCGGATCTCACACCAAACAGCCTGGCAGCATAAGAACAGGAGGCTACGACACCTCTGCCCTCAGGACTTCCACCGACTGCAGTGGGTAGTCCCCTCAACGATGGATTTAGCTGTTCTTCAACTGAGCAGTAAAATGCATCCAAATCCAGATGGAGAATCTTGCGTGGCTTAATATCGCTCCGTAGAATCTGGCCGCCACCTTCCCCAAAGGTGTCATCTAACTCTGCCATTATTGTCCTATTAAGTATTGTCCGTCATAGACATGTAAGATTTTATTAGTCTATCACAGACTCACAGAATCGCAGAATTATTCATGGTCGTTTTTCCCCGTTTTGTTATAAACCAGGCTTATGCGAGATCTCCGCTCCACAAAAAATACTATAAAGAAGCTTTGGATCGCAATTCTGGTAACTGGGTTGATCATTGAAACCTGCTTAATTGCATACCTGGCAGGGGTCTGGATGTACAGTACAGATTGGATAGATCATCAAGACTATCTTGTCTCAGAGCAGTCAGTTTCAGCACAATTATCCGACAGAAACGGCACACCTGAACAACTGACACAAACACTAGATGTTATTTTCGCAACAGATTTTCTGGTAGAGACATTGGCAAGCACACAAATTCCGGTCGGTGGTACGCAGAGTACTACACACACTTTGCAGGCCTGTTGGGCTCCTTAACGTATTCTTTAACCTATCAAAAATATCATTTCTGCGTATAATTAGTTTTTATATTACCTAATGTAATTCTGTCCTGCTAAAATCTTAATCAACGTGCGAAGTATTACAACATAAAAAAGGACTGGAGTATATCATAATGCGCATTGGCTTCATTTCAACAAGATTAAAAGGAACGGATGGTGTAACACTGGAGGTCGAAAAGTGGTCTCAGGTTCTACGTCAAATGGGGCATGAACTATTTTACTGCGCTGGGGAATTAGGAGGGTATGCAAAGAACGGAACATTAATTCCAAAATTGCACTTCGCACATCAGTCGATTATCAAACTCAGCCAAAGAGCATTTGGAGAAAATCGTGACGATGATGGAGATAAACTAGCGGATGAGATATATGCGACTGCTGATGAAATCAGAGCCCAATTACGAAGTTTTATTCGTTCAAATAATCTAAATTTAATCATCGTGCAGAATGCGCTGACCATACCGATGAACTTACCATTGGGTGTATCACTAACTGGATTAATTGCCGAATTGGGTATTGATACGATTGCTCATCATCATGACTTTTTCTGGGAACGTGAACGCTATCAAACAAATGACATCTTGGATTTGTTGGATACCACCTTCCCTGCAAAATTGCCATCTCTTCAGCATGTGACAATAAACTCGATTGCTCAACATCGGTTGAAGGCAAGGAGAAATATTGAATCTGTTGTGATCCCAAATGTAATGGACTTTTCAACCCAAGCTCCAGGAATCGATGGATACAACCAAGATCTAAAAAAAGCACTTGATCTCAATGAACACTCCTGTTTTATCCTTCAACCAACGCGAGTTATCCAGCGTAAAGGCATAGAGATGGCGATTGAGCTTGTCTGTGGTCTTGATATTCCGAATTCTCAACTATTTATTACTCATCGAGCAGATGATGAGGGGCTGTCCTACTGGCACTGGTTAAAAAGGGAGGCCAATATTATGGGGGTTAAAATAAATTTGATTGATCATCTCATTGGAGAAGAAAGGGTAAAAGTTAATGGGCATAAAATCTATTCTATTTGGGATGCATACCCCCATGCTGACTTGGTGACCTACCCAAGCGTATACGAGGGATTTGGTAACGCCTTATTGGAAGCTATTTATTTCAATCGATTGGTCGTCGTAAATCGCTATCCCGTTTATAATGCAGATATTAAACCTTTGGGATTTAAATTTATTGAGTTAAATGGGTTTGTTGATGAAGACACAATTGACCTTACTAGAAGTTTGATCAAAAATTCCAGTGAGGTGCAGGAAATGGCAGAACACAACAGAAAAATCGCTCAGGAAAATTTCTCATTAGTAACACTAGAAAGAAAATTAGCGAGGGTAATTAATAATTTTGGGTTAACGTCTGGATAATTAAACTCTATGGAAAAAATTTCGATTGTCCATTACGCAGCCCCGCCAATAGTTGGTGGGGTTGAGAGCACGATCTTTCATCACTCACGTTTACTGGTCGAAGCCGGATTTTCTGTCGATGTGATCGCTGGTCGTGGAGAGGAATTTGAACATAAGGTGGGATTTCATGAAATTCCGTCAATTGATTCTCGCCATCCAGAAGTATTATCGATTGGCGAAGAACTTTCTCAAGGTATCGTTTCCCAAAATTTCTATGACTTGAGAGACTTACTGATTCGCAGTTTAAAGACTGTGCTTTTAAATTCTGACTTATGCATTGTTCATAATGTGATCACGCTGCATAAAAATTTACCATTAACTGCTGCAATTCACGCTATTTCGGAAGAAGAATTGCTTCCGATTATTTCATGGAGCCACGATTTTGCCTGGAGTGATGATCTTTATACATCAGATCTTCATGATGGATATCCTTGGGACTTATTAAGAATGCCATGGCGAGGTGTCAGGCATGTTGTGGTCTCAACACATCGCCGCGCTCTTTTAGCACAATTGTTGAATATTTCTGAGGGCGAAATTAAAGTGATTACTCCCGGAGTAGATACTTGCCAATTCTTCCGCTGTCATCCTTTAACCCAAGAGATATTTGATGCGAATGATCTAGCAGAGGCTGATCCTCTAATATTAGTTCCTGCGCGCCTCACCAGAAGGAAGAATATTCAATTTGCGTTAAGGGTCACGGCAGCACTTCGAGAAAATAAACAGAAAGTTCGATTGATTATTACCGGTCCTCCGGGTCCGCATAATCCGAGCAATATGGAATACCTCGAGGAACTTCAAGCACTGAAAAATGAGTTAGGTATGGAAGGCCATGTGATTTTCTTCTATGAACTTGGTAAGGCAGGTGTTCCACTTCACGCGCCTGATGAGGTTTTGACAGATCTTTATATGTTATGCGATTTATTATTGTTTCCTAGCTTTCGTGAAGGTTTTGGTATTCCGGTGTTAGAAGCTGGTTTGACTCGCTTGCCTGTCTTTGCATCTGACATCCCACCTATACGAGAAAGTGGAGGCGAGTTTACGGAACTTATTAATCCGGATGGTGATCCGGCTGATGTCGCCAAAAGGATCTCTGAATTTTTATGTGTCGATAATGCATACCAGTTGAAGAAACGTGTAGTCGCAAAATACACCTGGCAGTCGATAATAACAAAGAAATTAATACCATTCGCGATGGAGGCAATTGCAGATGAGCGCAGGTAGTAACAGGCGTTTGGTAGAAAACTCTACACCTGATTCTTCTTCTCCCTATCGTGTTTTAGTGCCTCTTACGAATAGTGATGAAGCGAGGACATTGTTGCCATTGGCTGAGATGATCGTGAGCGCCAGGAATGGGCAGCTCATAGTTCTGCACATCACAGCCATACATGAAGGAGAATCCTTAACAGAAGGTACCAGTCATTCAATAAAATTTCGAGAGGAATTAAACTCGATAATGACTGGAATCCTCTCAATAATGCCGCAGTCCAGAACGATGGTGCGGCAAGGCGATGAGATATGGGATGGTATATGGGATACAGTTCAAAGTGAACGTATCAACTTGCTGTTGCTAAGCTGGTGTATCCCAAGCGGTTATTCAGATATGGTGGTAGAAGAGACCGCTGTTTCGGAATTCGTCGATCCACGCTTAGAAGATCCCCCTTGCGACATTGTTGCTGTGCGTGTTTCTCATACCGTCATGGGTGATTCCGGATGGAGTGCAATCAGCGATATCCTGTTGCCATCGCGTGGTGGTAAAAATGCAGGTCTGGCGTTGCGAGTTGCTAACGCTCTGGCCCAACATGTAACAGCATCTATAACTCTTTTTCATGTGACACGTAAAGAGAGTCGAAGGGACGAAGATGTCTTTGTTGGTGAATTTGCACCCGTCCTTAGAGGACTCGAAAATATTACCAGTTCAATTGTTAAAAAGGGAGAAATCGCGCCCGCAATCGTAGAAGAAGCTAAGAAATATGGCGTCCTCGTTTTAGGGGCACCATCAAGAAACGTGAACAGCGATCGTTGGGGCGGACCAATATTGGACTCGGTTGCCGCTGAAACTGAGGCTACTTTGATTGTTGTAAAAGAGGGAAGATCGGTTGGTTACTCTTCAAAGAAAGTTGACGAGCCTTTGACCGTTCAAATTGACCGGCCACTTGCTGTCATTGTAGATAAATGGTTCGCCGAGAATACTTACCACAGCCGTGAATTTTCTGAATTGAACCAATTGATTGCATTAAAAAGAGATCAAAATCTATCCATTAGCCTGGGCCTACCGGCGCTGAATGAAGCAGAGACAGTTGGTAATGTGATCCAGACAATCAAGACAACCTTAATGGAGAACGTACCATTATTAGATGAAATAGTTTTATTTGATTCAGGGTCTATTGATTACACTCGTGAGATTGCCTTGGAATTAGGTGTTCCAGTGTACATACATCAAGAGATTCTGCCTCAATATGGAAGTTATCACGGTAAGGGTGAAGCATTGTGGAAGAGTTTATACGTACTTAAGGGAGATATTGTGGCATGGATAGACACGGATATCAAAAACATCCACCCTCGTTTTGTTTATGGTGTCATAGGTCCGTTACTCAGAAATCCACAAATCCAATATGTTAAGGGATTTTATCGTCGTCCATTACGACAGGGAAACAAGATGGTAGCTGGTGGGGGAGGGAGAGTCACTGAGTTGACAGCCAGGCCACTGTTTAACCTGTTTTATCCAGAGCTTTCGGGTTTGATTCAACCTTTGTCCGGAGAATATGCTGGTAGGCGGAGTTCATTAGAACACCTGCCATTTTTCACTGGGTATGGCGTCGAGACTGGGTTATTAATTGATATTTTGGAAAAATTTGGAATTGGCGCAATAGCGCAAACAGATTTAATGCAGCGAATTCACCATAACCAGCCGCTGCCCTCACTGTCGAAGATGTCATTTACAATTATGCAAGTAATTTTGAGCAGGCTCGAGCAGTATCGAAGAATTAAATTGTTGGACGAAGCAAATCTAACGATGAACTTGGTACGGTATGGAGGCGCAAATTATTTCTTAGAACCTGAAGAAATACGGGAACGGGAAAGACCCCCGATTGTAAGTTTACAGGAATATCAGAACTTGCGGAAATAGATTCTGCGTGATTTCTGCGTAGACGCTATGTACGAGAAAGTATTTTTAGGATCATATAAATGCGGTTGATATTGATTAGGCACGGTGAAACAGATTGGAACGTCATAGGACGCTATCAAGGACAGGCTGATCCACTGCTCAATGAAAATGGTATATCTCAGGCTCATCAGTTAGCACTAAAATTAACCGCAGAAGATCTGACGATGATATGTACGAGTCCATTAAAACGTGCTGTTCAAACCGCGGAGATCGTTTCTGAGTATTTATCAATTCCAATGAGCATCGATCCACGTTTAATGGAAATCCATCAAGGAGATTGGCAAACACGTCTGCGCTCAGAAATTGAAGTTCTTTATCCTGACCTGTTCAAAAGCTGGGAAACTGAACCATGGGAGGTAACACCACCTCAGGGTGAGCATCTATCCGAAGTTCAACTGAGAGTAGATGCATCAATTATAGATCTGGCGCGGAGACATCCAGATGAATCTGTCGGTTTAGTCGCCCATCGAATACCAATCGCCCTGATTAAAATGCGCTATCAAGGGCTTGATAAAGATATCGTACGAACGTTAAATTTACCCAACACATATTTTGAAGAAATCGTTATCGAACCATCTGGTAGTGAATAGCCTTTCGAAGTAGTAGGGGTTTTTGTTTGGATTGAAAAATAGATAATGACTGCATTGGGTAGAATTCAACAACACTTGACAGAGATATATGGTCGTCAGAAGGCTGGGATTCTATACGAGCAGATACTTAAAATCCTTGACAAATACAAGGTCAGTATACCGGCCGACATTGCAAGACCTGGAGTTGGTTCTGGATTGTCAGAAAAAGATGTGGTCTTGATTACATACGGCGATCAATTTCAAGCAGATGGAGAAAGACCGCTTAAAGTGCTGCACCAATTCTTGGCAGAAAATTTGGTAGGCGAAATAAGCGGAGTCCATATCTTGCCTTTCTTCCCATATTCATCTGATGATGGGTTCTCAATAATTGATTATCGTGAAGTTGATCAATTACTGGGTGAATGGGATGATATAAAACGTATCAGTAATGATTTCGATGTGATGTTTGATGCAGTCATCAACCACACATCACGTCAAAGTGATTGGTTCAAATCATTTCTCCGTGGTGATACTCCATGCGATGAGTCTTTTATTGTGGTTGATCCATCCGTCGACCTCTCGATGGTCGTGCGCCCGCGTGCCCTTCCACTCATTACTCCTGTGGAAACAAGTTCAGGTATCCAATATGTATGGACCACCTTTAGTGATGATCAAATGGATCTCGACTATTCGAGCGATTATGTGCTGCTAGAAATTATTGATTTGTTACTGTACTATGTATCGCAGGGTTCGAGATTTTTACGCCTGGATGCAATCGCATATCTTTGGAAGGAAATAGGTACTTCGTGTATTCATCTCCCACAAACTCATTTTATCGTCAAATTATTTAGAGCTATTCTTGATGAGATCGCCCCTCAGGTACTTATTATTACTGAAACGAATGTGCCCCATGAAGAGAATATTAACTATTTTGGTGATTTAGTTCCCGAGACAGGTAGGACAGATGAAGCCCAACTCGTTTACCAATTTCCGCTTGCACCCTTGATTCTGCATACCTTTAGGGAGGAGAATGTTAGCCGCCTGGCTGAATGGGTAAGGACATTAGACTCAGAGTCAATATTTTTTAATTTCACTGCTTCTCATGATGGCATCGGGGTGATGCCTGCCCGTGGTATATTGACAGATGATGAAATCCATAACCTGGTAGAACAAACGATATCGCACGGGGGGCAGGTGTCGAATAAGGCGAATTTTGACGGTTCCAATAGTGTGTATGAGTTAAATATAACGGGATATGATGCCTTAAACGATCCAAAAGATACTGATATCGATCTTGGTGTCCGAAAATTTCTTGCCTCTCAGGCAATAATGCTCGTATTGTCAGGAGTGCCCGGAATATATGTGCACAGTCTATTGGGTTCCCGTAATTGTTATCAATGTGTAGATGAGTCAGGACGTGCCAGGTCGATTAATCGGGAAAAGTTCCAATATAAAGACCTGTTAGGCCAATTAGCAGATGATGATTCCCGTACTTCGCGTGTATTCAATGGATATAAACATTTGCTGAATGTTAGGAAATCAATTCCCGCTTTTAATCCATTGGGTGATCAGCGTATCCTAAACCTTGATCCAGGCGTATTTTCACTAATTCGAACATCGCCCGATGAAAAAGATCGCGTAATCTGTTTGACTAATGTCACTTCTAGAAGACGGGTAATTACCCTGTCACTTTTCGACTTTGATTGGCTAAATGACAAATACTGGATTGACAATATTAGTGATGCGGAACATGAAGTAAGAGATTCAAATTTGCAGCTTGATCTGGACGTATACCAATCAATCTGGCTAAAGCCTGAAATAGCAAGTTAAGATTTGGAATCCCTCTCAAAACGAGCGAATGGTGCTCTTCCTGAAAGAATTTATGAATGAAGGAGAAAATGATTAGTTATGAGTGATTTTTACATACCAGAGAGTGCAATGGCGATTGTGGCACATCCTGATGATATCGAATTTAGCTGTGCAGGAACACTTGCACGCTGGGCAAGAGCAGGATCTCGTATTTCCTATGTTTTGTGTACAAGTGGAGATGTGGGAATTAATAAATCTGGAGTCTCGCGCACAGAAGCTGCAATAATCCGTGAAGAAGAACAAAAGGCGGCTGCTGATATCGTTGGCGCGAGTGAAGTTATATTTTTGCGTGAACCGGATGGGTTATTACAAGCAACCTTGGAGTTACGGAAGAAACTGGTGAAAGAGATCCGCAGGTTTAGACCCGAGGTGGTCGTATGTGGGGATCCTACGATCGTATGGGCGGGAAATGATTATATTAATCATCCGGATCACCGCGCAGCTGCAACAGCTGCGTTAGATGCAACCTTCCCTGCTGCCGGACAACCAACACTATTCATGAATTTAGAAGAACAGGGTATCGCCCCGCATAAACCCCGGAAAGTGTATGTGACCAGCTGGAGGGGTGCAGATTTTTTCGTGAATATCGACGAAACGATTGATGTGAAGATTGAGGCTTTGCGCGCCCACAAGAGCCAGATGGAAGATTGGGATCCTGAAGAGAGAATTAAAGATTGGGCAAGCGAAAGAGGTCGCGGTAAAGAAATGCCTTATGCTGAAGGATTCCGCGTGGTTACATTGGTAGATGATGAAACATGGAACGAAAAGAAGGGCAAGGTGTAGTTTTAATTATAAGGGTGTACAAGGATTTATTAATCGAACTACAAAATAGAATCCATCATGCCCGCAATACTTTGGTACACGGGTGAATCGTTGCTTAAATTTATTACGGGTTCACCGCTGAATTCAAGTGTAGTTAATTCGGAGTTATTTGGTATAACACCCAACAAGGGGATCTCCAGTGCATCGACGCGCGCTTGTAGTGCATCTGGCATAACACCAGGCAGACGGTTAACGATCAGATAAACGTTTTCAATGTGGATGTCGAGTGCCGTTCGGTATTCAGCAATCCGTTCAGCCGCCACCAGGCCTCGTTGAGTAGGATCGGAAACGATCAATAAGTGCTGAACATCCCTGGTAGTTCGCCGGCTCAAGTGTTCCATGCCAGCCTCGTTATCGATTACAACGTACCTGTAATTTTTACTGATCGAATCAACTACGTCGCGTAAATTATGATTAACAGCACAGTAACAACCCGGCCCTTCAGAGCGTCCCATTGCAATGAGGTCAAATCGTTCCCCCTCCGATAGTGCAGATCTGATCTCATAATCTAAAAACTCTCGTTTTGTTACTCCACCAGGCATTGTCCCCATTGCTGCGCCAGTAGCTCCGAGTGAGCTTTTTACCTGGTTCAATATGTCTTCACGAATATCCCCGACTGTCCATTCCAAATCCAACCCCAACACCATATTTAAGTTACTGCTTGGGTCAGCGTCAATAGCCAGAACTGCTCCCGGTTGTGATTGAATTAGGTACTTTATCACCATTCCGGAAATTGTAGTCTTTCCAACGCCTCCTTTTCCGGCTAACGCTATCGTTGTCGTCATTAATGTACTCCTGTGTTACAAATAATCCTTATTTTTCTTTTGATAAATCGGATTGTTCCAGTTTTGCCAACATTATTTCAGCTGAATCCCGCAGCTTGGGGACGTGATCATACACGGCGATACCAAGGCGGTCTGCTTCCTGGACAGCCATGTCAGCCGGCAAGAATCCTAAGACCGGAAACCCCGGAGTTTCCGTTCGGAGAAATGTGATTTCATCTTCATTTCTTACCTTGTTGCCAACCAGCCACAACCTCGACAACCCGATATCTGCAGCCAGTGATTTGATCTGAGCTGCAGTGCCCAGGCTGCGACGAGTGGGTTCAACGACTACCAGCATGGCATCGACAAAATCCACAGTTGCTCGGCCCAGATGCTCCACACCTGCATACATATCCATAATCAGCACATCGTCTTTGCGGAACAGAAGATGGGTAAAAAGTGTCTTCAACATGGCACTCTCAGGGCAGATACAACCCGACCCCCCTATATCGACTGCTCCCATCTCTAGCAAACGGACATCGCGATGCTCAACGCTGAAGCGTTCGGGAATATCATCAACCCTCGGATTTATGGTGAAGAACCCACCGACTGACCCTGGCCTGGCCCCCGTGCGTTCCAGGATCAGATCATCCATTTCGGAAATCGGATGAAGTTGAGAACGAATATCGTCAGGGAATCCCAAGGCGCCTGCCAGGCAAGGTGATGGATCCGCATCAACCGCGAGCACCTGTCTTCCAATGCCTGCGTATGCCTGAGCAAGCAAAGCAGCTAATGTTGTTTTACCTACACCACCTTTACCTGTTATCGCTAATTTCATAAGTATTTTGACCCTCAATGATCATTACGGAACTCACATCAACCACTTTATTTTGATTGCCGTTCCCGATTTATCCATACACCTACTACAACCACAATGGCAGCCAGGACGACAAATAATATCATAAAATTCGTTTGAGAAACGTTTTGAGATGGTGGAATTGCGGGTGGTGTCATGGTAGGCTTTGGTGTTTTTGTAGGCTTCTTGTTGTTCTCTTCCGGAATCTCTGTAACCGAAAAGTTGGTAGAATTGGGTTGTGGGGTACCCGTTTTTCTCGGCAATGGGGATGGAGTAGCCGTATTGACTGCGATTAAATGCTCGTAAGGTACAAGTTCAATCTCTGCGCCAGGTGAAAATACTTCGATCCTTCTATTCGATGGCATGGATTCGTTTTCTGATTCTGGGTCCAAACTAACATCAAGACCATATACGAATATGTCGCTCTCACCGCTAACATACATTTTTTGTTGAGTTATATTTACAAACGTGTTGCTTGGTATACCAATAACCATAAGATTTGGAGCGGCTGATGACAGGGCATTGAATCTGTCCCAATGATCCTCAGATAGAATATATGGTTCTATCGCAAAGTCGAGAATATCTAACCCAGGTAAGATTTCAAACACCTTACCTGTGGATTGATCGGGTTCTTCTGAAGCGTCTTGATCATCCTGGACTTGAGTTGGTAAAGAATACATCGAACCCAAAATTGCAGAACCAGTTCGGTCCGCTAAGATAGGGATTCCTGCCAGCCAGGCATCCCTAATCGGAAGAAAGGTATCAATATTTATGAGTGAGTGCTCTTCGCCCAAGATAACTATGCCTGTGTATTCGACCTTTAGAGATTGAGTAATCTCTATTTCCGGGAGCAATATGATTGTATCTGCCGCAATAGGGAGGAGATCAGTATATTTGCCTACAGCGATGTTTGCATCTTCAAGTGTTGAATAACCAAATCCGATGATGAGTATCTTTGCATTAGCTCCGCCACTCAGCTTATAAAAGTCTTTTATGGCTTTTATCTCTCCATGAGGTTCTTCCAGACCCCCTCCTACCAGAATTTCGCCTGATCCCTCGGGTAATTGGAAAGGGTTATCGCTATCCTGGGCATAGATTTCCGAGATGCCAAAGATGCTGATCAGGATAAATAAACCCAATGCGCAGATATATTTGTTCAATTTAGGAATGAGAACCATCTTATCGTTTGGTTTTTCTTTATTGAATTACCACGCATAGGCCTCTGGTGCGCTACCACCCGGTCCCGGCCAAATGCTGTCAAGTGTCTCGAGATTTTCGTCTGATAAATTAATTTCTAGCGAACCAAGACTACGATCTAGTTGTTCGATGGTACGTGGCCCGATGATAGGCGCTGTAACAGCTGGATTGTGAAGCTGCCACGCCAGTGCAATATTTGCGGGATCTTCGTCTATGTCTGCACAGAATGATTCGTACGCTTCAAGTTGTGGGCGATGCTTTTCGATCATCTCGGCCTGGTGGTCGGAAGTCCGCCGGCCTGTTTTGCGATCACCTTGAATAACGCCTCCCAACATGCCTCCAGCTAATGGACTCCATGGAATGAGACCGAGGCCAAATTCCTGACACGCTGGAATTAATTCAAGTTCGATCATTCGCGAGTTGAGATTATACAAGCTCTGCTCTGAAACTAATCCCATGAAGTTGCGTTCTTTGGCAGTACATTGGGCTTTAGCTATATGAATGCCGGCAAAATTACTGCTGCCAATATATAGAACTTTGCCCTGCTGAACGAGAACTTCCATTGCCTGCCAAATTTCTTCCCAAGGCGTTTCTCGATCAACGTGGTGCATCTGGTAAAGATCTATGTGGTCTGTTTGCAAACGTTTAAGACTTTCATCGCATGCACGACGGATATGATATGCTGATAGGCGACGATCGTTATTCCCATCACCCATTTTTCCATAAACTTTAGTCGCCAAAACTATTTGTTCCCGTCTACCACTTCCCTGGGAAAGCCAGCGCCCGATTATTTGCTCTGTTACGCCTTCTCCAATCTGCCAGCCATAAACGTTTGCGGTGTCAACAAAATTTATTCCATGCTCCAGTGCTCGATCCATAATTTTGTAACTGCTTTGTTCATCCGTTTGAGGACCAAAATTCATTGTGCCTAAACACAACTTGCTAACTTTTAGCCCCGTTCTGCCTAGATTTGTGTAATCCATATTTACTCCTTTATTCCCCAAATTCGATCTCGATTTCTACGTCTTCATTCCAAATGTCAGATGCCTCTATCTTAATTTCTCCAAATAATGATGACTGTTGAGCTACAATTAAATGTCTCTTGATGAGCTCCAGCATAGCGAGAAATGTAACGACAACTTCCACCTGTGAAGGATTTTTTGCTAACAACGTGTTGAATGTACCTCTTCGAAATTTCTGAAAATAATGTGAAATTTGTGAAATCTTTTCCATTATGGTGATCCGTGGTGCTTTAACCACCGTGTCAATTTCTTGGCGATCATCAATTCTCGACAATACTTCTCGAGCAGCATCAACAACATCGCTGAGAGTATACTCGCCGACTTCTACCCTATGTTTTACCTCGGGAGTTGAGGCAAGTCGAAGGTATGTACGAAATCCAGCAGCTTCCTTCTCGTTTAATAATTTTGCGATTTCCTTAAAGCGTTTATACACACGTAGTTGGCGCGCCAAAGCTTCTCCAGGGTCCTCTTCGCTGACTTCTAGCGTGGGTGGTCTGGGTAACAAGACTTCAGATTTAATCTGAATCAGTTTTGCTGCGATCACTAAAAATTCCGACACTTCATCTGCACCTTTATCCTGTAGATCCCGCATATACCCCAGGTATTGGTCTGTAACTTGTGCCAGAGCTAAATTTGTTATATCTAATTCCGCCCGTTCAATTAATTGCAATAATAGATCTAGCGGGCCTTCATATAAGGGGGTAGATACTCTATAAGTGTCGTAAGTATCATACTTGCCTTCGATTTCCATTTGAAGAATTATACCTGACAATTGTTCTCCATCGTGCTATACTTACGCAGCGTAATTATGTTCCAGATCCTATCTGCGACAGGAGTTATAAATGACATTAGAACCTATCCATGTTACTGACGATGAATTTGAAAGTCAAGTTATGCAATCTGATCTACCCACTATTGTAGATTTTTGGGCACCATGGTGCGGTCCTTGTAAAATGGTTGCTCCAACATTAGATAAATTGGCCAAAGAGTATTCTGGTAAATTAAAGATTACCAAAGTAAACACTGATGAAAATCAAGATTGGGCAACAAAATTTAGTGTTCAGGGAATTCCGACTATGTTGTTTATATCGGACGGAAAAGTTGTACACAGACAGGTAGGAGCGCTGCCTGAGCCCATGCTTCGTGATGTCGTTGACCAATTTCTAGAAGTGGTTGGAGAACAAATCGAGCAATAATCTACCTCTTCATTCTTTTGTCCTGGAAATATCTGCCCCAAGCATTTTAAGTTTCGTATCAACCCCCTCATAGCCCCGGTCTATCTGACCAACATTCCTTATGGTCGATTCTCCTTGTGCTGCCAGCGCGGCCAGCAATAATGTCATCCCGGCACGAATGTCCGGGCTTTCCATCAAGGCACCGAATAACGTTGTTGGACCCTGGACTATACATCGATGGGGGTCACATAATACAATTTGTGCCCCCATTGAGACAAGTTTGTCAATAAAAAACATGCGACTCGGATACATCCAGTCGTGAAATAGAACACTCCCTTTAGATTGGGTAGCGACAACGATCGCGATACTCATTAAGTCTGTAGGAAAAGCAGGCCATGGCATCACACTGATCTCGGGAATCGCGCCACCAAGGTCTGGTTCGATTTCCAATTTCTGGTCCTCCGGCACAACAATATCGGTTCCATCTACCTCCCAAGTAACCCCAAGCCGTTTGAAGACTACGGCTATCATATCTAGATACTGCGGACCAGCCTGACAGATGCGCATAGTCCCTCCGGTGACGATCGCCGCGCCAATAAAACTGACTACCTCCAGGTAATCGGGGCCTATCGAATACTCTCCGCCGTGCAGCTTTGTGACTCCTTCGATAAGGAGCGTATTAGAACCAATATTAGTAATTCGAGCACCTAGCTGATTCAGAAAATGGCATAGTTCCTGAACGTGTGGTTCTGATGCAGCGTTGCGTATAATCGAATCTCCATTGGCTGTCACAGCAGCCATGATCGCATTTTCTGTGGCCGTCACGCTGGCTTCGTCGAGCAGTATTTCGGATCCAGTGAGGTCATTAACTCTAAAATTAAATCTGTGTGCTTTTCTTTCATATTCAGTGTCTACACCAAGAGATTTAAGAGCTAAGATATGTGTATCAACTCTACGACGACCGATTACATCACCACCTGGGGGGGGTAGGTGTAATTCTCCTGTTCGAGCGACCATTGGACCGGCCAATAATATTGAAGCCCGGATCCTACGACATAGGTCCGGATCCAAATCCGCGGGTCTTACTTGGGCCGCTTGAATTGACCACGTATGATTATCCAGCGGGGTGATGGTCACCCCCAAACTTTCTAGCAAACGGCGCATCGCCTGAACATCCAATATTTCAGGTACGTTATGCAAAATAATCTCTTCATCCGTGAGTAAGCATGCAGCTAACAGTGGTAAGGCAGCATTCTTATTCCCTGACGGCATGATTTCTCCATGCAGAGGTACGCCACCCCGAATAATAAATTGGTCCATTTATATCTCCTGCGGTATTATTATATTTAGGACTTACGCAGTACAGGGTTGCTGGGGGTGTGGTGGGGTGGCTATACCACCCCACCACACCCCCAAAGCCTACCCAACTGCATAACTTCTATATTAATGTCTGAAACAAAATCAATTCAGCGGATATGAGTTAAATTTTTGGCTGCGTTGTTTCTCAGATATGATAGTGCATCTGCTAGCACTTGATCTATGGAAAGTGAATCCGTATCAATATATAGATCTGCATGAGTTCGAGCATGTCTAATTCGATCGACCTGTTTTAAATACTCTTTTTCTGTCCAATTTAACTTTCGTCTGATCAATGTAATTTCATATGAGACGTCTAAATAAATCAGGACATCTGGATCTGTCAACCTCAGCCACATATCCTGCACGTAAGAATGTTCTTGAGCGATATGTTTCCCTGAGTACCCTGCTGATCTTAATCCTGCAATTAATGTCGTCTTTCCGGCAGCACAAGGACCGACAACACCAATAATCAAATCTTTATCCATTAATTGTGATTAAATCTTTCCTAACGGCAATCGCACTTTCATGCGCCGGATATCATCACCTTGATGCTCAATAACCTGTAGGACAACTACGCTGATATCATCAGATGGACGATTTTGATCAAGTTTTAGGGCGTGCTCCAATAATGAATCGGCAATATGTTGTGCTGACGGTATATTTTCATCAATTAATGCCTGCACACAGGTGTCAATCTCCATCTTGTTCCCGTAACGGTCACCTGAATGCACCAGGCCATCCGTGTAGACGATCAAAGTCAGGCCTATTTCAAGAGGAATTTCATTAATAACAGGACGAGTGTCTCTGTACCGTCCGACCGACTGGCTAAATTCATCCAAACACCTAAGGCGATTGCCAGAGATCAATATTACCGGTGCCGGGTTGTTGCGGGTGATAACAACTGTATTGGTTTGCCTATCCACTGATAACACATTTAATGTCGCGGAAACTTTTCCACCCCGCTCAGTAAATAGACTGTCAGATGCCGCTCGCGCTGCTGCGCCATCGCGAACACCCTCCGCTAGTAATGTGATCACCTTCCTGACCACCATGGTCGAGATCCACTTTGCGCCTCGACCTGAACTTTGCCCGTCCGCCAATACGACAGATACTCCGCCTTGTGGACGCTCAACTACCTCGACTGTATCACCGCTGTCAGATGTTGCATACTTTTTCGTTTTAGAGACTGCAATTTGGATTTCCATAACTACATTTTACTTTATGAAACCCATATGTTGACTATGATATCGCTATTACTTTTTAAAGTTCTCTCTTTTTACCTCGAATAATTAGTAGTTCACTGTGTGGTGCATTGCGGGTTGTCACAGTACATTTCAGATCCGCATGTTTATATTTTTCTTCCAAAATGTCTTCCCAATCCACAGATTGATCAGGGATATGAAATAACCATTGAATCAACCGGTAGAACCAATGCATACCGGTGATTCTGGCGCTCATTAGGATAAACAGGTCTCCGCCAGGAATCAATACACGAGAAATTTCACCCCAGGATGAGTCTTCTTTGATGTAATCACTCGGAAATGTCATGACAACTTGATCAAATACTTCGTTTTTAAATGGTAACTTCTGGGCTTGACCATTTACCAACGCCGGATTACAGCTCTTAGCGGACAATCGTTTGCTGGTTTGCTTACACATTTGCCAGCTCAATTCGATGCCGATGTGGTTTTTACCATCACAATCCAGAGACCTTATCAGGTGACCTGTTCCAAAACCGATCTCTAAGATTTTAGTCCCACTCAAGAATGGTTTGCTTGACAGGATCCAATTATTCCATAAACCAAGCGACACCGTTGCAGCTACGAAGTCATATGCCCAGGCTAAACGACTGTACAGTAATTTGAAGAAAACGGTTAATATTTTTGATGAATTTCGAGACTTCAATGGAATTAATGACTTTAAGATAATTTATATATCCATAAATATGGATGCCTGGTGGCATCCAAACAGAAGAACATATTATTTTCTTTCCACCCTAATCCAGAAAGATTGGCAAACATTCAGGTTGTATTGAGTACTCTAGTTCGGTGATAGCCTCTGACTGGATCTCTCCATCCGCGTGCATAGGTGTGGGTGATTCGGTGCTAATATTAAGCCGCCTGGTATGAATTTCGTGAATATCCTCATGATCTACATAATTCCCTTCGCCCGGTTTCATGGTTCTTGGAAGCAGCTTTAGGACTTGAAAACGCGTTGCCATGTAGCCGTAGACAAAAGTTAATAGCCCATCATATGGATCAGCATGCGGCGTAACATAAAAAATACCACCCGTGACCGGGTTATTTCCTATCGTAACAAGCGTGATCGGGCCAAAATATTCGCCACCATCCCACTCTAGTTTTGCGTTCCAACAGGAATTTTGCATGACGCCAATTAAAGTAGCCAATAAATAACGAACGACGCCACGCACCCGGGTGATTCGCTGCTGAATGAGTGTGATGGTCGGTTCCAGGCCGATTGCTGAATTATTATCGAAGTAACGAGCGTTTACCACTCCTAAATCAATCTTTCGGGAATTAGCATTGGCAATTATCTCAATCGAGCCATATATGTCGGTAGGCAGACCTAAATTATTCGTAAGATCGTTTGCCGAGCCTAGTGGCACGATTCCTAGTGGTGGTACCTGATCAGTATTCTCCTTACCCACAAATGACATTATGCCATTGACTACCTCACTAATACTCCCATCTCCGCCGGCAGCAATGATAGAGGTATATCCATCCTCAACGGCATTGGCAGCTAAAACACTCCCGTGACCAGGCGCAGAAGTCTCCACTAAATCGAACTCGATTTTTGCTTTCTGAAGAGCGGAGACTACATCAGCTTTGCGCTCTTTAGCCTTCCAACGTCCTGCATAGGGATTTAAGATCACTTTCGCTGCCATTTATTACTCCAATCTGCCCCTAAAGTGGTGATTTTAGCACGGTATTGAGAATTTCTTAGCTTTTTATAGCCAGCTGACCACATCCGGCTTGAATATCGATGCCTCGGCGGACACGAATCGTACAGGATATACCAGCTTTCGTCAATTGATCACGGAATAATATTGCCTGATTGCGTGTAGTCCTCTCTCCAGAGTACCCGTAAGTGGGATTGAGGGGTATTAAATTTACATGGTAAAGATTTGCTCCACCAGATCGAAATAACTTCAATTTTCTGGCTAATTCCTCTGCCTGGTTAACTGAATCGTTCAAGCCCCGAATGAGCGCCCATTCGAACGTAATCCGCCTGCCTGTCAATTGCACATACTCCCTACAGGATTCTAATAACACATCTACGGGGTATTTTCGGTTGACTGGCAGTAGGGAGGTCCTAAGTTCATTATCTACCGTGTGTAGTGATATTGCCAGGTTGATCTGGTGTTTTTCGCTGGAAAAACGTTTAATCATAGGAACCAGTCCAACCGTAGATATCGTGAACCGGCGCGCGCCAAAGTTGTAGCCATCCTTGTCATTTAATCGTTCAATGGCATGCATGGTTTCATTGTAATTGTGAAAGGGCTCTCCCATGCCCATAATTACGATATTTGTTACACGTTCATCATCTCTGTGCAACTGACGTGAATAGTACATCACCTGCTCAACAATTTCACCACTGCTTAAATTGCGATTTAATCCCATTTGTCCTGTTGCACAAAACACGCAACCCATGGCGCATCCTGCCTGGGTAGAAATGCATAAGGTACGTCTCTTGTTGTACCTCATGATTACAGCTTCAATTGCAGTTCCACCAGGTAGTTGAAATAAAGTTTTTACAGTTTCTCCATCCGTAGATTCCAAAGTTGTTGTGGGTCGTAAACTCGTTACAAGAATATCACTCTCCAGCCTACTTCGAAGTCTGGCCGGGAGAGAGGTGAATTGTTCCCATTTATTCCAATGCTGTTGATAAAGTCCATGCCAAATCTGGTCAGCCCGATAACCAGGTTCCCCCAAATCTATAACTAATTCTTTGATCTGTGTGTAGGACAGATCATATATAAAACTCTTGTCGTGAATCATATTGTTCTACAAAACTTTCACCCAAAATAGCTCAATACCGTGCTTAGGTCCACAGCGATCATATCTGGTTCAGGTTCCCATTCCCTTGCTGTTGCTTCATCAGTCACACCTGACAATACGAGCGCGGTTCGACATCCGATCGATTGGGCACCCGCGATGTCTGTTTCCAAACGATCGCCAACCACTAGAGTGCTTTCGGGGCTTGATTTCAATCTGTCCAAAGCAACATGGTACATATCTGGAGATGGTTTACCTACAATGCGAGGAGCAACATCAGTAGATGCTTCGAGGTAAGCAATTACAGCGCCTGCACCTGGCACTAATCCATCGGGTGTTGGAAAAGTTTTATCCGGATTAGTGGCGATAAATATATTACCGGCTCGAACGAGCAGCGTCGCTGCCTTTAATTTTTCGTAGGAAATGTGGCGATCCATTCCAGCCACAACAGCAATGGTCCCGTTAAGCGAATGATAGAATCCGAACTCGTTCAAGGCTTGAACTAATCCCTCTTCACCGATAATAAAAACAGGTCCACCGTTTGGAAATAACTCTCTTAGATAGTGAGCGGTAGCTAGTGAAGAATTTACTATTTGCCAAGGTTCTAAGCTAACTCCGAAGCCTACTAGTTTACTCAAGTACCGTTCTGCTGATGCGGTGGAGTTATTCGTTGCCAGAACAACCGATAAGAATTTGTCATTGATTGTGGAGAAAATATTAGAGAGCGAACCGATTTCTTGATCGCCGCGCCAAATCACGCCATCCATATCCAATATTAGCGAACGAATGGTAGTCATCCAGGAACTTCGCATTATTCTGCCTCGACCTTTCGTGGGTTAATTGCCGTAAATCAATGCTGAATTATACGCCAAAACAAACTGCCGAGAGAAGTTTGCTCCCTCGGCAGTTAGAAATTCTTACGTAAGGAATTAAGCTTCGTCGCTATTTGTCTCTGGCATATTTTTCATTTCTGGTTTTTCGGTCACCTGATCGACAAGTCCATACTCCACAGCGCCATTAGCATCCATGTAGTAATCACGATTTGTGTCAATCTCGATTGTATCAACTGACTGTCCAGTATGAACTGCCAAAATCTCGTTCAATTTATCTTTGAGTCTAAGGATCTCTTTGGCCTGGATTTCGATATCCGATGCCTGGCCTTGCGCTCCACCTAACGGTTGGTGCATGTGAATTGTGGCATTGGGGAGAGCAAATCGTTCACCTTTGGTTCCGGCTGTTAGCAGTACAGTCCCAAATGATGCGGTCATTCCTACTGCAAGGGTACTGATTGAGTTAGGTATCATTTGCATGGTGTCATAGATAGCCATGCCAGCATAAACCTGACCACCTGGCGAATTTATATACATCTGGATGGGTGACTCGGGATCTTCACTACTCAGGAACAGCAACTGTGCAACAACGACATTAGCTACCTGATCGGTGATAGGTGTTCCAATAAACACAATACGATTTTTTAACAGCAGTGAATATATATCATAAGCCCGTTCACCGTGGCCAGTCGTTTCGATTACCATCGGAATTAGGGATTGGGGGATATTTTTACTCATTTTTTCACCTTTATTATGAAATAAAATTAATGTTCTAAAGTTAGCTTACAACTTCTTCAGCGTCAGTGCTTTCTGCTAGTTCTGATTCAACATCAGGCTCAGATTCCGTAACCGGAATTGACTCAACTAATACATCTTCATCGTCTTCAATGATTGTGTCAGAATCATCATCAATAACAGTATCTTCATCTGGCGTCTCATCTAGTTGACCGCTGCTTATATCATGTAGGCGTTCCATCGCCCGCTCTACATACATAGTTGTAAATACATTGCCAACAAGATTGCTCATATCATCTTGTGATAGATCATTCTTTTCTTTCTCCTGGTTTCGGGCAATTGCTTCGACGGCTAACGTAGTTTCAGTCTCTAATTCTTCTGGTTGCACTTCGATTTCTTCTGCCTGAGCTACTTCCATAAGGACCAATGTCCTTTTTAGCCGGTCTTCCGCTACAGGTTTTGCTTCTTCCTGGAGATCCTCCATATTCATATCGCGTGTCTTCAAATACAACTCAATGTCTAGATTCTGCTGCGCTAGATTCGATCCGAGATTATTTATCACGCTATTTATCTGGTTATCTAGCATTTGAGGAGGGTATTTTATGGTAGATTGGTTGATAAGTTCACCTAAGACCGCTTCATCATAGGACTCGTTGTAGGAACTAATATTTTGTTGCTCTAGCGTGGTTTTGATATATTCGCGCAATTCTTCCACTGTTTCGTACTCGCCGATTGAGGCTGCAAATTCATTATCCACTACTGGCAATGTCCGGGATTTCACGTCCTCGACAATAAATTTATAGTCAACCGCAGTATTTACTTGTGCGCCTTCATCCGTATCTTCGTCATTTACGGACACTTCACTGGTGGGAGTATGGGTTATTGTGTTCTCTTCGCCTATTTTCATGCCAACCAGGTTGCGTGAAAACCCAGTAAATGGCCATTCGTCATCATCATCAGTATCAACAGGACCCACTAATATTGGCATGCTTCTTTCGGCAAGAGAAATCGGATCCTGCCCTTCTTCTGGTTCACTTAATGTTCCACTCAACTGCACAGTCACAACATCCCCTTCTTGTGCTTCGCGTTCAACGGGTTCAATAACGGCTTGCTGCTCACGCAAATTGCTCAGAACTGCATCTATATTATCTTCATTAATTGTTTCGGGTTCGTATAGTCGTCGTATAGAGCGGTAATCACCTAATTCTACTTCGGATTCCAGGGGGATCACGAACTCCAGAGTGGGAGGATCCAGACTAACAACGTTTTCCAAAGTGCCCGGACCATAGGGTGAAATTTCTGATTCTTCTATGATTTGAGGGTAAATATCCTGAACGAGTAACTCTAGACCTTCTTCGATTATTGGACCTTCGCCTGCGTAGCGCACAACCACATGATAGGGCGCTTTTCCGGGTCTGAATCCAGGTATTTTCATTCGTTTCGCTAATTTACGTGCCGCGCGTCTTTTAGCACCGTCCAACTTATCGGTATCTACTTCAACGGTTATTTTAACCTGGTGATCTTCTAATGACTCGGTATCTATATTCAACGTTTAATTCCTTATTCGCGTGATGTAATTATGTCAAAAATGTTTCCCGAACAACAGGATCTTTCTACTCAAAATCCGGGGCATTATAACACGCGAGTGTTAGATATATGTAAGAGATAAACCTACCACCGTAGTATGGCTGAACTTTAGCCATACTACGGTGGTAGGTTTAATTTCTTCATGCTAACATTGATTAATGCCAGGTAGGGAAGGAGGGATTTGAACCCTCACGCCTTTCGGCACGTGATCCTAAATCACGCCTGTCTGCCAATTCCAGCACTTCCCCGTAATTCTGGCAGGATTATACGCCAGGCATGGAGAGACGTCAATAATCGGATATAATGCTCTGGATTAAATTTATAATAACTGGAGAACTAATATTGGGACGTGTAATAAACCCTGAACCACCCGGGAAGGAACGTAAACGATTAGCGAAATCAATTGTTGTTGCATTACGAATGCTGTCACAGCAGACCGAGATCAACAATGAAACCAGGGATATGACCGCGTTTATCGCCCTGGCTCTAAACGCTATTACGAAGACGATAGACAAAACAGTTGAACCATGGGAGAAACGAGGTTATTGGGTGAAGGCTGATCGCTTCCGGATGGAGTGGACATGGACGGAAAAGCTGGGGAAGATTTTGCATGATTCGTTGGCGAAAGAAGACTGGTCCACCGTTGCGATAACAACTGCATCAATTTCAGAAAAGCTTAGCACCGTGAACGTTTCACAGCGACATCGGCTGGGGACACCCTGGGTAGGGGCGTGGGAGAAATTTACCGTAGGTGGCAGCGGTGATGGAAAACCACGGCGATCTTACTGATCAGTATATAACTATTCGCTAATTACCCAGTGTTATTTGCCACCTACCATAAGAACACGGCTATTTAAGATAATTGACGGGGAAGGGGGTTGACAGATTGATAACTGGCCATTAAACTATTTATGCTTTCGATAAGTATTATTATCATAAGCATTGTACAATCAAGATATTACCTTTTTGGCTGATAGAAATGACAAAGACCATTAAAATCGTAATGCAACAATATTTAGACAATGTTTATTTAGCCCGCAGCGAGAATACGGCGCGCACTTATAGAAATGCAATGAATGCCTTCTCCTGGATCCTTGATGAAAATAATCTGCCACCAGACAAGACAAAGATTGGAGAACTTCCGGAGATTGCGGTAGCCTGGATGGCCTCAGCGCTGAAGGTTTATTCTCCTGCCACTGAACGTCTTTACCTAACAGCTGCAGCTGGATTCTACGAATATATTTCGGCCGAAAAATTAGCCTCCCCCAATTTGCCCCGCGTGCGCATGCTAATACGCCAACGCGCACGCAGATACGGCCAACGTTTACCGCAGTTCCCACGTGATAATATTGAAAATGTGATCACGCATGCAATTAACCTTGCCTCCACAGACTCTGATAGCGTAAACCAGCACCTGCGAAACTTGCGCGATCGAGCGTTTTTGCTCACACTGGCTGATACGGGGCTGCGCGTGCATGAGATTTGTGCCCTGCGTAGAGGTGACATCGATTGGAATGAAGGAAGAGCAGTGATCATCGGCAAAGGAGACCAGCAAGGTGTTGTTAGGTTTTCTAAACGGTCGATGAAAGCTTTCCGCGATTACCTCACCCCACGGGGAAAATTAGACGGTGCTTCAGGGCGTCCGCTATCGGCATTGCCCCTCCTGGCACGTCACGATCGAGGCGCTGGGAAAAAAGTATTGCCGATAACAACTACCACTGGCAGGAACATTGTAACCCAGCGAGTCCGAGAAGCGCTTGGCGAGGATGCAGTTGGTACAATAACCCCCCACTCGTTCAGACACTATTTTGTAACGACAGTTCTCCGGGGCTCCGGTGGCAACCTGAAACTTGCTCAGGAATTGGCCAGGCATAAAAATATTGCAGTCACGCAGCGATATGCACACCTATCTGATGAAGAACTCGATAAGGGTTATTGGGAAATCTTCGACGAATGATAAATCATTGGATGAGACCTATTTGTTTGCCAACGACTTCGAATGTTTCGAGCACCTGATTTAAGTGATCCTCAGTATGCGTCGCCATGTAGCTTGTGCGAAGCATTTGCCGTCCAGGTGCAACGGCTGGCGATATGATTGGATTTACAAAAACACCATTATCGAACAGCAGCTTCCATGTGATGAAAGTGAGCTCATCATTGCCAATAACGATAGGTATGACGGGAGTTTCCGAGTTACCCGTGTCGAATCCTAAATGCTGAAATCCCTGTCGCATGTAATCAGCATTTTTATTGAGTTGTTCGTTCAGCTCAGGTTCTTCTTGCATGACGTGCAATGCTGCCAATGCAGCCGCGGCATTGGATGGTGGTATGCTGGCACTGAATATCAAAGAACGCGCGAAATGTTTTATGTAGTGGATGATATCTTCATCACCGGCTATGAAACCGCCTAATGATGCGAAAGATTTGCTGAATGTAGACATGATCAAGTCGACTTCATCTGTAAGCCCAAAATGTGCCGATGTGCCACGACCAGCTCCGAGAACACCAATTGCATGGGCGTCGTCGAC
>Ga0209013_10000412_pt1 | contig 38048 bp, 33 predicted proteins | sample Cruoilmetagenom2_FD_187291 | JGI IMG/M metagenome (GOLD analysis project Ga0209013, IMG submission 187291) | Oil polluted marine microbial communities from Coal Oil Point, Santa Barbara, California, USA - Sample 2 (SPAdes) (version 2) | ecosystem: Environmental > Aquatic > Marine > Oil seeps ...
TCGGTGGCGTTTTGTACCTGCTGTTGGAGGCGCCGGGGTAGGCGGTCCAACCGGCCAATGTGGCAAAGCCGTACTCCCTCCTCGTGCAATCGCCGCAATTCCCGCTGGATCGTCCGTTCCAGAATGCGCATCAGCCCCTTGACCTCAGTTTCTGGACGCTGCCAGTTTTCCGTCGAGAAAGCCCAGATCGTCAGGAACTCAATGCCAAATTCAACGCAGGCCTCTAGTATTGGGCGCAGGTTTTCCGTGCCGGCCCGGTGACCGGCCAGCCGGGGTAAACCCCGCGCCCTGGCCCAGCGGCCGTTCCCGTCCATGATGATGGCCACATGACGCGGCACATGCTCCAGTTTGCGTTCTTCTGCCATCCTCTCCCTACGCTCCCTCCGATTGGCGCGGCCCAGGGATTGAACCCAGACCCATGCAGCCGCAGATAACAAAGGGGGTTGAGGTGATCCTGTAATGTCGCCTCAACCCCCAACCTCACCCTTCACCATACGCACTATTGGCTAGATCTCCATGACTTCTGCTTCTTTGCGCTTGCCAATTTCATCCACTTTCTCGATGAATTCGTCCGTGAGCTCCTGTACCTTCTCCTTACCCCGGAAAAAGTCGTCTTCGGAGATCATCTTTTCCTTCTCAAAGTCTTTGAGGTCCTGCAGGGCATCCCGCCGCAAGTTTCGTATCGCCACCCGCGCCTCCTCAACGCGCCTGGCCACGACCTTGACCAGTTCCCGGCGTCGTTCCTCGGTCAGCCTGGGGATATTGAGGCGGATCAGTTTGCCGTCATTCATCGGCGTCAGGCTCAGATCGGATTTGAGGATAGCGCGCTCGATATCCTGCAACGCAGAGGGATCCCACGGTCGAATGACGAGCAACCGGGGCTCTGGAGCCGCGATGCTCGCCATTTGGTTCAACGACGTCATGGTCCCGTAATACTCCACCTGCAACTTCTCGACAAGCGCTGGCGAAGCCCGACCCGTGCGAATGCCCATCAGGTCTTCCTGCAGAACTTCTACAGACCTGGCCATACGCTGTCGTAGTTCGCCCAAGACCTCATCTATCATGGCCCAACTCCTTCCAAAGATTGAGGATTAAGGTCAAGGTCAAGGTTGAGGACTGACGCAAGTCCGGTCGCGCCTCAACCCTAGCCTGGCCTGAACCTTAGTGGCTGATGATGGTCCCCACAGGCTGGCTCAAGATTGCTTTCTGCATGGCATCCGGTTGCCACAGATCCAGCACTACGATGGGAAGATGGTTATCCATACAGAGCGAGATTGCCGTCGAGTCAAGCACCTGAACTCGCAGATTCAGGGCGTTGATGTAGGTCAGATGGTCAAAGCGTTCTGCAGCAGGATTGATCAACGGGTCCTCGGCGTAAACGCCGTCGACTTTGGTGGCTTTGATGAGCAAACCAGCGTCAATCTCCATGGCCCGCAGTGCCGCTGCTGTGTCGGTCGTAAAGTAGGGATTGCCTGTTCCAGCGCCAAGGATCAGCACCCGTCCCTTTTCCAGGTGACGGATGGCCCGCAGGCGGATGTAGGGTTCAGCAACCGATCGCATCTCGATAGCAGTCTGTACCCGGGTCGGGACGCCGATCCGTTCCAGTGCATCGGCCAGTACAAGGGCGTTGATCACCGTGGCCAGCATCCCCATGTGATCGGCCGTTGCCCGGTCCATGCCATGTTGCAGACCAATTTGTCCGCGCCAGATGTTGCCCGCGCCGAGTACTATGGCGACTTCTACATCCAGTTCCTTGATCTGCTTGATCTTGGATGCTACCTCCGTTGCCATATCGGGGTCAATGCCAGACCCCTGGGGACCAGCCAAAGCCTCCCCGCCCAATTTGAGGAGAATGCGCCTGTAGCTGACTGCCACCATCGCCTCCCTGCCTGGTACTGCCTAGTGATCTGTCACAAAACAGAATCTGGCTCTTTGGGTGCGCTACCTGACCATTTCCAGGTAGGGCAGGTAGCAGCACCCGCCTCTTTTCCAGGAAAAAGGCGGTGGCTGGTTAGCCACCGACCTCTAGCCGAGCAAATCGCCGAACGACGATGTTCTCACCCAGTCGAGCATTGCTCATCTTGACCAACTCCCCGACTGTGATCGAGGTCTCTTTGATGAAGGGCTGCTCTAGCAAGCAGGTCTCTTCGTAGAACTTGTCCAGTTTTCCTTCTGCAATCCGCTCGAGAATGTGCTCAGGCTTACCCGAGTCCTCCATCTGCGCCTTGTAGATGGCCTTTTCTTCCTCGACCACCTCCGCCGGCACATCGTCCCTGGTTAAATACAAGGGACTGGCCGCCACGACCTGCATTGCCAGGTCGTGGGCCAGCATTTGGAACTCGTCCGTCTGAGCCACAAAATCTGTCTCGCAGTTCACCTCTACCAAGCCAGCTACCTTGCCACCGGCGTGAATATAAGAGCCAACAAGTCCATCTCTGGCATCACGGCTGGCTCGCTTCGCCGCGGCGGCCAATCCTTTCTCACGCAGGTAAGCTACGGACTTTGCAACATCACCATCATTGGCGTCCAGGGCCTGTTTGCAGTCCAAGACTCCTGCCCCGGTCGCCTCACGGAGCTCTTTCACCATCTGCATCGTAATCGCTGCCACGTCTAGGATCCTTCCTCGGTTTTGGATTCTTCCTCAAACTCGAACTCACCCGAGCGCAGTTTGGCCAGCGTAGCCTCACCCAGGTACTTTTGATCCTCTTCTACCTCTTCGTCGGCCTGCACCGCCTGGCGGATCTGAAGGCCCTCGTTGACTGCATCTGCCATATGATTCGTCAGAAGCTTGATGGCGCGGATGGCGTCGTCGTTTGAAGGGATAATGAGATCAATTGGGTCGGGATCGCAATTGGTATCCACCATGGCCAGGACCGGGATGTTCTCAAGGGTGCCCTCCTTGACGGCAATTGTCTCTCGGCGTACGTCGACAACGAAGATCAAGTTGGGTAGCCTGGTCATTCCCTTGAGACCGCCCAGCCTCCGGTTCAGCTTTTCGATCAGTTGTTCCAGCTTGAGACCTTCCTTCTTTGGCAACCGGTCGAAATCGCCGGTGTCTCGACGCTGCTCCAGTTCCAGCAAATAGCTGATCCGCTTCTTGATCGTCTGCCAGTTGGTCAGGGTCCCGCCCAGCCATCGCTGGTTCACGTAGGGCATCCCACAACGCTCGGCAGCTTGGCCTAGATTCTCCGCAGCCTGTTTCTTTGTGCCCACGAAGACGAGCGTACCCCCGTCGGCTACCGTATCCCGTACCAGATTGTACGCTTCTTCCAGTTTGACTATGGTCTGTTGAAGGTCGATAATGTGAATGCCGTTGCGCTCTGTGAAGATGAACGGCTTCATCTTGGGGTTCCACCGGCGGGTGCGGTGGCCAAAGTGCACTCCTGACTCGAGAAGTGCTTTCATCGTGATGTGTGCCACAGGTTCCTCCATTTGTTTTTCCTGCAGCGAGACCATTCCGTCGCGCTTCAGGTTCGTCCACCCCCTGTCATCCCGGCTAGGAACCGGTATCTGCCAGACACCGGCACCCCCTACCCGGTCTGAGGGTGTGTGAGATAATGCCGAGGCCAGAGATTGAGGCCATGGTGAAGACTGAGGTGCAACCTCAGCCCTTGCCAGTACCTTAACCTGATCGGCTACCAGGCGGCAAGTATAGCATAGACCTACTTCTTAAGCAAATCATCCGGCCATTATGGGCTGCCCCATGGCCATCTTACAGCGTACGAACTGTTGCCCCCCCTGGTTATCGTGGCCAGCCGACGGCCAGTGTGGCCAGGCGCTATGGCTACACGCTGGCTGCAACCTCCTGCCCATAGTCCAGCAGGGCTTTTACGCCAGCGTCGCTGGGCGCCTCGGCGTAGACACGCAGTACTGGCTCGGTGCCGGAAGGGCGGATCAGCAACCAACCGTCGTCGGCCAGACGATACTTGATGCCATCCAGCGTGCCCACTGCCTTAACGGTCTCACCGCCAATGCTCGGAGGTGCGTCGTTAGCGAGCCGAGCTACCATGTCCTGCTTTGCTACGGGATGGCGTAGACGCAGATCAGTACGCGCGTAACAAGCCGGACCAGCCACCTGTTGGAGGTCCGTGATCAGTTCGTGGAGTGGAACACCCGCGTCGGCAATGATCTCCAGCAATAGCAGTCCCATTAGTATGCCATCCCCTTCCGGGATGTGGCCCTTGATGCCGATCCCCCCGGATTCCTCCCCGCCGATCAATACATCTTCCTGCATCATATGGTCAGCGATGTGGTTAAAGCCAACTGGCGTCTCTGCAAGGGGCAATCCGTAGCTGGCTGACAGGCGGTCCACCATCATCGTCGTGGATACCGTTTTGACCACCATTCCGGTCCAGCCCCGCTTCTCTACCAAATAGCGCAGGGCCAGAGCAAAAATGTGGTGAGGGTCCACGAAATTCCCGTGGCTGTCCATGGCGCCAATACGGTCGGCATCGCCGTCGGTGGCTAGCCCCACATCGGCGTGGTTGGCATTGATGGCTGCCACGAGAGCGTTCAAGTATCTGGCGATCGGCTCCGGGTGGATGCCCCCAAAACCGGGATTCATTTCACCTCGAATCTCGTGAACCTGGCAGCGGCTGCGAGACAGCATCTCCCCAATACAGCCTCTGCCCGAGCCGTACATGGCATCGGCCACCACTCGCAACTCGCCGCTTGATATCACATCTAGATCTACCAGCCCGCCGAGATGCTCATAGTAGGCCCAAGCCGGATCGAATCGCTGGATCAAGCCCTGATCCAGCGCGTGCTGGTAGTCCATGATGTTCGGGCCCCGCGCTCGGGCCTCCGCTTCCTGCAGATAATGCTCAATACGTGTAGCTTGGTGCGGCAGCGCCGCACCGCCATAGGCTGCTTTGAGCTTCAGACCGTTGTAGCGAGGAGGGTTGTGGCTGGCGGTGATCATGATACCCGCGGCGGCCTTCTTGTGTACCACGCTGTAGGAAATGGCAGGCGTGGGCGCATCAGCCCGAGTCAGCCAGGCAACAATTCCATTGCCGGCCATGACCCGTGCCACCTCGGCAGCATACCGATCCGAGAGAAACCGGGTATCAAAACCGATGACCACTTCCGGGTCGCGGCCATTGTCGCCTTCTTTGCGCACATAGTCGGCGATCGCCTGGGCCACCAGACGCAGATTATTGTAGGTAAATGTATCAGAAATGACGGCTCGCCAACCGTCTGTACCAAACCTGATGCTCATGATGTTCTACCTCCTCGCGATAAGAGTTTTCAAGTAGCCAGTACCAGGTACCGGCTCAAGCTGATCCTGGGTTCTTGGGTGCTGGGTAGAAGGTACGGATTATTGGGCGCTCTCAATCGCTTGGGAGGCAGCTTCCTCAGGGGTTGCTGAGCCTGTGAGCACGTCTTCCACAGCCTGCTGCAGCACACCGGCAGTCAGGGCATAATTGGGAATCGCCGGGCGTGGTTGGACCGTTTGCAGCTGCTGGTGAGCAAATGGAGTATAGCTGTCGCCCCGATCCCAACGGACCAGTGCAGCCTGGCGCGTGGGCAGATAGCTGGTGGCCCGATTCAAGGCCGCGTTCGTCTCAGGGGACATCAAGCGTACCATCCAGTCGACGGCAGCGGCCTGGTGGGCGGGCTCGGTTGCGATCAGAACCAGCCCCCACCCCTCACTGATGGCTGGCGCCCCGCCGTTGATTGCAGGAATCGGTGCTGCAGCAGAGCCTGGTGAAACGTCACCATCCTCCAGGTACTGGTGGGCGCTGACATGCGTCATGGCTGCCTGACCTTCGAGGTAATCGCTCCAGGATTCATCTGTGGTGTGGTAGTCCAGAATGTCTGCCGGAAATATGCCCCGAGATGCCCCGTCCTGGTAGTATTGAAGCACAGCCGTGAGGCTTTCGGCATCCAGAAACGGAGCGTCGGGGTTGTCTTCGGAAGGCCACGGCCGGAGAGACAGGTACTGGATCAAAAATGCATCGTTGACTAGCCCCGCCTGCCCGCCTGCAGGGAAGGTGTAGGGGCCAGGATTGCTGAGCACGCCTGGCCAGGAACTGGGCGGAACTGCCATCTTGCCTGTGTCGTAGGCTAGGTGCTCCAAGTTTGCTTGAAGCTGCAAGCCGTACAATCGACCGTCAAACGTGGCTGCATCTCTGGCAAAGGGGTATAGGTCAGACACCAGGTCAGCCGGCAGCAACCCATCAAGAGGCTGGGCCAAGCCTGCCTGCACAGCCGTGTTCAGGTCGTAAACATCCATGATCACTAGATCAGGCAGAAGCTGGGGCACAACAGCTTGTGTGTTTAACAGAAAATCGAGGAGCCCTCCTTTGCCATGGGGCTTTTTAACAACGAATTGAAGCTGAGTATCGGGATGGGCTGCCTCAAACGCACTGGCTTCCTGGGCCAGTATCAAACCGCTGGTCACAACCTGGGTCGGCGAGAATGCCTCGGTGGTCCACATCGTCAAGGTGATGACGGATGGTTCCAGCGGAGCCGCATCCGTAGGAGCCGAGGTCGGCTGGGAAAGCGCTGGCGTGCCCGTCGCTAGCTCGGGCTGCTCCGCAGTCTCCGAGGGCAGAAAGTTACAGCCAGAGAGCAAGACAATGGCTGTGGCCGACAACAGGAGGATGGCAATTGACATCCCAAGCCATTGCCTGGCTTCAGACGGGCAGAAGGAATCTCGCATGATGCTCACCGGCAGAGAGTCTGAACGCGGCCGGGTCCGACCCCGATGTAGGCTGCTCGGACACCGATTCGTTCCTCAATGTACCGTACATAGTCCCGAGCCTGTTTCGGAAGATCGGCAAAAGTGCGGGTGCCCGAGATGTCCTGACCCCAGCCTGGCAGTGTCTCGTAGATCGGCCGGCAGCGAGCCAGAACGGTCAGATCAGTGGGATGGGCCTCAACTTGCTCGCCATCCAGCTCATAGGCCACACAGACCTTGAGCGCTTCAAAGCGTGAGAGAATATCCAGCTTTGTGATTGCGATCTCGGTCAAGCCGTTGATCTGTTGGGCGTAGCGCAGCGTCACCATGTCGAGCCAGCCGCAGCGCCTTGGCCGGCCTGTAGTCGTGCCGAATTCGTCCCAAGGCTGCGCCCCTGTGCCCCGCAGCTGTTCGCCCAGTTCTCCGCCAAGTTCGGTAGGCATGGGGCCGGCGCCAACCCGGGTCTGGTATGCCTTGACCACACCAATCACTCGCTGGATGTGTTGTGGGCCTACACCTAACCCGATCATCACCCCGCCGATTGTGGGATACGAGCTGGTAACGTATGGGTAGGAGCCGTGATCGAGATCCAGCAAGGTACCCTGCGCACCCTCCGCCAATACATCCCCTCCAGAACTCAGCGTACTGGCGATCTCTTCCGGAATATCGGCAATGAGTGGTCTTAGGCGGCTGGCGTAGGACAAGTAGTCATCGACCACGGCCCCAGCCTCTAGCGGCGGCTGGCCGTAGACTTTGGCCAAGATGACGTTCTTTTCGTCTACTTGCTCCCGGATGCGCTGGGCGAACACACCAGGAGCATGAAGCATCTCCATAGCGCGGATGCCACTGCGCGCTGCCTTGTCGGTGTAGGCTGGACCGATCCCCCGCCGCGTGGTGCCAATTGCCCCATCGCCGCGTGCCGCTTCAGCTGCACCATCGAGTGCAATGTGATAGGGCATGATCAGGTGAGCTGAGCCGCTCAGCTTGATACGCTGGGGGGATACATCCACTCCTCTCGCAGCCAGGCCATCCATCTCCTCAAGGAGCTTCTTGGGATTAATGACCATGGCGCCACCCAACAGACAGGTGGCGTTGGGATTCAGGATGCCGGAGGGGATCAAGTGCAGCGCAAAGCGCTCCGTGCCCACGGTGACGGTGTGTCCGGCATTGTCCCCACCGGCAAAGCGTGCTACCACGTCAGCTTTCGCAGCCAATAGATCGGTGATCTTGCCTTTGCCCTCGTCACCCCACTGGGCGCCAAGGATTACCGTGATGGGCATGATTGCCTCTCCTCTATGCACCCACAAAAAGCGGCACAATGTCGAACTTGTTCACATCCACCAATCCCTTATCGGTGAGCCTCAGGGTGGGAATGACGGCCAGGGGCAAGAAAGCCATGGTCATGAGCGGGTCAGACAGGGTGCACCCCAGGCCATGGGCCGCCTCATTCAATGCCGCTACCTCGGCGCGCACCTCTTCCAATGGGCGGTCGGACATCAGCCCGGCGATGGGCAGCGGACAGGCGGCATGCGTCTCACCGCCAGCGACGACAACCTGACCCCCGCCCATGTCGATGATGGCCATCACAGCAGCCCGCATATCGTCATCATTGGCAGCAACGACGACAATATTGTGAGAATCGTGAGCAACGCTGGAAGCGATGGCCCCATGCTTCAGACCAAAACCCTTGACCAATCCCAAGCCAACATTTCCCGTAGCATGGTGCCGCTCAACGACAGCTATCTTGAGCACATCGCGCTCCGGATCAGAGACGACATACCCGTTTTCTGCCGCCACCTCCATGCAAAGATTGTCAGTACCTATCTGGTCCAGAGGCACGCCAATGACCCGCGCAAGTCCCTCCCCTGCCGGGAGAGCAAAGCTAAGGGCGGACAGATCCACATGGATGCTGAGTTGGATCGGAACGTGGGGCAGGGCCGCAGGAGAGGGCAGGAAGGATCCATCGTTGGCCACCAACTTGCCTGCAGTGTAGACTTGGGTCACCTGAACCGCTGCCAGATCATCCAACACCAGCAAGTCAGCACGATAGCCAGGGGCGACCGCCCCCACCTTGCGCAGGCCAAAATACTCGGCCGTGTTGATAGTAGCCAGTTGGATGGCTGTCACTGGATCCAAGCCCCAGGCAATGGCTTTGCGCACCAGATCGTCAATGTGACCTTCAGTGACCAGGGTTTCGGGATGGCGATCGTCCGTGCAAAAGTGGCAAAGCCTAGAGTTGCCCGGGGTGATCAGCGGCAACAGGTTATGGAGGTTGCGGGAAGTCGTTCCATCTCGAATAAAGATGTGCATCCCCTTCTGCAGCTTTTCGCGAGCTTCGTCCAGCGCGGTACACTCGTGATCCGATTCCACGCCCGCGGCGATGTAGGCATTCAGATCGAGACCCGACAAACCTGGCGCGTGACCATCGATGGGCCGGTCGCCAGCGCCTTTGATTTTGTCCAGCACGGCAGGTACACGGAAGAGTACGCCGGGGAAATTCATCATCTCTGCCAGACCGATGACTCGCTCCTGGGACCATAGCCCTTGGATATCGGCGGCACTGAGTTCGGCTCCAGCGGTTTCCATGTGGGTGGCAGGCACGCAAGAGGGAGCCATCACATAGACGCTGAGGGGCAGCCCTTCGCTGGCATCGAGGATGTAGCGAACGCCGGCCAGACCCAAGACGTTGGCTATCTCGTGGGGGTCGCAGAAGACAGTTGTCGTGCCATGGGGAACCACCGCCTTTGCAAACTCGGAAGGCTGAACCATCGAGCTCTCGAGGTGGACGTGGGCATCCATAAGACCGGGGCAGACATATCTGCCAGCCAGATCCACGATCTGTCGGGCCTGTTTGTAATCACCGAAACCCAATACCTTGCCGTCATAGATGGCAATATCAGCCGGATGGATCTCACCTGAGAGCACATTGACCAGTTGGGTGTTTTTCAGGAGAAGATCTGCTGGTTCCTCACCCCGGGCAGCGGCAATGAAGGTCTCCAGGCTCATAGTTTGTCCTCCTCACTGCTCTGGAGCAGTGCGCTTCGCAGCTGTGCTACCGAGCCAACGGGCCGGTGCTAATGCGTAATTCGTGGTCCAGACGCTTCAAAAACTCGCTGCAGTCCTCCAGCGTCAGTCCGTACGTGTCGCCGCCAGGCTGTTCGGCACGCTTCACCAGGTCGCGCAAGAGAGACTCGTCGTCTGGAGACAGATCGCCCTCGGCCAGCATTGCCTGGGACCAGGCAACAAGTTGGGAGAGAGTGACATCGCCGTTCAGGTAACCGTTCAGTTGCTGCAGGATGGCGCCACGAGTCAGGACATCCCGGTACAGGTGCTCCTTTAGCACCCCCACGAAGGGCAGGTTGCGGTAGCCTTCGGCAAAGTCCAGCCCATAGCCTACCACAAACTTGTCAGGGATCTCAAAGCCGACATAGTCCACGTCAATGGGTACCTGGCGGCGATCTGGTTTGTCCAGCAGGGCACAAACACGCAAGCTGGCTGGCTGGCGGGCCCTTAGGTTCTCCATCAAGTAGAACAGTGTTTTGCCAGTGTCCACGATGTCCTCAACAACGATTACGTGGCGCCCAGCAATGTCCGTCTCCAGATCCATTACCAAGCGCACGGCGCCACTCTCGGTGCTGCCGCCGTAGCTGGAGATGCCAATAAAGTCAAGCAGGACCGGGACATCGATGGCCCGCATCAGGTCGGACAGGAAGACAATGGCGCCTCGCAGCAACCCTACGAGCACGATGTCTTGTCCCTCATAGTCGTTGGAGATCTGACGTCCCAATTCGATGACCTTGGATCGGATCTCCGCTTCGGAGACCAGAACCTCGGCGATATCCTTCTGCAAGTTCATATCCGCTCCAGTGTGCAGCCATACCCGCACAGGTCAGACTAGGAAAAGTATATGCCAAAAGGCAGCGATTGTCAAGCAAATGTGCCAGGGGCTGCAGGTCGACCTCGTTGACCAGGTCCCTGTCCAGCCCCTGATGGTTTCGCGAGACATCTACCTGTCCAGCGCCAGCCGGGAAGGTGCTGTTCGGGTACCCCAACCTAGAGAGGTCCGGAGCCCCACGGGGCGCATAGATCTCTTTCCAGCAACCCCCGCCTGCGCGGGGGCCGCGCCTTGCCCGTCAGGGTGTGGGTGTTGCCAGCGGGATGACGGTGACCATGGGCTGCGGAGGTGTGGCGCTGGGTGGTGGAGGCGTCATAGTTGGGGCCAAGTTCAGTGCAGGAGACGCTTCCGGGAGTGGCTCCTGTGACTCGACGAGTAGTTGTCGCAGGCCACTGAGGAAGGTGTCAAAACGCCGCGTAGCACGGCGAACAGCCAGGAGCTCTTCGCCGAGCGCCTCTAGCTGGTTCTCCATAGCACTGAGCTGAATCTGAAGGCCGAGCATGTCTTTGCCTATCCCGTCCACGTCATCGCGCAGGATAGTCAGCGCCATGTGCGCGGAGGCCAACTCCTCTCCCATGCGCTCGATCTCTACAGTCACCGTGGCCAGCTCCGCCTGCGATGCCGCGATCCCATCCTGCAGGATCTGGATGTCGGCTTGAGCTTGGTCCAGGTCGGAAGCAAGACCTTTCATCTCCTCCATCTGCCCCTGCAATCGCCCGATCTCTGAGCCCATGCTGCTGAGATCGGAGCCTACGCTGTCAATCTCTGAACCGATGCCGCCAATTTCATTATCCAGGCGTACAGTTTCAGCCAGAAGCGCTCTCTCGCTGGCTCCTTGAAAGTCAAGGGTGCCATTGACCCCCCACAGGATCAGAAGGGCCAGGAGCGCACCCAGCAAGGTGCTTGCGACGCCAACTGCAACAAGTGGCAGGCAACCTCCGCGGTCGGTCGATGGTGCCAGGTCCTCTTCAGGCGCAGGCTCCTCCCCCATCTCTGGGGCCTCGGAGTCGGGCTCGTCCATCTCTTCTTCCTCCCCAGCCTCTGGTGCCAGCTCCTCTTCAGGCGCAGGCTCCTCCCCGGTCTCTGAAGCCTCGGAGTCGGGCTCGTCCATCTCTTCTTCCGCCCCGGCCTCTGGCACCGGCTCCTCTTCAGGCGCAGGCTCCTTCCCGGTCTCTGGGACATCAGAGTCGGACTCGTCCATCTCTTCCGTCCCGGCATCTGTTACCGGCTCGTCTTCAGGCGCAGGCTCCCCCCCGGCCTCCGGAGCCTCGGAGTCGAGCTCATTCATCTCTTCCGCCTCGGGCTCTGGCACCATCTCCTCATCAGGCGCAGGTTCTTGGTCCCCCGCCTCCGCGGGGCCAGGCTCTTGCGCCACATCGGATGCAGGAGCTTCTACCTCTTCCGCAAGCTCAGTGTCGGGCAAATTCTCCGAATCTTCAACCAGTTCGTCGCGTTCGCTCATCAAACTCCTCCTTAGTGCATGTTGCTGCTTGGGTTCATTCTTGTGCCGCCTCTACCAAGGCTTCTAACACCAGCTTCAGGGCATCCATCTCTGAGCCGTAACAGGTCCAATCGCCGGTAAGCAGGCAGTTCTGGGCGGCCTGATAGCGGGCATCGGCCTCGAGGATCAACTCAGCAACCTCACCCCCGTATTCCGGCAGGGTGGGTCGCGGATCGATGGCTTCCGCGCCAGCAGGTGGTTCCGCACCGCCAGGGGCTTCCGCGGCGGCGGGTTGGTCTCCTGTCATGACCTGTGTCAATCCCTCCGCCAGCGTCTCGCCCATGGCAATACGGTTGCCATAGGCCACGATTACCCGCCGAAGCTCGGGAAGCTGGCTGGCTTCCGCCTCCAGATAGATTGGCTCGACGTACAAGATTGACTGGTCCATGGGGATGACTAGTAGGTTGCCACGGATCACCTGGCTGCCCCGTTGATCCCACAGTGACAGTTGCTGGCTGATTTCAGGATCCTGGTCGATGCGCGATTCTACCTGCATCGGCCCGTAGACCAGTCGCTGCTTGGGAAACTTGTAAACACTCATTTGACCATAGTTTGGGCTGTCGCTGCGGGCGTAGAGCCAGGCAACCATGTTCTGCTTGGCGGATGGCGTAAAGGGTAACATCAATACGAACTCGGGCTCAGCCTCGCCCGGCAAGCGCATGTTGACATAGTAGGGTTCGATACGCACTCGTTCGCCGGTCACCACCTCTTCGGCCCAACTCCACAGGTCCTCTTGATTGTAGAAGACCTGGGGATCAGTCATATGAAAGGTCTGGTACTTGGCTGCCTGGACGCGGAACATGCCCTCCGGGTAACGCCAATGGGCAACCAGGGCTGGGTCCATCTCCTCCACCGGCCGGAAGAGATCGGGAAAGATGGAGGCATAGGTTGCGGCCACGGGATCGTCGGGATCAATCAGATAGTACGCCAGCGTGCCGTCGTAGGCATCCATGGTAACTTTGACCGAGTTGCGAATATAGTTGATCGGTCCGAAGAGTGTCCCAATGGGCTCAGAATAGGGATAGCGCTGGCTGACCGTGTAAGCGTCCAAGATCCAGACCAGTCGTCCATCCACGATCACGGGATAGGGGTCGGGGTCGTAGCGCAAGAAGGGGGCAGCGACCTGTACGCGCTCCTCGATCGCCCGTCGCCAGAGCAGGCGGCTCTCCCGCGTGATAGCGTCACTTAGCAGCACCTGATTGCTCCCCAGCCGTACAGCATAGGCCAACTTCTTGAAGAAGGTATCAAAGACGATGCCGCCCTCTCCCTCGTAGGTGGCGTACACATTTTGGTCACCCGATGGATAGTCCAGCTCTTGTTCCTTTGTCTTGACGACCACATAGTCGTCGGTCAATTCACCATAGTAGATCTCGGGCCGGGTGAGGGCCAACTCGGGGTAGCTGGACTGGGGCGGGATGTCGCGAACCCATAGGTCGGGCAAGCCTTCTTCTACGACCTCGTTGACAGGGCTGAGGACCAGGCCCGAACCGTGAGTGTAAATCAGGTGGCGGTTCACCCAGGTTTGGGCGTTTGAGGGCAGCTCGTCGGGGGCAATTTCCCGTACGGCCATGGTCACTTGACGGTAGTCATCACCCAGTTGATAACGATCGACATCCACGTCGGAAAAGGTATAGTACGTACGGATCTCCTGCAACTGACCATAGGTACGCAGGAGTGGGCGATAATCCCACAGGCGGATGTTCATGAGGGTGGAGGCATTGGCTGCCAGGTCAAGGGGCGGAGTCTCTTCGGCTACGTCAAAGTCAGCTTCCACTACGTCAGACAGGCCAAAACCTGCCCTTGTGAACGCGATAGTCTGGGTGATGTATTCGCGCTCTCGGGTCAGCTCGTTGGGTATCACGGAGAACCGTTGGAGCAAGTTGGGATAGATACTGCCCCCAAGAAAGGCCACCAGAAGCCAGACGCCGACCGCCACATAGGGCAACCACCGCAACCGCGCGAATGTGCTGACCAAAAGAATCACAGCTCCCAGCAGGACGATGGCCGTGAGCAGGTGCATCACCGGCAGCCGGGCATGCACGTCGGTGTAGCTGGCCCCGAAGGCTGCTCCAGACGTTGAGTAGAGAAGCCGTGGGATCGCAAGCTGGTAGCCCCAGGCAAACAGGAGCAGGGCAACCGCTCCCAATACCAGCAAGTGTCGTTCAGCGGTGGGAGGCAATCGCAGCCACGGTTGGCGCATGCCTTCCACCTGCACTTTGGCCACAACCTGCCCGGCCGAGTAGGTTGCGATATAAATCAGGAACAGGCCCGCCAAGGCCACCAGTATCAGCCAAAGGAGCCAGCCCTGTAGGAACTGCAGCCACGGCAGGCTGAAAACAAAGAAGCCTAGATCACGGCCGAGGATCGGATCGGTCTGGCCGAAAGGGACGCCGTTCAGGCTCATCAATACCGTAAGCCACATGCTCCGCGCGGGCTGGGCAAATAGGAAACCAATGCCTACCGCTATCAGAGCGAGGATCCCACTGGCAGCTCGGCCACTGACGACGCGGATCGTTGGCTCGGCAGTAATCTCGTGCTGCGTTCGCTGTTGGCGTAGCCAGGGGATCGTCACATGCTCGCCGCCTACAAACCGGATGGCCAGCCACCAATTGGCAGCCAGTACCAAAGCGGCCACAACCCAGGCTATGCCAAAGAGCAACCATTCGACCCCAATCCGTTTCCACAGAACCGAGGCCAGACCAAGCGTTTCCAGCCAGACCAGGTCGGTGTACAGGTCCAGGCCGATGAAGAATAGAACGGCCAGCACACCCAAAAGGACGACGCCTATCGTACAACCTTTGTTCCTAAACATGGTCTCCGCTCCTGTCAATTGTTATTGTCCTCTGCATTGCCCGATTGTAGCGGCAAATGAGCCGTTTCAGGGCGCGTTCCATGCGTGGTGACCGCTGCGCCCCTTCGCGGCGCGAAGGGGCGCCACGTTCGGTGCGGCCGATCACCATCCGTATTGTCTCAGCCATTCGCTTCTGCTCGCCCACAGTTTGTTGACTCATCCCACCATCCCTGTCAGCCGTTTCACATCGCGCCAGCTGCCGGAGCGTCCCGCCAACTCATCTAATCGGGGGGGGGCGCCATTCTCAACGACGGGCCAGCGCCACCCTTGCCCGTTCCAGCCTGCCGCGGACCGCGTCGGACGCATAGCCCGGGTCCAGTTCGATCCAGTCAGGAGCATAGCCCGAGTCCTTCAAGCCGACTCCTTCAAGATCTTGAAGGAGTCGACTTGAAGGCCAACTCGCGATCCCGGGGCATAGGGGTTTCCCGCCAGGTCAAGCGGCTGCCCCTTGCCAGGCAAATCGTCAAACTCACCGCGCTCCTGAGCCTCACGGATCTGGCGCGTCTCCTGGCGCATTCGATCCAGTGCTCCCAGTCTCCTTGGCCCCTTGGTTTCCGCATCTTGACATGCCACGCCTGTCACACTACAATGCCCTTATCTTGACGGGAAGAATCACATGATCCGCATTATTGTTATCCGCCATGGCCAGACTGCCTGGAACATGGGCGCCGGAGAAGAACGTTTCCGCGGACGCACTGACCTACCTTTGGACGATACAGGCCGTGCTCAAGCCCTTTCCGTTGCCAGACGACTCAGAAACGAGGCCATCTCAGCGCTCTATGCGAGCCCACTCCTCCGCGCACGGCAAACGATTGAACCACTGGCCAGGAAGCTGGGCCTGCAGATCCAGCCTCACCACGGCCTGATCGATATCAACTACGGCCGGTTCCAGGGCCTGACACACTCTGAAGCGGCTGCGGTCTATCCTGAGCAGTATGCACAATGGCAATGTACACCCAGTCAGGTTCATTTTCCCGGCGGCGAAGGCCTGACTGACGTTCAGGCCCGCCTTCTGACCATGCTCGAAGAGTTGGCTCATCGCCATTCTGAAAAGACCATCGCCCTGGTTGGCCACCAAATCGTCAACAAGGTGCTGGCCTGTACGCTGCTCGGGCTTGACCTGAATCAGATCCGGCGCATACAACAGGATACCGGCGCCCTTGATATCTTTCAGCAGACAGGTGCTGGCTGGATTACTTTCTGCCTTAACGATGCCTGCCACCTGGGTGACGTAGCTGGTACCAACGAGCTTACAGCTATGGCTGACCTTGGCAATGCCCAGACCACACCCCAAAACGTCGGTGCTATGGGCGTGGCCCATAGGTCATAGGACCTAAGGGCCGACCACATAGGTCACAAGCGCCACCCCTTCCGCATTTCTGAGCGTTGCAACCTCTCCTGGCAACCAGACTGGCTCGAGCCGTCCCCAGAAGAGGCTCGTTATGGGATCGCCGTCCGGACCCATTCTGGTATGTACCGTCACCGTCCCTCCGGGCCACAGCCGGTAATTGGGAAAGACATAGGTGTTTCCATCGGGATTGGCCAGGGTCCAACCGGTCATATCGGCCAGTTGATCGCTGCCATTGGAGATGTCTACCCTTTCCTGCTCGAGATCCCCGACCCCAAGGATCGCGGTAATCTCTACCCGTAGTTCACCCTCCGTGGGTATGCTCGTTGGGGGCGAGGCCACTGACTCGCCAGCCCCAGGGGTAGCAGTACCCGTCAATTCAGTTGAAGGAGGCTCGAAGGGCAGGGGTGTATGGGTCACCGTGGGTACGGATGTCCAGGTAGCCCTTGCCACAGGCAGTCCACCCACGGGGATGATCAACTCTATGCCTGCAGCCAAGAAGTCTGGATTCTGGATCCGGTTGGCAGCAATAATATCTGCTCCTGGCACGCTGTATTTCAGGGCCAGACTGGAGATAGTGTCCCCTGGCTGGACCACGTAGACGATCGGCGTAGCCGTAGGCGGAACGGATGCCAGCACTTCAACCCCCGCCTCCTCGGGGGCCTCGACAGGCCGTCCGGCACGAGCCGTCCTTTGCGCGGGCGGCTCAGCTACTGGCTGGCCGCCAGATGGAGCCAGCTTCTCAGGCAAGATCACTACAAATGCTATGCACAGGCTGATCAGGGTCGAGATCAGGGCGTTTACAGCGATGATGAATACCGCCTGTTTTCGCGTCATAGTTCTGCAGTCCAGCCCTCGGCATTACTTCCAGAGAAGCCAAGCCAGTAGAGCAGCTACCAGCCCACCCAGAATCGAAGAAAAAAGGTTCACGATATCGTTGTTCAGCCAAGCCCATCCTCGGATGAGTTGAGCATTCTGGCCGCAGTGGTGAACGGGGCGTTCAGTCTCTTTGGCGCAGTGGCTGCAGTAATGGATGCCCTGTACTGTGGCGCCCAACAGACTATCGAGTATCGAACCAGCGAGCCCTCCGGCCAGAGCGAGCAACGAAAACGAAGCAGCCTGCAGACTCCACCCGGCGCCCTCTAGCAGTGATGCAATCTGTGTCAGGGCGGTCGCTACCGCACCGATGAGCAAGGCACCCGCAACAGAGGCCCAGATCCCCAGGCGTGTCACTCCCCCGGAGGTGCCTGCGACTACGTCCTTGCCGGTAGTAACCAGCCGGGGAGACACACGACTGAGGATGCCCACCTCTGTAGCCCAGGTATCGGCATTCACTGCGGCCATAACTCCCAGATAAGTGGCAAAGAGAACCGGCTCGGGACGACTGGCAAAGGCAATCGCCAGTGCTGCTCCGACCCCACCATTGGCCAAGACCTGGCCCCAATCCCGGCGACTGCCTTTGGCGAACTCGGTGGCGACAGTCTCTTTGTCGGCCCGTCGATACCTCGACAGCAGGCTCGAGGAGACAAAGAAGGTTATGAGTACAAGACCCCAGATCCAACCGCCAAAGCCAAAGACTAGCGTGCCGACCAGGATCGCAGCAACCAGCCCGCTGGCCGTCAATGCCTTTCGCCAGTAGCCCAGCCCGCCCACCGCCGCGCTGAGGAGCAGGCCAAGGATAAGTTGACTGGTCATGGACCAATGCTAAAGACTGCAAGCCAGAAAAGAGCCTGAGCTGCGGCGGCGGCTCCCCACAGCAGGTAGGAACCAGCACGTTCGCGTCGATACAGCGCCAAACCCAGCACTGTGTTGGTACCCAGGATGATCAGGCCGATGATGGGCAGGGTAAACAACTCCATTCTGGTGCCGATGCGATCCACCAGACCCTGGTTGTCAAAATGCAAAGGCAATTGGAGATCGAGGTTTGGGTAGCGGGAGCCCAGGTAGCCAAACAGGGCCAGATTGATGATGACTGCTACGCCCAGCAGAACCCATGCTGTATGATCGGTCCACAGTGGCCAGGTCAGCAATCGACCACGGTCAAGATTCCGATCCAGGAGCCGGTTGGGGCCAAGCTCACGGCGAGCCTCGTAGGCTTGTACGAAGCCCTCAGGATCTCGGGGAGAGATACCATAAGCCTCGCCGGGTGCCACCAGCAGCAGTTGGTCTCGAAGGGGCCGAGTGGCCAGGAAGCGAGTGCTTCCGATACCGGGTACCATTCCCACCCCTCGCTCATGGCCTGGCCAGCGTACGCCGCGCCTGCGCACAATAGTGCCACCAAAGTGGTAACCCGGCACAATGCGTTGAATATCTCGTATTGGGATGCACTGCTGGGTGCCAAGCCAACGAACAACGAGACCATTTCTGTCCAGGTGGTAGCGCAGTGTCAAACAGCCAAGCGTCTGGAGGGTCAGGAGAATCAGCAAGGGCGCGCTGAGGAGTACTGCCAGCAGCATAAAGAACGAGAGCAAGTCGATCTGCTGGGCGCGGATGCTGTCGTTGACCAGCCGGTCCAGGAGCCACGCATCGAGGGCAACTACCAGGCCGATGAACAGCATGCCCAGAGGGACTCCAAGAGAGATCTTGGCGCGCCAGGTCAAAAGCCTGTCTCCTAGTCCAGGTCGGACACTGGTGTGCACCAGTGCCGGTACTTTGGGTTCCTGCCCTTGGCTGCGCCAAAGTAGAGTTCTCGAAGGCGCGCGACTACAGGCCCCATTTCCCCTGCACCGACCGGCCGGTGTTCTACTTTGATGATGGCTGCGATCTGGACACCGGTGCCGGTCAGGAAGGCTTCGTCGCAGATGTAGACTTCACTGCGGTCAATGGATCGTTGTACCGTCTCCAGCCCCATTTCTTCCTGCGCCAGTTCAATGATCGAGTCGCGAGTGATGCCTTCCAGGATATCCGAGTTGACGGGCGGGGTGACCAAGTACCCGTTGCGCACCATGAAAAAGTTTTCAGCACTGCCCTCAGAGATGTGGCCATTCTGATCCAGCACCAGCGCCTCATTGTAGCCGTCCATTTCGGCTGCGCTCTTGACCAGGGCTGAGTTGATGTAAGCGCCCGTGATCTTGGCCCGGGCTGGCACCGCATTATCATCCACGCGGCGCCAGGAGGAAATACAAACGTGGGCCCCTTCCTCTTCTTCGAGATAGCGGCCAAACGGCATGGCAAAGATGGCGAGCTCGTCGGTCAGGTTGTGGAGCCGCACACCGATGATCTCGTCGGCTTTGAAGGCCAGAGGCCGGATATAGGCGTCTTCTCGATAGCCCTCCTGGCGCAGCAATTCCAATGTGATCCGCCCCAGCTCGGCCGCAGAATATGGTAGATCAATGTGCAGGATGCGACAGGAACGATGCAACCGCTCGTAATGCTCCTGCATGCGGAACACAAAGAGCTGTTCCTGCTCCTCGTTCCAGTAGGCGCGGATGCCTTCAAAGCATCCAGTGCCATAGTTGAGCCCATGGGTCATGACACTGACTTTGGCCTCTTTGATGGGGACAATCTTCCCTTTGAAGAACGCGTACTGCGCCATTGGGGACTCCTCGACAATCTACTGTCTTCTCAACCGCGATTATACCCGCTTTCGTGCCCGCGTGCAACTAGCCGGCGTAGCTCGCCGCCTCTCATTCGAGAATCAGAAGGGAGCAGCACATGCTCCACTGTGCTGCCCCCTATGAAACATCTAGCAAGGATGGGGGTGCGTCCCCCACGACAATTGGTGGCCTAAAAACGCTCGCCTGCACCGACAGCCATTGCCACCAGACCTGTGATCACCTTTGGATAGAAGTCGGTGGACTTTTGCGGCATCTTGGCCCCCATGTCAGAGCAGGCCTTCACCTCAGCCATACGCGTGGGGTTCATGATATAGACACACACGGCCTTGCCCTCGTCCACGTTGGCAATGGCCAGATCCAGATCACGGTGATAGTCGATATTCTCCTTGGCAGCGACTCGTTCCTTGCTGATACCCATCACCCGCTCGATGAGCAACTCGTGGAGAATACTCGCGTCGAGCATCCTCCACTCCTCCGCACGATCAGGCACAGCCTGAGCCATCGCTTCCGGGCCTCTGAGTCGAAGAAGGTAGTAGTTTCCGTCATAGAAGCCGATGCGACGGTCCGTGGTCGTCTCCTCCGCCAATGCCTGCGCAAGAGCCGCACGGTCGGCGACGGGACTCACCTCAAAATACTTGGCAGCGTCAGCCAGAATCTGCGATGTGGTTTTGGTCGAATAGTCATGCATCTGCCGGTGGGTAGGCAGGATAGTCAGGCCCGGATCGTCCATGCTGACCAGGGTAACCATTCGGAAGTTGAACACCGCATTGGCACCGGCGTCAGGGTACTTGTCCTGCATCTCAGCCCGGTAGCTGAGTGCGGTTTCGTAGCGGTGATGACCATCAGCAATGATCAAACCCTTCTTGGCAGCCATCTCGGCCACCACATCTGCGATCACTGCCGGGTCGGTAACTACCCATAACTGCTGGCGCACATCCTCTTCAAAGAGCTCCCGTACGTCGGCATCGGGCGGTCGACCGGCAACGGCGGCTTCAAACAGGCTGTTGATCTTGTTGTCCGCATCGGGATAGAGCATGAAAATCTGCCCGAAATTGGTTTCTGTGGCGCGGAGCAGATTCAAGCGGTCCACCTTGGGCCCTGCGAGGGTACGTTCGTGAGGCAGGACGATCCCCTCGTCGAATCCGACCAGCTTTAGGGCGGCGATGAAGGCTTTGCGTGTTCGTTGTGTGCCATCGGGCAGGGTGAAGGTCTGGTGATAGACATAGAGAGCAGGCTCTGCGTCTGGCAGCAGGTATCCCTCTGCCACCCAGATCTGATAATAGTCCCGTGCACGGGTATACACATTCTCGCCATCCGGGGAGTCGCCTGCCGTCTCCCGTCCTTTGATGATGCGCACAATGTTGTGGGCATCCAGTTCATAGTACTCGTCCTGCAGACCGTAGCGGACACGGTCATATGGCTGACTGACTACCTTGCTCAGGCCGTCAACCTTGTCGCCGTTGTAGCGGATCCCTCGGAAGGGTGCGATTTGTGCCATGGTCCCTAACTCCAGTTCCGGGGCAGCGCTAGACGTCAGACGTCATGGCTGATCCGTGCTGTGAGAGGGCGCGTGAAACTCCACGCTTCCTCTAGAGCTCCTTGTTATAGTATTCGATCAGAATATCGGCGACTTCGGTGCCTACGCGCGCTTGGCCCTCGACGGTGCTGGCTCCGATGTGAGGTGAGCCAATGACCATGTTGAACCCGTTCTCGTCCTTCAGCCCGTAGAGCTTGGCATTGCCCGGGTTGACTTTTTCATCCAGGTAGACGTCCAGCGCCGCACCGGCTACTTTGCCGCTTTCCAGGGCATTGTACAGTGCATCTTCATCTATGACGCCGCCCCGGGCACAGTTGACGACATACACGCCATCTTTCATCTTGGCCAAAGCCTCGGCATCCAGCAGGTTCTTGGTCGCCGGCAAGAACGGTATGTGGAGCGAGATATAGTCGCTCTGCGTCAGTACCTCCTCAAGGCTCACCTGCCTGGCGGGGCCGGGATCGGGTGGTGTGATGACATCGTAAAAGATCACTTCCATGCCCAGCGCCGCCACCTTGCGACCCAGCAGGCCGCCGATGTTGCCAAGGCCGATGAGGCCCAGGGTTTTGCCCGAAATCTCGGTGCCCTTGAGCTTTTTCTTTTGCCACTCGCCGGACGTCATGCTCATCGTCGCCTGGGGGATGTGGCGGGCCAGGGCCAGCATGTAGCCAAGGGCCAGCTCGGCTACGGAATTAGAGCTGGCCTTGGGCGTATTGCGCACCACGACTCCCATCTCCCGAGCATAGGCCACGTCGATGTTGTCCAATCCGACACCGCCACGGACGACGATCTTGAGATTCTCTGCCGCGTCAATCACTTCTCTTGGGATCTTGGTCCGGCTGCGGACCACCATGCCGTCATAGTTGGCAGAATCGCGCAGCAATTCTTCCGCCGAAATGTCCGGCCTGTTCTCCACCTCGATGCCTGCATCCAGCAGGGCCTGGACCGTGACAGGGGCAACAGCGTCACAGATTAGCACTTTCATGGTCATTTCACCTCTCGCGTGTGAAACGTGATACGTGATGCGTGGCGCTAGTCGAGTCGCGTTTCACGTATCGCGCATCACATCATAGTCCCAGAATATCGTTGATCTGCGCCAGCAACCACTGGATGTCCGGCAGCCGGAGGTCGCCCATGTGGGCAATACGGAAGCACTTTTCTTTCAGGGGACCGTAGCCATTGGAGATCATGGCCCCCCGTTTGGCCAGCTCCTCGTTCAGGGCGGCGACGCTGATACCCCGGGTGTTCTCAACATTGGTCACGGTGTTGGAGAGATAGCGTTCGTCGCCATACAGAGCAAAGTTCTCGCGCGCCCAGCCGCGGACGACTTTGGCCATCACGATGTGCCGCTTCCAGCGGCGCTCCAACCCCTCTGCAAGGATATCGTCCATCTGTACGTTTAGGGCCTGGATCAGGCTGATGGCCGGTGTCGATGGAGTCTGGTGAGCATCATACTTTTTGTCCATCTGATCATAGGCAAAGTAGTGGCCCCGGTTTGGCACCTGCAGGGCGCGTTCCCGCGCAAGGTCACTGACGGCGGTCACGGTCAGGCCTGGCGGCAGGGCAAAGCACTTTTGTACCCCGGCCAGGCAGACATCCAGTCCCCAGGCATCGAACTCAATCTTGGTGCCTGCCATGCCACTCACGGCGTCGACCAGGATCAGCACGTTGGGGTATTTGGTGTGGATCAGATCCGCGATCTCTTGGAGGGGGTTCATGACACCCGTGGAAGTCTCGTTGAGGCACACGGCAATGGCGTCATACTCGTTCTTGGACAGCGCCTCGTCCACCAGTTCGGGGGTAATGGCCTGGCCCATGGGCACTTCCAGCTTGTCACGAGGGATGCCATTAGCCACGATCATCTCGTCCCACCGCTTGGAAAAGGCGCCGCATACCGTGCTTAGCACCCTCTTGGTTGAGGCCTGGCGTACGGATCCTTCCATGACGCCGCTCGAAGATGAGGCATACAGATACACGCGCTGCTGGGTGTAGAGCAGCTCTTGAAGCTTGGGGGTTACCTCGGCCTGCAGGTCCGAGTACTCCTTGGCGCGATGGCCGATCATGGGCGCGGCCTGTGCCTGCAGAATCTCGTCCCGCACGTGGGTGGGGCCCGGAATGAACAGCTTTTTGTACATGTCTTACCTCCTCGTAAAGACCCTATGAGTTATATTCGAGTTCTATCAGAACGGGTGCCAGAGATGCCGTCAAGCGCCAAGGGTGATCGCAGCGGATGGTTTGAAGGCTCCGGCTTGAACCGCCGCCCATTCCGAAGAAAAGGGCGACATCTGCATTGTACCAACTTTCCCTGAAAGGGGCAACTTGAACGCCAGCATTTGCTTGACGCCATGCCCATTATCTGGTATCATTCAATCCTGAAGGAGTACCTTGCAGCATGCCTTCATCTTTCAAGGAGGACAATGTCATGTCCGAAATCAGCACATCGTGTGTGTATTTCTCACAACCTGGCCCGGCCAATACAGCCCGCACGCTAGAACTGGCCTACGCTCGCACCGAGGAGCTGGGCATCCTCAAGGCCTTGGTGGCCACCAGCGGGGGGGCGACTGGCTTGCAAGCCACCCAGATCCTGCAAGGGCTGGAAGTCATTGTCGTGAGCCACTCCACCGGCTTTGCTGGGCCAGATACCCAGGATTTGACCGGCGAGAATCGGGCAGCGATCGAGGCCGCGGGAGCCAAGATCCTGACCTGCCAACACGCTTTCGGTGGTGTGGGCCGGGCAGTACGCAAAAAGATGGGCACCTACCAAGTGGATGAGATCATGGCCTTCACCCTGCGCACATTTTGCCAGGGGATCAAGGTCGCGGCCGAAATAACGCTCATGGCCGCCGACGCGGGCCTGGTACGGACCGACGAGCCGGTAATTGCTGTTGCCGGGACGGGCAGTGGCGCCGATACGGCGGCCATCCTCAAGCCGGCCAACGCCCAGACCTTTTTCGACCTGCGCTTCCTGGAGATCATCTGCATGCCGTCGCCCGGGCATCCGTAGAGGCGGGATGGTCAGGAACCGCAGGGATGACTGGTCAACCCCGCCCATAGGTTGGATAGATTCCCGCTAGAACCATGCGGGAAGGCCGGGGGCAGACAGCAGATGTAGCTCCTATGACCTAGTCACGTAGAAAGTGTCTGTACATCTCCGACTCGGCAGCCCAGTGCGCCACAGTGCAGCCGACACTTACCCATTACAGGTGCGGAGCGAGGGAGATCTTCTGAGTGAACATAAACGAAATCATCCAATACCTCCAGCAATTCATCACCATAGAAGCAATACGACAGATCGCGACCTTTGTATTGGTCCTTTTGGTGGCCTATGTTCCGGCCAAGCTGGTCGAATGGACCCTCAAACGGGTCCTGGCCCGATGGTTGAAACAACTGACTTGGCTCGATTACGCCCTCCAGATCTTGTTCAGCGTCCTGCTGCCACTTCTTGCCTGGGGGCTGGGCTATGTAGCCCTTCTGGTTTTTGAGACCCAGGGTTGGGCCGATGAGATCCTGGTCTGGCTGCTGCCACTGCTGCCGGTATGGTTGATCTACCGCCTGGCCAAGACTGCCCTGTACATCGCGCTGTCACCTGACAGGGCCAAACGCATGTACCGCCGCGCCGTGATCCCCCTGTCGCTGGTGCTGGTGGCCCTGCACATCGCTGGCGTGCTGACCAATTTTTGGGAATACCGTGGTGAGCTCATCCAGGCGCTGATCCTGGTCGTGATCTATTTCATGGCCAGGATCCCGGTCCAGCCCTTGCGCCGCCAATTGGACAAGGCGCAGATCAGACTCCTGGGGTCCTCCATCCTCGAGATCCTCCCGGTTGCCAGGGACGTGATCCCCTGCTTCATGTGGGCTCTGCACCCCCTCATTGCCTCGATACTGGGGGTGACAGCCATTGTTATCTATGACGTCTTGGGCGCTAACAACGGCTTTTTGGTCTGGGCGGTCCCTTTCTTCCTCCTGGGTTTCCTCTATCAACTGGTCCATGCCTTCATCACCTTGCACCTGTCCCCTGCAAGGGGTAGGCGTGCGAATCAGATCTTGTTGATCCTCGTCGTCGTAATCGCCGTCCTGCACAGTGTCAACCGCTTGCAGATTGTCTGGAGCTGGGGCATCTGGCAGGTCGGCGAAAACGCGTGGCTCGAGCTTGGCGGTTTGCTGACCGGGGCGGTGATCGTGATCATCGCCATCCTGCTGTCCAGGACCTCACGCGTCTTTCTCCGCAAGCGGTTGCCCGCCGCCGGGATCGACCCTTCCCTCACCCAGATCGTGTCTACCTTTGCGGGATATCTCGTCATCTTTGTCGGATTGATGATCGCCCTCAACCTCATGCATATCCCGATGACAAGCTTGACGGTCATCCTCGGTGGCCTTTCGGTTGGCCTGGGCTTCGCCCTGCAAGATATCCTCGGTAACTTTATCAGTGGTTTGGTCCTGATGTTCGAGCGTTCCATCGTGCCTGGGGACGTGCTCGAGGTTGACCAAATCACCGGCATTGTCGAGGAAGTGGGCATCCGCGCCATGCGGATGAGGACGTACGATAATGTGGAGATCGTCGTCCCCAATTCCCGTTTTCTGACCCAGGAGGTGACCAACTATAGCAGTGGCGACCCGCGGGTGCGCGTCCGCATCCCTATTGGGGTGACCTCCAATGCCGATCCCCGCCAGACTGAGGCTGCCATCTTGAGAGGGGCCCATCACGCCGACATCCTCGAGGATCCAGCCCCCAGCGTGTTCTATACTAACTTTACCAGCGATAACCACGATTTCGAGCTGTTAGTGTGGACTGAAGATGCGACCAAGATCCCCAGGATCAAGAGCGATCTTCGCTACACCGTGTGGGACGAACTTGTGAGCGAGGACATTGGCTTGCCACTGCCGGCGCTCGACCTATACGTCAAGTCAGTGCCAGAGGAGATGCAATGAGTACAGCAGCGATTGAACAGATCTACCGTCACTATACTGTCCGGGAGTACAGATCCGACCCAGTGTCTACCGAGCTGATCGAGCGCATTATTGGCGCTGGTCAGCGCGCGTCGACATCGTCAAACCTGCAGACCTACAGTGTCGTGGCCGTGACCAACGCCGAGGTACGGGCTCGCCTGGCCGAGCTATGTGGGGACCAGAAACAGATCCTCCAGGCACCGGTCTTTCTGGCCTGGTGCGCCGATCTCAGCCGCCTGGATCGGATCTGCCGGATGCGCGGCTACGAGCAGGTGACGGACTATGTTGAGAGCTTTCTCGTGGCAGCCGTGGATGCGGCCCTGGCCATGCAGAACGCGGCCCTTGCCGCCGAGTCGCTGGGGCTGGGGATGTGCTACATCGGCGCCATCCGCAACCAGCCAGCAAAAGTGATAGACCTGTTGGGTTTGCCGCGGCTGGTATTCCCTGTCTCGGGCATGACTTTGGGCTGGCCAGCTGCCAAGCCCTTCATCCGGCCCCGCTTGCCGATGAGTGCGGTGCTCCACTGGGAGTCGTATGATCTGGAGGGCGAAGTAGAGGCCCTGGCCGAGTACGACCAGGCTATGGTTGACACTGGGATCTACGAAGGACGGCAAGTCCCGACACCCGGTCGCGACGATCGGATGGAGGAGTATGGTTGGCAAGAGCACTCGGCCCGACGTGTCTCCAACCCAATGCGCACCGGCTTGCGCCAGGTGCTGTGCCGGCAAGGATTCGATCTGGAGTGAGCGCCGAGGAGCAAAAAGGCGGGCCAGAACCATCCTCTCTGCCTTTTGGGGAGTGATTGTTCAGTATTCCCATTTGCATCTCCATCTTGATCCCCCTTCTCTTCAGTGATATAATGGCAAATCGGCCTCTGGCATCCTTCCAGATAACGGAGGAGTTGCAGTATGTCGCAGGAAGAGCAGATAGTCAGTACTTCCGACCTGAAGAAGATCATAATTCGGGGCGCTCGGGTACACAACCTGAAAAACATCGACGTAGAGTTGCCCCGCGACAAGCTAGTGGTCATCACGGGTCTGTCGGGCTCGGGTAAATCGTCGCTGGCCTTTGACACCCTCTACGCCGAGGGCCAGCGGCGCTATGTCGAGTCGCTGTCGGCCTATGCCCGCCAGTTCTTGGGCGAGATGCAAAAGCCGGATGTGGACCAGATCGACGGCTTGAGCCCGGCCATCAGCATCGATCAGAAGGGAACCAGTCGAAATCCCCGGTCCACCATCGGCACGGTGACCGAGATCTATGACTATCTGCGACTCCTCTATGCGCGGGTCGGCGTGCCTCATTGTCCTCGCTGCGGGAGAGAGGTCTACCAGCAGACTGTGGGTCAGATCGTGGAGGCCATTGAAGAGATGCCCGAGGACAGCCGCATCCTGGTCATGGCCCCGCTCATCAAGGACCGCAAGGGCGAGCACCGCAAGGTCTTTGAAGATGTGCGCAAGCTAGGCTTTGTGCGGGTGCGCGTAAACGGCGAGGTTCGTGACGTAGACGAAGAGATCGACCTGGACCGCTACAAGATGCATACCATCGAGGCCGTGGTGGATCGACTGATCGTGCGACACGGGGATGGGAACGGAAACGGCGATAGTCGCGGCATGGACCACACCCGACTGGCCGATTCCGTGGAAACGGCTCTCAAGTTGGGTGGGGGGGTAATGATGGTCGCCGACGTCACTCAGGAGCCGCCTCGCGATCACCTGTTCTCAGAACATTTTGCCTGTGTCCACTGCGGCGTCAACCTGCCCGAGATCGAACCTCGCACCTTCTCTTTCAACAGCCCCCATGGTGCATGCCCGGCCTGTACCGGCTTGGGCACCGAACTGGAGATTGACCCCGACCTGGTCATTCCTGACCGCAGAAAAACGTTGAACCAGGGCGCCATCGAGCCGTGGACCCACGAACGATCAGGTGACAGCTACTATCGCCAACTCCTCGAAGCTGCAACTGCACAACAAGGCATTCCAATAGATGTGCCGGTGCGCGAATTGCCAGCCAGCCAGTTGAACTTTGTCCTCCATGGTGGGCGGCGAGGCGAAAAGGTTCGGCTGCACTACAAGACCTCGCAGGGTCAACAGCGGACCTATGAGACTCATTTTGAAGGAGTGATCCCCAACCTGCAGCGCCGGCACCGGGAAGCCTCATCCGATCACGCCAAAGAGCAGATCGAGCGCTACATGGCTGAGCGCAACTGTCCAGCTTGCCGGGGGCGCAGGCTCAAGCCAGAGGCGCTGGCCGTGACGGTTGTTGACAAAGCTATCGACGAGCTTACAGCTATGTCAGTGACCGAGATGTTGGGTTGGTTCGATAAGCTCAAGAGCCCCGCGAGCGCGGCGAGGGGTGGGCCCCCGACGCGGCTCGAGGGCAGGGGTGAAGGAGAGGGGGCTGAGGGGGACCTGCTCACCAAGCGCCAACAAACCATCGCCCGCCAGATCCTCAAGGAGCTGCGCGATCGCCTATCCTTCATGGCCAACGTCGGCCTTGACTATCTGACCATTGATCGCCGGGCAGCCACCCTCTCGGGCGGCGAGGCTCAACGGATCCGCCTGGCCACCCAGATCGGTTCACGGCTGATGGGCGTACTCTATATTCTGGATGAGCCAAGCATTGGCCTTCACCCCCGCGACAACGGTCGTCTGATCCAGACCCTCCTGGGCATGCGGGACCTGGGCAACAGCATCATCGTCGTGGAGCATGACAAGGAGACCATGCGCGCTTCGGACTGGATCCTCGACTTGGGGCCTGGGGCTGGCGAGCATGGAGGCCAGGTGGTCTGCTCCGCACCGCTGGAGACGTTTCTCAAGTGTGACGAGTCATTGACCGCAGCTTTCCTGCGGGGCGAGCGGCAGATTGCCGTGCCAGAAAAGCGCCGGCCGGGCAGCGGCAAGTTTCTGGACGTGGTGGGCGCTGCCGAGAACAACCTGAAAGAGGTCGATGTTCGCTTCCCGCTGCGCAAGTTCATTTCGGTGACAGGCGTGTCGGGTTCGGGCAAAAGTAGCCTTGTGGTCGAGGTACTCTTTAAGCGGATGAACCAGTACTTTTACCGGGCCAAGGCCAAACCGGGAAAGTACGACGTGATACAGGGCTTGGATCTAATCGACAAGGTGGTCAACATCGACCAGAGCCCCATCGGCCGTACACCTCGTTCCAACCCGGCGACGTATACCAATGTGTTCACCCATATCCGAGAGCTCCTCGCGCAGCTGCCCGAGTCCAAGGCGCGGGGCTACAAGCCCGGCCGTTTTAGCTTCAATGTCAAGGGAGGACGTTGTGAGGCTTGCCGGGGTGATGGGATTATCAAGATCGAGATGCAGTTTTTGCCCGACGTCTACGTGCCGTGTGAAGTATGCAACGGCCGCCGCTACAACCGCGAGGCACTGGAGATCCGGTACAAGGGCAAGAACATCGCCGAGGTGCTGGACATGACAGTGGAGGAGGCGCTAGAGTTTTTCTCTAATGTGCCGCGCATCCGCAACAAACTCCAGACTCTGTACGATGTGGGGTTGGGCTATATTCGCCTGGGCCAGCCTGCCACGACCCTCTCTGGCGGTGAGGCGCAGCGGGTCAAGCTGTCCAAGGAGCTTTCGCGCCGGGCCACGGGCCGCACCTTTTACATCCTGGACGAACCGACAACGGGCCTCCATTTTTCCGACATCGAAAAGCTGCTGGAGGTTTTGCACCGTCTCGTAGACCAGGGGAACACGGTGGTGGTCATCGAGCATAACCTGGATGTCATCAAGGCCACAGACTGGATCATTGACTTGGGGCCAGAAGGCGGCGACGGTGGTGGCTGGGTGATTGCCGAGGGCACGCCGGAGGAAGTGTCTCGGGTGCGCAAGTCGTATACAGGCCAGTTTTTGCGCGGGGTACTGGGGGATAGGTTGATAGATTCCCGCTAGAACCATGCGGGAATGACGGGACGGACGGGGGCAGACAGCATCTGGTAGCTTCTGCTGCCAGGCTGATAGTTTTTGACAGGCCATATGTGCTATAGTATACTCGCGCAGGCTGAGTACGGGGGCTCTACGGAGCCCCTTTGTGCTGGGTAGAGCTTATTTGAACAAGAACCGGGAGTAGACGCTACCGTTATGCTATTGAAGCCAACTCGTGACGTGGGTATTGCCGGCTACGGGGCCTATGTGCCCCGTTACCGCTTGCCTGGAAGCGAAGTGGACAGAGTGTGGAAGGACGGGGTTGGGGGCTCACCTATCCGGGAGAAGGCGGTACCGGGCCCGGACGAGGACACAGCCACCATGTCGGTCGAGGCCGCGCGTAACGCACTGGCCAGGGCTGCAGTGGTCCCAACGGCCCTTCGCGCGGTGTGGGTGGGCAGCGAATCCCATCCCTATGCCGTCAAGCCTACATCGACCATCGTGGCCCAGGCCATCGGCGCTGTACCGGCCACCCAGGCCGCTGACTGGGAGTTTGCCTGTAAGGCAGGCACCGAGGCGTTTCAGGCGGCGATGGGTTACGTCGGTTCGGGCATGGCCGAGTACGCCCTGATCATCGGCATGGACACAGCCCAAGGACGGCCGGGCGACGCCCTGGAATACACGGCTGGGGCTGGTGGAGCGGCCTACATCGTCGGCCCGGCAGACGACAGCCTGGCCATTGTCGAGGGGTCCTTCTCCTACGTAACAGATACCCCCGACTTTTTTCGACGGCCATACGAGCACTATCCCCAGCACGGCAGTCGTTTCACCGGCGATCCGGCTTATTTTGAGCATGTACTGGCCGCCAGCCGGCAGTTGATGGAATCTCTGGGCAGCACACCGGAGGACTATGCGGCAGCGGTTTTTCACCAGCCCAACCCCAAGTTCCCGGAGCGGGCGGCCAAGATCCTGGGCTTCAAACCGGAGCAGACACGTGCCGGCCTCCTGTGCCCGATGGTGGGCAATACTTATGCCGGCTCCTCGTTACTGGGCCTGACGGCCATCCTGGACGGGGCCCAACCAGGGGATCGCGTGCTGTTGGTCTCTTTTGGCTCAGGGGCGGGCAGCGATGCCATTTCCTTGCGAGTCACAGACAAGATCGAGGCGCGCCGGGACCGCGCACCGCGCACCCAGACCTACGTCCAGCGGCGCAAGACCATAGACTATGGCATTTATGTACGCTATCGCAAGAAACTACACATGCACTGATCTCCAATCCCCACTATCTGGGTATCCGGCTTGTGATAGTGGGCACTGCCGACTTTACCGATGTCGGATGGAGATTGGGTATTCGAGAACCTGAATGAGAGATGTAAGCATAATTGGCATTGGCCAGACACAAGTTGCGGAACACTGGGACCGGTCGCTGCGGCACCTGGCAGGCGACGCGGTGCTGGCGGCGATGAAGGATGCTGGCATTGATCCAGGGGCAGTAGACGCCCTGTACGTGGGCAATATGCTCTCCGGCTTGCTCACCGGGCAGGAGCACCTGGGAGCCCTCATTGCTGATTTTGTTGGACTGCGCGGCATTGAGGCGCTCAAAGTAGAGGCGGCTTGCGGATCGGGCGCTGCGGCGCTGCGCCAGGGGTACATCGCTGTGGCCGGAGGGCTACACGATTTCGTCATCATCTGTGGTGTAGAAAAAATGACAGACACAGTGAATGCCGAGACCACCACCGGCCTGGTGATGGCCGCCGACGCCGACTATGAATCGATCCATGGCCTGACCTTTGTCAGCATCAATGCGTTGCTGATGCGGCGCTACATGTACGAGTATGGCGTCCAGCACAAAGACTTTGCCCAGTTCGCCGTCAATGCCCATGGGAACGCGGTAGGCAACCCGAATGCCCTGTACCGCCGGCCCATCACGGCCGAGCATTTCGCCCGCGCCAGGATGATCGCCGATCCCATCAACCTGCTCGACTCATCGGGAATCGGGGATGGGGCTGCAGCGGTGGTGCTTTGCCCCAGCAGTATGGCCCGCGAATATGGCAACGGACGCGCGGTACATGTCAAGGCCTCGTCCATGGCCACCGACGCTGTAGCAGTCCATGACCGCCATGACCCGCTCTGGCTGTCCGCAGCCGAGGCGTCGGCCTTCAAAGCGTACCAGCAGGCGGGTGTGGGACTGCACGACATCGACCTGTTCGAAGTGCATGATGCCTTTACCGTCATGTCAGCCCTGAGTTTGGAGGCGGTCGGCTTTGCCCAGCGGGGCAAAGGCGTCCAGCTGGCCCAGGCAGGTGAGATAAATCGAGAAGGCCGGATCCCGATTTGTACCATGGGGGGCCTGAAAGCACGAGGACATCCGGTGGGCGCCACCGGGATCTACCAGGTAGTCGAAGTGGCCCAGCAGTTGCGCGGCCAGGCTGGCGACAACCAGATCCCCAATGCCCGGCTGGGCATGGCCCAGAACATCGGGGGTAGTGGGGCGACCGTGATCACGCATATATTTGAGGCACAGGACTAGGAATCATTGTTGCGAGGGTGGCAGGGCTGCGCCTTGCCTGAACCTTTTGTAGCGGTGATCCGTCGGATAATTGATTGAGGAGGGTACAGAATGAGTATTCCAAGACACTGGCGACTGCGAAACCAGCGGTATTCCATGGTCGGTGAAGAATGCCACAAGTGTGGGGCCAAGCTTTTCCCGCCCCGTGACGTCTGCCCGGAGTGCAGCAAGCCAGCCTATGAGCCCTATACCTTCAGTGGCAACGGGAAGGTCTATTCCTACTCGACGGTGTACCAGGCGCCCACCGGCTATGAGGATTTTGTTCCCTACACGGTGGCCCTGGTCGAACTGGACGAGGGACCTCTGGTGACAGCGCAGCTCACCGATATCGATAAGGAAGAGGTCGAGATCGGAATGCCGGTGGAGATGGTGACCCGCAAACTGCGGGAAGAGGGCGAAGACGGGCTCATCGTCTACGGCTACAAGTTTCGAAGGCCTGTTCACGAAGCAGCCTAGACAGATTAGGACATCCCAGGGCCACAAAAGAGCTCTGAGGATCTTTGCGTTCACAAGCCACTGTCGCTCGACAGTGGCTTGTTGTGTTCTTCCCTCAGTTTGTGGTCGGTACCCAGCCTCCATCCACGCGGATATTGGCTCCATGGATATAGCTGGCCCGGGGACTGGCCAGGAAGACGACCACATCTGCAATTTCCTCAACGCGCCCCATTCGGTTAAAAGGAGTGGAATCCGCCATGCCGTCGAAGGCGGCTATGATCTCTTCCCTGGTGTCGCCCAGGCCATACTCCGGTCCCATCCCGATCATTTTCTCCGTGATGATGGCGCCCGGGCTAACGGTGTTTATGGTCACGTTCTCGCCCTTCATCGCCTGAGCCAAGGTGACGGTGAGTGTATTCACGGCGGCTTTTGTCGTCGCATAGACACCCATGCCGGGCGAAGGGTTCACAGCCGCAGCACTCGAGATGTTGATGATGCGCCCCCAACCCCGCTCCTGCATCGGCCGCAGCAACCGTTGGATGAGCCGTACCATGGAAAGTACGTTGGTGTTGTAACTGTCAAGCCATCCGGCGGCATCTGTCTCCATGTCGTTCTGGTGTTCGCCGCTGGCTGCATTATTCACCAGGATATCGACGCCGCCCAACTCACTTTGAACGGTTTCAACGATACGTGCTACCTCCTCATCCAGGGACAGATCGCCCATGGCAAGGATGGCTCTGCCGTCATCGCCGCGAATCTCGGCCGCCACCCGTTCTGCGGCATCACGATTGCGACCATTGACAATGGCAGTGGCTCCCTCCTGGGCAAAGCGCCTGGCGATGCCTTCGCCAATACCGCTCGTACTGCCCGTCACTAGAACGCGCTTGTCCTCCAATCCCAAATTCATCTATTGTTTCTCCTATCCTGTCTCAATGAGTTATTTGTTGACTATGTACTCTTGCCAGTCGCATCTAAGCTTTGGTTTCCACCTACTTGATCGATTTCCTGAACGCGGAATGGGCCAGCCACATGCCCAGGACGGCAAAGGCCAGGACAACCACCCAGCAGAGCCACAGCGGCAGTGGGTCACCGCCCGCCAGAGCCACGGGGTCTCGGAACATCATCTGCCTTACGCCGTCGATGGTGTAGGTGGTGGGGTTGATAAGTGAGCCTATCTTCATCCAGGTGGGCATCGTGCTCAGCGGGTACAGCGCGTTGCTCAAGAAAAGCATTGGCAGGTTAAAGATCATGATCATGGCGTGATAGGCGCCGGGGCTGTCGGTCTGGGAGGCCATGGAGAGGGACAGCCCAGAGAATCCCAATCCAAAGAGGGCGACGAGTGCCAGCCCACCCAGCCAGCCGAGAGGATTGGGACCAAGCTTGGCCCCGATTAGTACACCCACGATCACGATAATGATAGCCTGAAACAGGCTCTTGGTCAGGGTGCTCGTGGCGTTGCCCAGCAGGATACTGATGCGGGGTATGGGCGCGACCAGGTACTCTTTGACGATGCCCCTCAGCCGCTCAGTCAGCCAGACCGAGCCGCCGCCGACAGCGCCACCCAGGGCGCTGAGTGCCACGATGCCGGGCAGCATAAAGGTAACATAGTTTTCACCACTGCCGGGTGTGCCCGCGGCTAACATGCTCTTCATCCCCACGCCAAAGAGCACCACCCACAGGATGGGCTGGATAAGCAGGCCAAACATCTCCTCAGGATTGGCCAGAAACTTGCGCATGTGTTTATTCCACAACGTATAGGTTGCAACCATCTCGGATTCTCCTTTGTCTCTCTGACAGCTAGACCATCAGGTTCATACGGTTCGGGGCTTGTGGGCCGTCGGTATCTCGCAGGCGGCGGCCGGTGTACTTTAGGAACACGTCGCCGAGGCTGGGCTTGGATACTGAGATGTCCTCGACGGCAAAGCCATTTCTGGCTGCCTCTGATATTACCTCGACCAATCGGCGGCTGCCCGAATCGACGCCGATCTGAATCACGGTCCGGCCCACGCTTACGGTCTGTACGAAGGGCAGCGCCTTGACCCTTTCGGCAAAGCCAGCGCGATCACCCTCGCCGGTAACGTGGATCGTGTCCGCACCCATCTGCTCGATCAGAGCCTGCGGTGTCCCTTCCGCCACAAGCTTGCCCAGGTCGATGATACCCACCTGGTCGGCCAGGTTTTCGGCCTCGTCCATATAGTGGGTCGTCATCAGCATTGTCATGCCTTGGTCTTTTTTCAAGGCGCGGATGTGATCCCAGATGCGCACCCGGGTCTGAGGGTCGAGGCCCAGCGTCGGCTCGTCCAAGAAGAGCACCTCCGGCGTCGTCATCAGCGCGCGGGCCAGCTCCAGGCGGCGTTTCATGCCGCCCGAGTAGGTCTTGGCCTGCCGGCCGGCGGCTTCCTCTAGCTCGACCAGGGCCAGCAGTTCCTCGATCTTGGCCTGGCGCTCGGCCTTGCTCTGGCCGTAGAGACGTCCATGATAATCCAACACCTGCTTGCCGGTCAGCTCATCGTCCAGCACCATTTCCTGGAACGTCACGCCGATCCGCCCCCGTACCTCGCCCGCTTGTTTGACTACGTCCAATCCGAGTACCTTGGCCGTACCGCTGGTCGGCTCGAGGAGCGTGGTCAAGATCGAAATACTCGTCGTTTTGCCTGCCCCGTTGGGTCCCAGCAGGGCATAGATGGTGTTGGCTGGGATGGACAGGTCCACTCCATCCAGGGCCAATACCTCTTTGTTGTAGCGTTTCACCAAGCCCCTCACTTCAATAGCCTGACCCGTGGGCTTTTGCTCGTTCATTCTTATGTTCCTCCTCTGAATGGAATTCCCTACATCCTTGGTCTGTATCATGCAACTGACAGCTTCTGAGCTTGGTTACTCCTCTTCTGCACCGTGCCCATAGGCTTGCGAGCCGGATTCAAGCTCAGCAATGACTTCGTCTAGCCATTCCAGCTCCGTAGCGAGATGTCGCGCCTGATGCAGAAGCAGCAACGCAGAAGCATGTTCATGTACTGGATGGCAGCGTGCCTCTTGCAGTAGGCCTGCCACACTTGCCTTTCTCTGTCGCAGGAGCGCGGATGCCTCGCCAGGGGATATGGCATCCAGGAACAGGAAGCCAGCATTCCCAGGGAACTCGAATGGCTCATACTTGATCAGGCTCTCGCGCAGAATCCGCTGGAAGGCGGCTTCACCCTTCGCCGCGAGAGCATAGACGCGGCGGGGTGGGCGGTTGCCTTCCTGTTCCTTCCTACAAGTGACCCATCCGTCATCAGCCATCTGAGCCAGCAGGCGGTAGGCCGTCGGTTTCTTCAAATTCACGGTTGTTCCCAGGTGGCTGTCGATGAACTCGTTAAGCTGATAGCCATGCATTTCTTCGGCGCGCAGCAGCCCCAACAATAACAGTTTGCTCTCCATTTCACCCTCCGCAAACCTGGCTCCGTAGGTCTTGTTACTCTATAATGATTAGTCTAGATTGACTAATCCTCATGGACTATACCACCTATCAAAAGCATTGTCAAATCTGTATACTGTCAGGTACTCGGCGCAGATTCGAGAGTTCCTGATGGGGTCTTGGCTTGGAGATCTCTGGGGATTTGACAAGTCCTCTAGATCCCGGTATTATGCAGACACATTGAAACCCGTCTATCTATTCAGGTCATTTGCGGTGGTGAAAGTCTGCGCAGATGAGGATCTTGGCCATCCAGAATTGCAGGGTTGGAGGGCGATAGCATGCACGTCCACATCGTATTCGCTCATCCGAGCAAAGGATCCTTCAGTTGGTCTGTGCTGGTCGCTTTCACTCGCGGTTTGAGGGAAGCGGGGCATAGCTTTCAAGTCAGCGACCTGTACGAGATGGGCTTTCGATCAGAACTGGATGAGGACCAGTACTACCGAGAGCTTGGGCTGGACCCCAGCGCCCCCGTACCGGACGATGTGGCGGCAGAGCAATCCAAGATCGACGGGGCCGATGCCCTGGTCTTTGTCTATCCGTTGTGGTGGAGCGATTGTCCCGCCAAGCTGAAGGGCTGGTTCGACCGGGTGCTGACGTACGGGTACGCCTACTTTTACGATGCAGACGAGCAGAGGTCGTCCCGGATCTCAATCGAAAAGGCACTTGTGCTCTGTTCGGCAGGTCACACCGTCGAACACCTGGAAGAGACCGGCATCGCGGAGAGCATGCGCTGCATCATGCTCAACGATCGTCTTCAGGGAGTGGGCGTCAAAGCCGCCCAGATGGAGATCCTGGGCGGCATGATGCCGGGGGATGATACCTTCCGGCCAGACAACCTGAGAAGGGCCTACGAATTGGGAAGGGCTTTCTAGTGATCGCGCCTCATGGGACTGGGCCATTGCCGGCACTATTGGCCCCTGGCCTGAGGGCACAGACTCTTGGTGTATCCGGTCTCTAGTTTTGCGCGGCACGCTCCGCACTGGCCATCAGCTTTTGGATCTCTAGTGGCTCGCCCCGGGTCGGGTCGCGCACGAGGGAGAAAGCATCCTGGGTACACTTGGAGACACATACGCCACAGCCCATGCAGGCAGCAGCATCCACGGCGGCATAGCCATTGTCCAGAGAGATGGCCCCGAACTGGCAGAATTCGACGCAGAGCCCGCAGGCAGCGCACAGATCCGAGTCCACTACACCGACATAGCCGGAGGAGGCCAGCATCGGCGTACCGTGCTCCCAGGCCTGCATCGCCCCGCAACAGCAAGAGCAGCAGTTGCAGATGGCGTAGAAGCGACCCAGCATGGCATCCTTGAAAAAGGCGTGGTGCACGTGCCCCCGTTCGTGTTCGGCGTGCAGGATGTCCACGGCCTCGGCGGATGTGATTGGGCGAGAGC
>Ga0209013_10000413_pt1 | contig 38037 bp, 23 predicted proteins | sample Cruoilmetagenom2_FD_187291 | JGI IMG/M metagenome (GOLD analysis project Ga0209013, IMG submission 187291) | Oil polluted marine microbial communities from Coal Oil Point, Santa Barbara, California, USA - Sample 2 (SPAdes) (version 2) | ecosystem: Environmental > Aquatic > Marine > Oil seeps ...
TGCCCCATGCCGCAACCCGGGCAATGATCGAATCCCATGTTTTTCAGAGGGCAGAATGTATAATGAGTGGTTGCAGGGTCGGCTACAAAAAGATACACCAAAGCAGCCACCCAAAAGATTAATTCAAAGTTGGACCATATAAATCGGAGTGCTTTTTTCATCAGAGGTAAAGTTAATGAATTTAGTTTGGTTCAGGCGAGAGTGGCGCATTTTTAGCGAACAGTTATTACGCGAAGTTACGCAGAGAAAATATGTTGTTCCTTAATTTTTCCGGCAAACCACTACGAATTCTGTTGAGTTTTTTGTGAGTGCCCCGCCTTTGAAATCTCCGAATATTTGGTAGGAATCAAAAGCTGAGCGCTCCACAAGATGTTCCAGCTCGTAGCGAAAAAAGAACCGTAAAGGCGCTCTCCACTGCTCCTGTTTTGTTTCACCACCTTCTTCCCATTGCATCACAAAGTCGGCTTCTATGATTTGTGTTATCAGGTCAGGGCGGGTGGTGACCGTACGGGTTACAGGATTTCCGTATTCATCGTCATCTTCAAAGTCAACGAAATTCTCAAATCCTTCAATAATGTATTTCAGGTCGGGAACAAAAGCATCGAAAATGAAAGTGCCGCCGGGATTGAGGTGGTCATAGACATTGTTCAGTGTTTTAAGCTGATCTTCTTTTGACAGAATGTGCGACATCACCCGGAAAGGGGCAATTACCAGGTCGAATTCAAAATCGAAATGGAAATCTACAACACTTTGCCTGCTGATACGGTGGTGTTCTTCCGGGTCAATTTTGTCATATAATTCGGCCAGCATGGCTTCGCTCATATCAATACCATAAATGTCGGCTCCCTCCAGCAGCGCTGTCTTGAACAACCGTCCGGTGCCCACGCCTGCTTCCAGTACTTTACCGGCTGCATCAGCAATTTGCTTCAGGTAGTAATTCTTGTCGTACGGATCGCGTAAACCGAAATAAATGCTGTCGTAGAACCGTGCAAAGTATTTGGGGTAATCGTGATTGTTGTTCATGGTTTTGATAAAATATTTGGAATAAAAGTAAGGAAAATCGGGATTAGTGATTTGATGATTTATAAATTGGTTCATTAGGCACCAATCGAATGTTCACTAATCGCTATGCAAACTAAGACTGGAGGCACGCACCGCGTTCGAGTGCCACGCCTGAGGAGGATTGATAGAACTCCTATAATATGACAGGACGGTTATATCAGGTTTATTTTGCCGGTTTGTTACTCATTTCAAAAACGATGTTTCCTCCGTTGATAATATCCCTGTGGGACAGGAAATTACCTTTTAGCTCACGCCCGTTTACCAGCACACGTTTTACGTAAACGTTTTCATGACTTTGATTTTTAGCGGTAATGGTGAAGGTTTTGCCGTTGTTCAGATGAATAATTGCCTTTTTTACCAGCGGGCTGCCGAGAGCGTATGCAGCCGAACCCGGTGCAACAGGATAGAAGCCCAGTGCGCTGAAAACATACCAGGCGCTCATCTGCCCTGCATCGTCGTTGCCGCACAGACCGTCCGGTCCGGGGCCATACATTGTGTTCATGATCATTCGGACGCGTTCCTGGGTTTTGTACGGTTCTCCGGTCCAATCGTACAGATAGGGAATGTGATGTCCCGGTTCGTTGCCGTGCACATAGTTGCCGGTGATCCCGTCGCGGGTGATGTCTTCGGTCTTTTCGATGTATTTGTCGGCCAGTTCCATGGTGAACAGAGAGTCGAGGTGTGCACTGAAGCGATTTTTGCCACCCATCATTTGTATCATATCATCCAGATTTTGCGGAACGTATAACCCGTAGTTCCATGCGTTGCCTTCGATGAATCCCTGCCCGTGTGTGTCCAGCGGGTCGAAATCTTCCCGGAAACGGTCGTTGGACAGGCGGGGTTGCATATACCCGGTGGCCGGGTTGTAAACGTTATGATAGTAATCTGAACGGGCGAGAAACTCTTTTTCCAGGGTTGTGTCACCCACCTGTTGGGCCATTTGGGCGATGCACCAGTCATCGTAGGCAAATTCCAGCGTCTTTGATACCGACGAATGGCTCAACTCATCCGGTACATAATGGTAATCGATGTATTCCCCCAGCCCATCGAAATACCTGACGTTTGCCGTACTGACAGCGGCCTGCAGGACCTCCGTTTTGTCGAAATCCCCCACGTCTTTCGCCATGGCATCCGCCAACACCGACACGGCATGGTAACCGATCATGCACCAGTTTTCGTTGGCATAGTGGCTCCAAACGGGCAGCATGTGATGGACGCTCTGTCGGTAATGTGCCAGCATCGATTTGATCATGTCGTTGTTTCGCTGCGGTTGCAGGATGTTGAATAGGGGATGTAAAGCCCGATAGGTGTCCCAGAGCGAGAAAATAGTGTAGTTGGTAAATCCTTCCGAAGTGTGGATGTTCTGATCCAGTCCACGGTAACGTCCGTCCACATCTTCATATATGATGGGGCTGAGCATGGTGTGGTAGAGTGCTGTGTAGAAAGTGTTCATGTCGGCATCGGTTATCATTTTCACTTCGACTTTCGACAGTTCTTTTTGCCATTTCGCCTGGGTTTCGGCTTTTGTCTTTTCAAAATCCCAGTGCGGTATTTCGGCCTCCATATTTTTCAGGGCTCCTTCTGTGCTGACGGGTGACAGAGCCACTTTGACCAGAATCTCCTCACCCGGCCGGGTAGTGAAATCAAAATACGCCCGCATGTTCTTTGCGGCCATTTCCGGGAAGTTCTCATACTGGTTGAAGTGGCGGTAAAATCCGGAGTAGATTTCCCGGTCGTATTTTTTATAGCCGTAACTTTTAAACGGTTTCGAAAATTGTAGTGCAAAAAAGATCTTGCGTGTTCTGGCCCAGCCGTTTGTTTGCCGGTATCCGGTAATGAGCGAATCGTTTTCTACGCGGATAAACGTCCACACATTTTTATCGTCGTAGTGATATACGTTGTACACCATATCAAGAATAATGTGTGCGTCTTTTGATTCCGGGAAAGTATATTGATGGAATCCTACACGATCACTGGCCGTAAGCTCCGCTGTAATGTTGTAATCATCCAGCAGTACTTTGTAGTAGCCGGGCGAAGCAGATTCGTTGTCATGCGAAAACACGGAATAAAACCCTTTGTCGCCTGTTGTCGTTGTAAGCGGGTCGAGCACCAGATCTCCGGTTGTCGGCATCAGGAGGATGTCGCCGAGGTCGGAGTGCCCCGTGCCGCTGAAATTGGTGTGGGTAAAACCGATGATGATCGTATCGCTGTATTGGTAACCGGCGCAGTAGGCATAGGTTTCGGGATTGTAGCTGCCGTCATCGTTGAACATGGGTATAAAATTGGTCTGCGGACTCACTTGTACCATGCCGAAAGGCGCCGTAGCACCGGGATAGGTATGCCCCATTTTGCTGGTGCCGACGAAGGGGTTGACATATCGGGTGTAATCGGTTGTTTCCCTAAATGCAGTGTTTTCATCTTCCTGTGGAAGAGGCGTCTGGCAGGCGTGAAACAGGAGTATTCCGGCCGTCAGAAGGTTAAAAAGCAGGGGGCTGTTTTTCTTCATGGCTGAAGCCAAAAGTAGTGATTTTTTAGCTTTAGCGTAAAGGCACTGAATGGCGGATTGAAGAAAGTGAGAAGTAAGAAAATAAGATACAAATCCGGGTAGTACACACGGCACCACACAAAGTATTCGCGCCAGGCCGATAATTGATACAGATACCTGGGCAATAAGCCGAAATTTACCCGCTTCCCCCTTTATTCCTTTATATACCCGATACACCCCAATCAAAAAGAACCACAGGCTCCGGAAAGAGTCCTGTCCCGGAAAACAGCTCCTCCGTCACCCGTTCTTAACCTGAATAACCTTCGCTGCAATGCTCACGGCGATCTCGTCCGGCGTCTGGCTGTGAATGGAGAGTCCGATGGGGGCGTCCACCTTTTCAAGTGACTGTTTCGAAATACCTTTGCTTTCCAGGTAGGCGAATACCGAGACTACCTTGTCGTCGCTGCCCATCATACCGAGGTATTTTATTTTTTTGTTGAGAAGCTGTTCCAGTACAATGCTGTCGTTTTTGTGGGCAAAAGTCATAATGGCCACATACACGTGGTCGCCTTCCGGGACGTATCCGGCAGCCTGTTTATAATCAATGATCTGTCTGGCATGGGCGAAGTCATTATTTTTAAACGTGGTCAGCTCCTCATGTCGGTTGTCGAATACCGTAATGTAAAAACCAAGCTGCCGGAACAGCCGGCTGACAGCCACACTCACATGGCCTGCACCAAACAGGTACAGGAAATTCCGGTATCCATGTTGCTCGGCATAAGTCCAGTTGTGTTCCTGTATTTTGGTTTTATGTTCCTGTTGTAATGGCGTTTCGCAAAAATGTATGCCTGTTTCGTTATAATCAAGATGTCCGTTTTCAGCTTCAGCCAGTTTTTCTGCCAGCGGAAGTGATGTTTCGTTCAGCAAATAAAAAGCCACCACCTGGCTGCCGGAGCAGATCAGTCCGGAGCTGTCTTCGGTATCTTCGGCGTGGTGGTCCTGCCGTTTGATAAACGGTTTCTGTGGCGCATCAAAAAGCTTCCGTGCCTGTTCCACCAACCGGTATTCCATCACCCCGCCGCCGATGGAGCCAGAAAGCTCACCGTCTTCAGCTACTGCCATTTTAAAACCCTTTCGCCCCGGGCTGCTGCCGGAATGGTCGATCACCACCATTAAAACGAGCTGTTTGCTGTTCTTTAATTTCGTTCTGACAAAATCCCAAATGTTCATTATTCCATTATTTTTTCTGTGATCACCACCTGAACTTATATGTACGAAGTCGCGCAAAATTACGATCAAATTTTTTGGTAGTCATCTGGCGTATTAATGTTTATAAGTATTTTTTCACTTCCCACATTGACTCTTTTCTGTGGATACTTTCGCAGAAAATCATCCAGCCGGATATTATTTTCGGTTTCAGAAATTATTTCAGCTCTGATTTTGTCTGATATCAGAATCGGATGTCCGCCTTTTCCTTTATATACCGGTTTGACTATGTCGGCTTCCTCCCTTTTCTCAAAAATCTGCTCAAGTACGTCCTGCTCTACGAAAGGATTATCGGCATTGTGGATAAAAACAAAACGGTTCCTGTTTATGGCGGAGAGACCCAGTTTTACCGAATAAAACCGTTCGTAGCCGGGATGTTCATTTAAGATAAAACGAACATTTTCAGGAAATTCAATGGCATGCTGATCCAGGAATGATTTGCCTTCTCTATTAATGACAACAACCATTTCGTAACACCCGAATTTGGAAAACTGCTGCAGGATGTGTTCCAGAAATATTTTTCCGTCCTTCATTTTGAGACTGAATTTGATCTGCCCCATCCTGCCGGAGTATCCTGCGGCTAAAATAATTACCGAACAATCTTTTTTCATGAAAAGAATTCTAAAAACACCTCAAAAATAAGTAATCGCTGAACTTAGGCAGCTTTTCCTTAAATTTGTTAGCCTTTTCTTATAAAGAAATCATATGACTGATCGTTTTTCAATACTCCCTTTAAATGAGCTGCTGACCATTATATTGGCGCAGTACGACTACAAAAAAAGTATTTTCGGGATCAGTGAAGAACTTTTTTTCAATCCGCAGCAAAATGATGATTTACGGATAACCCGTTTCGGGAAGTTGCTGGAAAACCGGGTAGGCGTAGCCGCAGGGCCACAGACGCAACTGGCTCAGAATATTGTGGTTTCGTGGCTCACAGGGGCGCGTTTCATCGAGTTGAAGACCATCCAGACCCTCGACGAACTGGAAGTCTCAAAACCGTGTATTGATATGCAGGATGAGGGCTATAACTGTGAATGGTCGCAGGAACTAAAAATTCGCCAGTCGTTTGACCAGTACCTGGATGCCTGGATTATCATTCATATATTGCGCGATAAATTTGGATGGGATAATCCGCAAGAAGAAGATCCGGGCGTGATCTTTAACATGAGCGTCGGTTACGATCTGGAAGGGATTCTGAAAGATAATGTCCAGTGGTTTTTTCATAAAATGGCAGATGCTTCGCGTGAGCTGAAAGAAAAAATCGAAAGCATCAGGAATATTTATCCCAATGCGGTAAATCTCCCTATTAATACCCGTATTTCAGATAATATCACTTTGTCGACCATGCATGGTTGCCCTGCCGGAGAAATTGAGACTATAGGGGCTTATCTTATTGAGGACAAAAAACTTCATACGGCAATAAAACTGAACCCGACCTTGCTGGGAAAGGAAAAATTGCATCAAATCCTAAAAAAATCGGGTTTTGAAACCCAGGTTCCCGATATCGCCTTTGAGCACGACCTGAAGTATGAAGATGCCCTGAAGATCATTGAGAATCTTCAGAAAAAAGCCGCTGAAAATAAGGTGCAGTTTAGCTTAAAGCTTACGAATACGCTTGAAAGCAAAAATCATAAGGAAATATTCAGCGCCGGTGAAGAGATGATGTATATGAGCGGCAAAGCGCTACATCCTGTTTCGATAAATCTTGCGGCGAAACTTCAAAATGATTTTGACGGACGTCTCGATATTTCATTTTCCGGCGGGGCAGACGCTTTTAACATACAGGATATTGTTAAGTGCGGACTGAGTCCGGTGACTGTTTGCAGCGATTTGCTGAAACCGGGAGGCTACGGCAGATTGAATCAATATATGGTGAACCTGAAAAGTGATGGGGCAAAGCCGGGGATTAAAACACTGGATTACCTGAACAAATACGCCATCGAAGTTTTAAACAATCCGGCGTACAAAAAAACCGGATTCACCGAACCGAGCATTAAAACAGAGCGCTCCTTAAACTATTTTGACTGTATTCATGCGCCCTGTGTCGACACCTGCCCGACCAACCAGGGAATCCCTGATTATTTGTATTATACCTCGCAGAGAAAGTTTGAGAAAGCGGCTGATGTCATTTTGAAAACCAATCCTTTTCCACACGCAACGGGTATGGTGTGTGACCATCTTTGCCAGACAAAATGTACACGCATAAATTATGACAGCCCTGTTCTGATCAGGGAGATCAAGCGCTTTATTGCTGAAAACCACATCACGGATTCATTTGTTTCAGAGAGCAATAATAGGGCGCAAAATCAGCTTTCGGTTTCCATAATCGGTGCAGGACCGTCAGGCTTGTCATGTGCTTATTTCCTGGCAAGAGCCGGATTTAAAGTGGATGTTTATGAAAGTAAAAGCAGGGCAGGCGGTATGGTTCAGGGCGCCATTCCTTCCTTTCGCCTGACCGATGATGCCATCAATGCCGATATTAACTCTATTCTGGAAATGGGTGTTAACATTCACTATAATTTCGAGGTGAGCCAACAGTCGTTCAAAACCCTGAAAAATACTTCCGACTATATATACATAGGAACAGGTGCCAGGAAATCGAAAAAGCTTGCATTGAAGGGGATTGAATCGGCGAAGATTTTGGATCCGCTTAATTTTTTGTTCAACGTAAAAGAAGGGAAGGAAACAGGAATTGGCGAAAATGTAGTTATCGTTGGTGGTGGAAACACGGCCATGGATGCTGCGCGGACTGCTTACCGCCTGGTGGGTAAAAACGGCAGAGTTACTATAGTCTATCGCAGAACCATCAGGCAGATGCCGGCAGATCTCGGTGAAATAAAAGCCGTTCTGGAGGAGGGAATTGAAATTATCGAACTTGCTTCACCGCTTGAAATTATAACGGAAAACGGCAAGCCGAAGTCGCTCCTATGTCAGCGGATGAAGTTGGGGAAAAAAGACGATTCGGGAAGAGCAAAGCCTGTTGAAATTCCGGGGTCTGAATTTGAAATACTACTCGATACGTTCATACCTGCCATAGGCCAGGAAATTGACATCGACTTTGCAAACTCTTCGGAGTTGATGACCCGGAAAGGAACATATGAAACGCAAATAGAAAATGTTTTCATTGGCGGTGATGCCTTGCGCGGAGCCTCAACGGCCATCAATGCCATAGGCGATGGGAGAAAAGCTACCCAGGAAATAATTGATAAGGCAGGAATTGCCTTTAACACGCTTGATGGTTCGGTAAGAAAGCGAACAGGCATCCATCGGTTAATGTTGGAAAAAGCGAAAAGAAAGCAGCCGCAGTACGTTGTTGAAACACCTCTTGATGACAGGCAGAACTTCAAACTTGTTGCCGAAACACTGACTGAAGAAGAGGCGGTTAATGAGGCCTCACGATGTCTTTTGTGCGATGAAGTATGCAACATCTGTACAACGGTCTGTCCGAATCTTGCTTTTCATTCTTTCGAAACAGAACCGGTAAAATACGAGCTGCCATTAGTAATTCCAACCGAAAATAAGCTGAAAATTACCAAATCGGGATTATTTGAAATAAACCAGAAGTATCAGATCCTTCACCTTGCCGACTGGTGTAACCAATGCGGCAATTGCGATACATTTTGTCCTTCATCCGGGGCGCCGTATAAAGAGAAGCCCCATCTGTACCTGAATAAGGAGCTTTTTGAAAAAGAAAAAGACGGCTTTTACTATGAACAGGAGTGTGCATATCCCTGTTTGCTGGGCTTTCAAAATAAAAAGCAGTATAAGCTGATGGTCAAACCGGATATTTTATATCTTGAGAGTGAAGATTTCAGCCTGTCATTTAACAAAGAGACGATGCAAATTATGGAATACAGCGTTTTTGTAAATTCAGGTTTTGAACACGATCTGAAGATTACAGCGGAAATGAAAATAATATTGACAGGGGCACAAAGTTTTTATGCAAAATAATGGAGTAAGATGCATGTAAAAGATGCCCCACCGAGAATAAGAATTGATAAAAAACACAAAGTATGACAAGAGAACAAATATTGGAAAACACCATTCAGCGTTGTCGCGAAAAACATATCATATTGCCGACCTATAACCAGATGCGCAACCCCGAACTCATTCCCGAAAAAATCAAGGAAAAACTCAAAGGTATTGGCTTGTGGGATTTGAATTCATTAAATCTTTTCAGGATAAACTGGAAAAATGAGCCTGTAAAATCAGGCGGGGGATTCGGCCAGATAAACTACATGGAGTTGCCTTCTGAACTTACAGGTGTGAAAGCAAGAATAGTATTGTTGATCGGTAAATTCTTTCCTACAGGCGCCCACAAGGTAGGAGCCACTTTTGGCCCGCTGGTTGAGAAACTGGTGACAGGCCGTTTCGACCCGACCCGGCAGAAAGCCCTTTGGCCGTCAACAGGCAATTACTGTCGTGGCGGTGCTTACGACTCATATCTGTTGGGCTGCAAGTCAATTGCCGTCCTCCCGCAGGGGATGTCGCAGGAGCGTTTTGACTGGTTGCATAAGGTGGGAGCAGAAGTTTTTGCAACGCCTGGTACCGAAAGCAACGTGAAGGAAATTTACGACAAAGTAAAGGAACTGGTCGCTGAAAGAGGTGATGAGATTGTAAACCTGAACCAGTTTGAAGAAATCGGAAATTCGTTGTGGCATTACGCTGTTACGGGCCCTGCCATGGAAGAAGTTTTTAATTCCGTTAAAGAAGAAAATGACACGTTCACCGGGCTCTTCCTGACGCAGGGATCTGCGGGAACTTTGGGAAGCGCCGATTATTTGCGTGAGATTTATCCTCACATGAAAGTTTGTGCCGGCGAGGCTTTGCAATGTCCCACACTTCTCGAAAACGGGTTCGGGGAACATCGGATCGAAGGTATCGGCGATAAGCATGTCCCGTGGATCCATAACATCCGGAATATGGATATGGTGGCTGATATTGATGACAATCCGAACATCCGTTTAATGCGTCTTTTTAATGAAAAGGCAGGAAGGGATTACCTGAAAAATGAATTGAAGATAGATGCCCATATTGTTGATAAACTAGGGCTTCTCGGTATCTCATCCATTGCCAACCTGATGGGGTCCATTAAACTGGCGAAGTATTACGAAATGGATGAAAATGACATTGTATTTTCGGTGGCTACTGATTCTATGGAGATGTATCAATCGCGGCTGGTTGAAGAGAATGAACTTCATGGTGAATTCACACTTCGGGATGCTGCGGTGAGTTTTGATGCCGATTTGCTGGGCCTCAATATCGACCATATGATCGAGATGAATTATCATCAGAAAAAGCGGATGCACAACCTTAAGTATTTCACATGGATAGAACAGCAGGGTAAAACCGTGGAAGAACTCAATGCCCAATGGTATGATAAAAACTACTGGAAGTCGCGCTATGCCAAAGTTGAGGAATGGGATGAGGAGATCAGGGAGTTTAACGAGAGAACCGGGGTGCTGAAGGAATATTTGTAGTATATTTAACAAGCATGAGAAATGCCTCGTTGGCACATGTATATCTTTGTATGAAAAAATAAGTCATGGCAAATCAAAAGTTCAGATACCAGTGCAATGATTGCGGTACACAATATGCCAAATCGGAGGTGAAATACCTTTGCCCTGTATGTGCTAAAAAAAACACTTCGGACTTGCCGCCAAAAGGAGTTTTAAAAACGATTTATGATTATCAGAAACTCATTGAGAACGGGTTTGGTTTTTATAAACTGAAAAAGAACAATTTTCTTGACCTGCTGCCCATAAACAGTATTGGAAGTCTTCCTAACCTTAAAATCGGCAATACGCCCTTGTACTCAATCCAGGAAATAGACCATGCCAGTTTACCTTTTAAGTTATTTCTGAAAGATGACTCCCAGAATCCTACTTATTCGTTTAAAGATCGTGCGTCGGCAGTAGTTTCAGCTTATGCCAAAGAGCAGGGTTATCAAATAATTGTGACCGCCTCAACAGGGAATGCAGGTTCGTCACTGGCAGGAATTTGTGCCGCGCAAAAGCAAAAAGCAGTAGTGCTTGTTCCGGCTAATGCTCCGGTGGCCAAATTAAAACAGATCATGATGTACGGCGCAACAATAGTCCCCGTTAGAGGAACCTATGATGATGCCTTTGATTTCAGTATAAAAATAACGGAAGAATTTGGCTTGTATAATCGCAATACGGCGTTCAATCCACTTACGATTGAGGGTAAGAAAACGGTGGCTTTTGAACTGTTTGAACAACTCGGCCAGCGTGTCCCCGACAGGATTTTCGTGCCCGTGGGTGATGGCGTGATCATTTCAGGAGTTTATAAAGGTTTTGAAGATTTGCTGAAACTTCAAATCATTGAGAAAATGCCCTGTATTGTTGCCGTTCAGGCTGAAAAGAGTGACAACCTCGTGCGCAATATCGGGAATACTGATTTTGAAATACGGAAAAGCAGGACACTGGCCGATTCAATCTCCGTTGATGTGCCCCGTAATTTTTATATGGCCAGAGATTATATCCTGAAATATAAAGGAGAGTTCCTGACAGTCAGTGATGCTGAAATACTGGAAGCCTCGGCGATCTTGTCAAAAAACACAGGACTGTTTGCCGAGCCTGCTGCCGCAACGGCCTTTGCCGGAATGTTACATTATAAAAACAACGATCAGTTAAAACCGGATACAAATAATGTTGTTCTTCTGACAGGAAGCGGGCTGAAAGATTTAAAAGCTGTGGAGCATCTCCATAAATTGCCTGACGCAATTGTGCCTGAACTTGAAAATCTTAAACAGCTTTTGCTATGATCTCATTTGTGCTAAACGGGAAAAAACAGGATTATCAAGGAAATCCTGACAAATCTTTGCTGGAATTTCTGAGGTTTGACAAGCACCTTACCTCAGTGAAGGATGGCTGTTCGGGCCAAGCGGCTTGTGGAGCTTGTACGGTGGAAGTTAACGGAAAGGCTGTGCTTTCGTGTGTGACAAAAATGAGCAAGCTGCAGGATGCCGAAGTGTTCACCCCTGAAGGATTTCCTCCTTATGTTCTGGATACTATTGCCAAGACAATGGTAAATGAAGGAGCCGTGCAATGCGGTTTTTGTACGCCCGGTTTCATCAGCCGGACAAAGGTTCTGTTACAGGACAATCCAACGCCGGATATCGAAGAAATACACAAGGCGATCAAGCCGCATTTATGCCGTTGTACAGGATACAAAAAAATTGAAACTGCCATTCAAAAATCGGCAAAAGCCATATTGGAGAATGAGCATGTGGACATAAGAAGAACATCAGGCAGGGTAGGTGTTTCGCATCCCAAATACGAAGCTTACAATACAGCAATTGGTAAGCGCAAATTTGTGGATGATATATTTCTGAAGGGGATGCTTTATGCCGCTTTAAAATTCAGTGATTATCCGAGAGCAAAGATTCTGAAAATTGACACCTCCAAAGCTGAAAAACTTCCGGGAGTTCAAAGGGTTTTCACCGCCGCGGATATTCCTGGAGCACAATATGTGGGGCTTATCTTACAGGATTGGCCCGTCATGCTGAAAGAAGGCCAGACAATTAATTACATCGGAGATGTTTTAGCAGGTGTGGTGGCTGAAACCGATGAGATAGCACGACACGCCGTAAGCCTGATAGAAGTAGAATATGAGGTTCTTACACCGGTAACAGATGTTTTCGAGGCGGTAAAAAGCGATCGGATACATTCCGAAAGACCCAATAATTTTGAAACTACCCAATTTACGATCGGTGATGCGGATGATGCCATAAAAAAGGCGGCATTTGTAAGTTCAGGGAGGTACGAAACACAACGTGTCGAACATGGGTATCTGGAAAAAGAAGCTGCTGTTGCCCGGCCCGATGGTAAAGGAGGGCTGGAGATTTTCAGCCAGAGCCAGGGCGTTTATGAAGACAGGCGTCAGATAGCCATGATATTGAACCTGCCGGAGGAAAAGGTCAGAGTCATACTGGTTCCGAACGGTGGTGGTTTCGGCGGCAAGGAAGACCTGAGCATTCAGGGGCAGACGGCTCTGTTCGCTTTTCTGATGGATCAACCCGTTAAACTTACGTTGACCCGCGAAGAGTCTATACGCTTACACCCGAAGCGTCATCCTGTTTTTATGAATATCACGCTGGCCGCTGGCAAGAACGGCGAACTTACCGCCCTGAAATTAAGGGCTGTCGGTGATACGGGCGCCTATGCTTCCGTAGGTATGAAAGTTATGGAACGTGTGGCAGGACATGCCGCGGGGGGATATTTTATCCCTGAAGTTGACATAGAAGCAAAAACAGTGTACACCAATAATATACCTTGTGGAGCCATGCGTGGATTCGGAGCCAACCAGGTTGCCTTTGCCCTGGAAAGCTGTGTGGATGACCTTTGTTACCAGGGCGGCTTCGATCGGTGGAAGTTTCGGTATGATAATGCGCTGGTGGACGGTCTTACCACTTCAACCGGGCAGAAGTTGCAGGGGGTGGGTATAAGGGCCTGCCTGGATGCCGTAAAAGATGATTTTTATAAGGCAAAGTTTGCCGGGCTGGCATGTGCCATAAAAAACTCAGGCGTTGGCAACGGTATGAATGATGAGTCTAAAGTGATTATTCAGATTGTTTCCGATAAAAAGATCATTCTTCAGCACGGCTGGACTGAAATGGGACAGGGAGTCCACAACATGGCTCTCCAGACACTGTGCGAAGAAACGGGTCTGAACCCTGAAATAATCAGGGTTGAGGTGGATACAAAGGCACAAATCAAAACAGGAATGACCACCTCTTCACGAGCTACGGCATTGGTTGGCCTGGCAGTGATTAATGCCGCTAAAAATCTGAAAGAGGATATGAAAAGCAGGCCCCTGAAAGACCTGGCAGGGAAAACCTACAGGGGTGAATTTATTTGCGACTGGACTTCAAAGCCGGGAACGGATGCAGAAAATCCCATCATTCATTATTCATACGGATATGCGGCCCAGGTGTGTATTTTAAATGATGAAGGTGAAGTCACACAACTTGTTGCTGCCCATGATGCAGGGAAAATTATGAATCCCATGCTTTTTGAAGGGCAGATAGAAGGGGGTGTTCACATGGGACTGGGATATGCCCTGACTGAGGAACTTCCGATGAAAGATGGTTACCTGGTGCATGATAAAATGCGGAAATTAGGTATATTACGGGCACATGAAACACCTGAGATCATTGTAAAGGGCATTGAAGTGAAAGACCCGGTAGGGCCTTATGGTGCCAAAGGTATTGGTGAGATAGGCCTTGTGCCGACAGCCGCTGCAGTAGCTAATGCTTTTCGTACATTTGATGGGGTTAAGAGGTTGAAACTACCGCTCAAGAAATAAAATCCGGTATTCGGGTAAAGAATAGCAAAATGTCATTGATCTTAAAAAATACAACATTCATTAACTGGGAAACTTTAGCGTTCTCTCATGCTCATTTAAAAGTTGAAGAAGGGCATGAAGGTTTGATAACGCCTTATAATGATTTCGGTCAGATGAACATTTCACCGGAAGATGAGTTGATCGACTGTGAGGGTAAACTGGTGACTAAATCTTTTGCTGTCGGGCACCATCATGCCTACTCGGCACTGGCAAGAGGTATGCCTCCTCCGAAAAAATCACCGAAGAACTTTCTGGAAATACTGAAATATATCTGGTGGAATTTAGATAAAGCCCTCGACAAAGAAAGTATTGAAGCCAGCGCTTTGGCAACGGCTATTGCTTGTGCTAAAGCAGGTGCCACTTTTGTGATTGACCACCATGCATCACCGAACTTTATTGAAGGGTCACTGGATGTAATTGCCGGGGCATTCGAAAAAGTGGGTGTCAGTCATTTACTTTGTTACGAAATTTCAGACAGGGACGGGCAGGATAAAACTGAAAAAGCACTCGCCGAGACGGAAAGTTTTCTGCAGAGCCGTCAGGGGCTTGTCGGTTTGCATGCTTCTTTTACGGTAAGTGACAATACACTAAAAAACGCTGTCGATTTAATGCGAAAATACAATTCGGGCATCCATATCCATGTGGCAGAAGATGAATATGATCAACAACAGTGTGTAAAGAATCATGGAAAAAGAGTTGTTGAGAGACTACATGATTTTGGCGTTCTGGAATCTTCAAAAACAATTTTAGCCCATTGTTTGCATATTAATGAGACAGAACGGGAAGTAGTTAAAAATTCAAAAGCCTGTGTAGTTCAGAATACAGAAAGCAACCTGAATAATAACGTGGGTTTTTTCAACTCCAGAGATCTGGGAAAAAGGATCATGCTCGGTACAGATGGCATGCACAGTGATATGATCAGAAGTGCGCAGGCCGCCTACTTTGTCGGGCAGAGCAAAGACGAAATTGATTTTCAGGTAGCATACGATCGTTTTGTGATGGTTCACAACTACCTGGCGTCAAATATGTTTTCCGGCGATGGCGAAAATAATCTTGTTGTTCTGGACTATGATGCCCCGACGGAAATAAACCAGAATAATTTTTTGGGGCATTTTATTTTTGGCTTTTCATCCAATAATGTGCAGCATGTGATCTCCGATGGGAGGCTTATTGTAAAAAACAGGAAAGTGCTTCATGTTGATGAAAAAGACGTAACGGCATTTGCGAGAGACCAATCTAAGCGGCTTTGGAAAAAGTTGTAGCAAAATAAATTTATTCATATGGATCCACAAATACTTCAATGGATAGGATACGCGGCTTCAGTGGTTATTGCTCTTTCAATGACCATGAACTCGATCGTAAAGTTCCGGTGGATCAACCTGGCAGGTGCCGGAACTTTTGCCACTTATGGTTTTTTGATCGACGCCTATCCGGTCATGGCCCTGAACGGTTTTATTGTGGCCGTCGACGTTTATTATCTCCTTAAAATTTACTCAAAGCCCAATCTATTCGACACTCTTGAAGTGAGAGGAGACAACAAATACCTGCTGAAATTTCTGAAATTCCACAAAGAGGAGATACACAAGTTTTTTCCCGGATTCGAATACAAAGCCGAGATGAACACGATAAGTTTTTTTGTATTACGGAATTTGGCTGTTGCCGGAGTATTCCTTGCTCACAGAGAAAACGGAGATGTGCTCAGGGTAGGCCTCGATTACGTCATCCCTGAGTACCGCGACTATAAAAACGGTAAATACGTTTATTATCATTTGAAAGATCATTTTGTCAATGAAGGATTTAAGAAAATAATCACGCAGGGAGGCACACCAAAACATGTTAAATATTTAAAAAAACTTGGCTTCAGTAAAAATAAGGAGGAGTTATTTGAAAAAGAATTAGCATAAAAATGACACTTTTAATAAAAAACGGAACTATTATCAATGCTGACGGCAGTCGTAAGGCGGATGTCCTGATTCAGAATGGAAAGATTACAGATATCGGAAGTGATCTTAATTTGGTTTCCGTACCTGATAAGATCATCGATGCAGACGGATGCTCTGTTTTTCCTGGCGGGATGGACCCGCACGTTCATATGCATTTACCAACGCCTGCCGGTTTCTCGTCTGATGATTTTCTCACAGGCAGCAAAGCCGCTCTTTATGGCGGGACAACAACATTTATCGACTTTGTTACGCCGAAGAAAGATCAATTACTTGCCGATGCTATTGAATTGCGTAAATCGGAAGCAAAAGGTTGCCTGACAGATTACGCATTTCATGTGAGTCCGGTGGAGTGGCGGAATACAATGGAACAGGAAATTTCAGACTGCATGGAGCATGAAGGCTTCCGGTCTTTTAAAGTTTACATGGCTTACAAGGACAGCATCGGGTTGGATGACGATGCGCTGTTTCAAGTAATGAAAGCGGTCGGGAAAGCAGGGGGAATGGTAACGGCCCATTGCGAGTTAGGAGACGAGATTGAGATTTTAAGAAATAAATTTGCCGTAGAAAATAAACTCTCCGCTAAATATCATCCATTGTCCCGTCCGGCAGAAGAGGAGGCATTGGCAGTGGAAAAAGCCATTGGGCTGGCAGCTGAGGCAAACTGCCCGCTATATATTGTCCATGTGTCATCAAAGGAATCGCTTAAATATATTGCCGAAGCAAAGAAAAACGGACAGGAAGTTTATGCCGAAACATGCCCGCAGTATCTTGTTCTTGACGACTCGAAATTTGAAGGCACCTTCGAACAGGTGTCGAAATTTGTCTTCAGTCCTCCCTTGCGCAAAAAGTTGGATAATGAAGCATTGTGGGCAGCCTTAAAAGACGGAGTTATCGATACAATTGGGACGGACCATTGCCCGTTTACGCAGGTACAGAAAGACCGGGGTAAAGATGACTTCCGGAAAATTCCGAATGGTGCCGGGGGCGTTGAACACCGGCTGAGTTTAATCTACACATACGGTGTGCTCACAAATAAAATAACTATAAACCAGTTTGTTGCATTAACATCTGCCAACGCGGCAAAAATATTTGGCATGTCTTCCGCTAAGGGGAAAATTGTGGAGGGAGCCGATGCCGATTTGGTCGTCTGGAACCCGGAAACAGAGAAAATAATTTCTGCCCAAAATCATTATTCAAATTGCGACCTGGATATTTACGAAGACTATACTACCATCGGCTATCCTGAAGTAGTTATTAAAAACGGGGTTGTTGTTAAAGAAAAGAATCAACTTGCTGACCGAATCAGTCCGGGGAAATTATTAAAGACGAACCCTCTTTAATCCCTTCTCATAAATACGTTTGAGAACTTCTGCAGGGTTTTCAAACTTATTGGCCAGCATCATGGCGGCAATAATGTAAGGTTTGTAGCCCGCTTCGTGATAAGTTTTGATTCTGTATTTCTCAAAAACCGCCGCTTCCACTTCACCTTCTTTGCACGAAACCCCCGAAATGTCGGCAGGGAGACAATGCATGTAGAGCGCATCGCTGTTTTTAGTGGTTTTCATCAGCTCACCGGTGTATTCCCAGTCTTTGAATCTGGCGTTATTCTGCAGGGCTTGCTGTTCTAGCTCTGCCAGTCCTTTCATATCCTTGTTTTTCAACAGCTTTGTTCGTTGCTGCATGATGTGAAACGGAGCCCAGCTTTTCGGATACACGATGTCGGCACTTTTAACGGCTTCTTTCATCGAATTACTGACTTTAAATGAGCCACCACTTTCTTCAGCATTCTTTCCCGCAAGTTCAACAATTTCGGGGATCAGCCCGTAACCCTCGGGATACGCAAGTTCCACATGCATCCCGAATCGTGTCATTAAGGCAATAATTCCCTGCGGTACGGAAAGCGGTTTGCCATAACTTGGTGAATAAGCCCAGCTCATAACGATCTTTTTTCCTTTCAATGCCTCAATGGAGCCGTAGGTGTTTTTAAGATGAAGAAGATCGGCCATCGACTGTGTCGGATGGTCCATATCGCATTGCAGGTTCACAATTCCCGGGCGTGAGGGGAGCACTTTTTGCTGATAACCTTCATCCAGCGCTGTAGCTACCTCGCGCATATATTTATTTCCTTCGCCCAGGTACATGTCATCGCGAATACCGATAAAATCAGAAAGGAACGAGGTCATATTGGCGGTTTCCCTGACGCTTTCGCCGTGGGCGATCTGTGACTTTGTCTCGTCCATATCCTGAACGGCAAGGCCAAGCAGGTTAGCCGCCGACGCATAGGAAAACCTTGTCCGTGTTGATTTGTCCCTGAAAATGGAAACGGCAAGCCCCGAATCAAATAACCTTGGTGAGATGTTTTCGTCACGCAAATGCTTTAACAGATCGGCAATCTCAAGAACTGCTTTAAGGTCGTCTTCGGATTTCTCCCATGTCAGCAGGAAATCCTTTTGATAAAGCGCTGCTTTTGTTTGCGCCAGCTTATCTATTCTTTCTTTAATGTTCATGTTATTCTTTTTTTAATAGTCCGGGCGTGTACCTGGTAAGTTTGCACGGGCAATTATTTGGTGCTTAGTTCATAAACAAAACCCGCGTAAAAGGCGGAGGCTGCAACCAGGTCGTTGATGGCCACTTTTTCGTTCGGGGCATGCGCCAGTACTTCATTACCGGGACCAAATCCTATAGTCGGTATCCCATATATTCCATTGATCACCACGCCGTTTGTCGAAAAGGTCCATTTATCAACTTTAGGTTTTTTATGAAAAAGATGTTCATACGTGTGTACGCCCGTTTGCACAAGTTCATGGTTTTCAGGAATTTTCCAGGTCGGGTAGTATTTTTCCATACCATATGTAAGCCCTGTATAGGCTTCTTCTTCATAATACAGGACTTCAACTTTTGCATTCATTCCTTCAATAAGCTGCTCAATTTCAGCTACGGCCGATTCTTTGGTTTCTCCCCAGGTTAAACGGCGGTCCAGATGAAGGCGGGCAAAGTCGGAAACAGCACAGAGCGAGGGGCTGTCAGAAATAAACTCTGAAATAGTTACACTCCCTTTTCCCAGAAATTCGTCATAAGCTAAGCGCTCATTCAGTTTTTCAATCTCCAGTGCCACTTTCGAGGCCATGTAGATCGCATTCTTTCCCCGCTCAGGAGCTGAACCATGAGAAGAAACGCCATAAAAACTCACATGAATCTCCATCCTTCCGCGATGACCGCGATAAATGTTCAGGTTGGTGGGCTCGGTACTGATCACAAGGTCTGGTTTGATCTTGTCCTCTTCAATAATATACTTCCAGCAAAGGCCGTCGCAGTCTTCTTCCATCACACTTCCGACAAAATAAATGGTGAGGTCCTTATCGAATCCTAATTCCTTAAGTATCTTTCCGGAAGTAATAAAAGATGCCGGGCCGCCCTCCTGATCTACCGAACCGCGGCCATGGACAAAACCGTCTTTTATTTCGCCACCCAACGGGTCAAAATCCCAGTTGTCCAGATTTCCCATGTCCACTGTGTCCATATGCCCGTCTATGGCAAGTATTTTCTTCCCGTTGCCAATACGTCCGATCACGTTGCCCAATCCGTCAATGTTCACCTCGTCAAAACCGGCTTCCTCCATCTGTCGTTTCAATTCAAGCTGGGCGTCTTTTTCCTCTTTGCTGAGCGATTTTATCTTGACAAGTTTCGAGAGATTGGATGCTGTGTAATCCCTGTATTTTTCAGACAGGCTATTAATTTTTGAATATATGTCGTCCATTTATTATTGTATTTTAAGATCCTGATGCAAAGATGCTAAGAAATGCGCAAATTATACTGATCTATCTCAAACAAGTCATACTGTCTTGAATAAAAGTAATTTAATAATACCCCTTGCCCTCAAGCCGGGCTGGCTCTTCCTTTTTTTCTGCAGCAAAAAAAAGGAAGCAAAAAATGCCGCCACTGCTGAAAAAATCGCTAAAAATCAATCCATTCCACTAAAAGAAAACAACTCACTCGCCTAAGGCGAGATCAAACAGATTTTCTTTCTTAACGTTCCATGGCTTGATTTTCTTGACGCATTTTTTCAAAGGCGGAAGCCCAAACCTCAACAATCCGATGTAAGCATTTTATTTCTGTATTTACTATCTTCTTATGGTGTATTAAGCGTTAGCTGCGGGTTGGTAAACCGAAACGGCGGGCCAGCATTGGCGTGAATGGGAAACACGTAGAAATAAACAAAAGGCGCTTGCGTTTCTTGTCTCAGACGAGACTACTTTTGTATTATTTCAAGTTGTTTCACAGAGAGGGAGGAAGCATACGTTTCGGGTCGCCTTCTTTGGTTCGTTTCTTGGCGAGACAAGAAATGAACAAAGGAAAAATGATTTTCTTTCAATATTGCTCTGAATATCCGTGATTTCCCAATGTCTTGCAAATTGAGCCGGGAGCTTATTTCTTCATTTCCTGTCTTACCCTTTCTTGTCGTACAGGGCCAGTAATACCTTTTCAGGTGTAAGCGGAGCATTGTAACCCAGAGGTGTTTCAGGGTTAAATTCCCTGACTGCATTGCGCAAAGCAAAATAGACCCCGATTCCATACATAAACGGAGGCTCGCCCACAGCCTTCGATTTCATGATGGCCAGTTCCGGGCCGTTGGTCACCAGCGGGATTGTTTCAATCACTTTAGGCGCAGAATAAACATCCGGAATCTTATATTTCGACAGGCTGTCAGCCAGCAGATGGCCGTTTTGATCATAGGTCAGCTCTTCCAGGGTCATCCAGCCGATGCCCTGCACCACGGCGCCCTCTACCTGTCCTTTGTCTATGGTCAGGTTCAAACTGTTGCCAAAATCATGGACGATCTGAACGCTGTCTGTTTCATATATTCCTTTGATGCAGTCGAGGGTCACGGTGATGAGGGCTGCACCATACACATGGTACGTGAACGGATGGCCTTTTTCTTTTGTCTTATCGAAATGAATCACCGGTGTGGCATAATGCCCCACTTCCGACAGTTTGATGCGACTGAGGAAGGCCTTTTCCACCAGTGCTTCCCAAGCCAGTTCGGTAGGTTGATCATCGATATAAACTTTTTCGTTGCGGATACTGATATGCACTATTTCTGTTTTCAATAGTTCAGCCGCTTCTTTTTTAAGTCGCTGCAGGATCTCGTTGCAGGCAATTTGCAGGGCTTTCCCGTTGAGATCAGCGCCGGAGCTGGCAGCTGTAGGAGAGGTGTTAGCCACACGCGTAGTGTTGGTAGTCTCCAGTTTGATCCGGGAGGTGTTCACGGAAAAAACACGAGCGGCCACCTGCATCAACTTGGTGTTGACGCCCTGACCCATTTCCACCGCACCCGTACTCACACCCACACTTCCGTCCTGATAAACATGTACCAGTGCTCTGGCGTTGTTCATGGGTGTTTTGGTAAATGAAATGCCAAAACATATGGGCATGATCGAAAGCCCTTTTTTTACGAAACGATGAGTTTTATTGAAGTCGTTTACAGCGGAACGGGCTTTTTCAACATTAAAATGATGATGTAATTCTTCCCAGCTTTTTCGGGCATTGTGACTGTCGCACACCTGTCCGTAATGAAACTGATCTCCTTTGTCGATAAGATTTTGTTGCTGAATTTCGGATTTGTCCACACCGAGTCGGGCAGCAGCATGGGCAATAGCCGCCTCAATAACGTACATCCCCTGTGGTCCTCCGAATCCCCGGAAAGCCGTAAATGGCGCCAGGTTGGTTTTGCAACTGTAGGCCGTAGCTTTAACGTTCGGGATGTAGTAGGCATTGGTTACATGGAAGAGCGTCCGTTCCATAATAGCCGGGCTTAGGTCGGCAGCTGCCCCGCCGTTCTGATAAAGAGTTACTTCAAAAGCTTTAATTTTCAAATCTTTGTCAAGCCCAATGCGGAAATCGGAACTGTATGGATGCCGTTTTCCTGTTGCTACAATATCGTCGTCGCGGTCAAGGATAAGCTTGACGGGTTTATGAAACCTCTTCGCTGCCAGTGCTGCCATAACTGCCCATGCCGTAGCCTGGTCTTCCTTGCCGCCGAAAGCACCACCCAGGCGCGTGACGTCCACTTCAATGCAGTGCATGGGAAGTCCCAGTACCCTGGCAATAGTTTTCTGGACTACGGTTGGCCCCTGTGTTGACGAAAAAACCTTTAGGTTGTTGTTTTCCTGCGGAACGGCATACGAGCCTTGGGTTTCAATGTAGATGTGTTCCTGCCCGCCGCTGTCGGCAAGGCCTTCGAAGATATAATCACAATCTGTAAAACCTTTGTCCATATCACCATTGGCGAAAGTGCGGGGTGGGAATAACAATTGTCCTTTCTGTTGAGCTACACGCGGGTCGGTGATCACATCTAATTCTTCATAGTCGATTTTGACCAGTTTTCGAGCATCACGGGCTGCAAAATGATCTGTGGCGATGATAACCGCTACCGGCTGGCCGATGTAATGCACTTCATCTGTGGCAAACAGTGGCTCGTCGGGAAGGATGCCTCCGATCTGGTTCTCGCCCGGAATGTCTTTTGCTGCCAGAATGCCGATAATTCCTTTTGCTTTTTCAGCCTGCGTAAGATCCATCTTTGAAATCAGCGCATGGGCTTTTTCCGACAAAACCGGAACAGCATGCAGCGTGCCCGTAAGTTCCGGAATGTCATCCACATAAACTGAGCGTCCGGTAACATGACCACCTGTGTCTATATTTTTCATGATGCTATAGATTTTGTGGTCATTAATTGATAAATCCCTTCTTCATCCAGCATGTTCCCGAATAGTTTCAGAAAGTGCTGTAAAAACAACTGGCGCGCCAGCAACCGCTTATATTCTTTACTTCCCCTGATGTCATCAATGGGAGCTATCTCCTGCTGTAAGACATCCAGGGCCTTGCCCAGTGTGTCAATGGAAAGTTCTTTTCCATGCAGGAAAGCGCTTGTTTTAGCCATAAACTTAGGAATGGCTGCAATGCCCCCCAAAGCAAAATTTATTTTCCGGATTGTTTTCCCTTCTGAGTTAACTGTGATTGCCGAATTGACCGATGCAATGTCGAGATAGGTGCGTTTGCTCACTTTCTCAAAGTTGAATAATACATCTTCTTTTTGAGGCTCTATGACGATATATTTGATCAGTTCCTCTTTTTCCAGATCTAATTTTTTGTAATCAAGGAAAAAGTCTTTCAGCGGTAATTCGCGTTGCTTTTCTGATCTGTTTTCAAGCAGAAGGGTTGCTTCAAGTGCCAGCAGTAGAATGTTCATGTCGCCGATGGGGGAGGCGTTCACCATATTACCGGCCAGTGTGCCCATGTTGCGGATTTGCTCCGAAGCAATAAGCGATGCATGTTCTGGCAGCGAAGGAAAATATTCCCCGATAAGAGAATTATGAAGAAAATCGTTGGCGTTTATACCGGCACCTATCTGAATTTTTCCACCGGAAACAGTTATGTCGGATGGCAACGTATTCAGCAGTGGATGAATGTCTGAATGCCTGATGACATCATGCTGTTGCACCATCAGATCAGTGCCGCCGGCTATTTTGACGGAATTATCCTGAGCATTTGTCCTGGGCGGAATTTCTTTTAATAATTCCGGGATATCTGCAAAATAATCGGGAAGCCACTCCTTTTCGAGCATCGTTTCGATCTCCTTGCCTTCAGGGATCGACTGTTTGAGATGGCCGGTTTCCACAGCTGCTTTCTCAATGGACTTATAGCCCGTGCACCGGCAAATGTTTCCGCTGATGGCCTGTAAAGGATCTTTTTGCTCGTCAGACAGAAGCAATCCCGTCAGCGAGACCACAAAACCGGGTGTGCAGAAACCACATTGTGTAGCGGCATGATCGGCCATTGCCTGCTGTACAGGAGACAAATCTTCCATGTTCAGCCCTTCCACCGTCACGATATGTTTGCCGTGCACATTAATCAGCGGCGTGAGACAGGAGACAATGGTTTTATACCTTACTCTTCCGTCTGTAAGACTTCCTTCCAACACAGTACAAGCGCCGCAATCACCTTCGCGGCAACCGATCTTGGTACCGAACAGATGATAATCTTTCCTGATGAAGTCCAGGAGCGACATACCGGCGGGTTTGTCCGTTGTTACTTTTTGGTTGTTCAGAATAAATTCAATCACATATCAAAAATAGCTTTTTTCTGAATTAGTTAGTTGCCCGAATGAAAATCGTGCAAACATCCTTCTGATATTTTCAGAAATTTCATTTTTTACTTATTATCATTCATTTCTTAACATACGGAACAACGCATTTTGTATTTTCGAAGAAATATTTGAACCATGACTGGTAAAAAGTTGAAACTCATCAAACAGGATCCGTGGCTGGAGCCGAGTGCCAAAGACATCGAGGAACGGTATGGACGTTACCTGGCGCGCCTGAAGGTTATTGATGAGGACTTCGGAGGACTTTCTCAGATAGCTGACGGGTATAAGCACTTCGGTATTCACTATGATCCGGATCGGAAAGGATGGATTTACCGCGAGTGGGCGCCGCAGGCAAATGCGCTTTACCTGGTGGGAGATTTTAATAACTGGGAGCAGTTTAGTCATCCATTGCAGCGGAATGAGTTTGGTATATGGGAGATCTTTCTGCCGGAAAATGATTACAAAGACACTTTCGTACATGGTAGTAAATTAAAGGTGCTGGTTGACTCGGCTAAAGGGCTGCAATACCGCATACCTGCGTATATCACGCGGGTTGTTCAGGATGAGGATACAAAGAATTTCAGCGGGCAACTCTGGCTCCCGGAAGCTTTTAACTGGTCTGGTGACACATATAAGATTCGGCAGGAGGAAGAACTTTTTATTTATGAATGCCATGTGGGTATGGCACAGGAAAAAGAAGGAGTCGGTTCCTACCTGGAATTTACCGAGAATGTTTTGCCACGGGCCAAAGCAGGCGGCTACAACGCTATCCAACTGATGGCTGTTCAGGAGCATCCGTATTATGGATCGTTTGGTTACCATGTGTCGAGTTTCTTTGCACCGTCATCGAGGTTCGGAACGCCGGAGGAGCTGAAGCAACTGATAAAAACAGCCCACGAAATGGGGCTGGCAGTCATCCTCGATATTGTCCATTCGCATACGGTCAAAAATACAGTGGAAGGTATCAACGAGTTCGATGGTTCTGATGCACAGTATTTCCATCCGGGCAGCCGGGGTGAGCATCCGCAGTGGGACTCGAAACTGTTCGATTACGGCAAAACGGAAGTGTTACGGTTTCTCCTTTCAAACATCAAATACTGGTTGAAAGAGTTTCATTTCGACGGTTTCCGTTTCGATGGTGTTGGCTCGATGATGTATTATCATCACGGGTTGGAAACTATTGATTCACGCGAAAAGTATTTCCGTCAGGGAGTGGAGTTTGACGCCTTAACCTATCTGCAACTGGCTAATCAGCTGACGCATGAATTATATCCGGGGGCTGCAAGTATTGCTGAAGATGTAACGGGTATGCCGGGGCTGACTTTTCCGGTAGACGAAGGTGGGCTGGGGTTCGATTACCGGCTCGGTATGGGCATACCTGATTTCTGGATTAAACTGTTGAAAGAATATAAAGATGAAGACTGGAACATCCACGAATTGTGGCAGGTGCTGAATGACCGTCTGCCGTATGTGAAAACGGTGGCTTATGCCGAGTCGCACGACCAGGCGCTTGTGGGAGATAAAACGCTGGCATTTCGGCTGATGGATAAAGAGATGTATTTCCATATGCGCAAGGAAGACCAGAACCTGATTGTTGAGCGGGGTATCGCTTTACATAAAATGATCCGCCTATTCACTATTTCGCTCGGTGGAAATGCTTATATGAACTTTATGGGGAATGAGTTCGGCCATCCTGAATGGATCGATTTTCCACGTGAAGGCAACGACTGGAGCTATAAATATTGTCGCCGGCAATGGTCGCTGGCGGATGATCCTGATCTGAAATACCACTACTTAGATGATTTTGATAAAGCTATGATCCGGGTGATCAGGGAACATAAGATCATGTCATCGTTGTTCGGCAACCAGTTGAATGTGGATGAGCACAATAAAACCATTGCTTTTGAACGGAACCATCTGATTTTTGTGTTTAATTTTCATCCGGCAAACTCTATTCCGGGTTACGAGTTTCCTGTACCTAAAGCCGGAGCATATCGCTTGCTCCTGAATTCTGATGATATAGCATTCGGTGGGCACGGTAGGATTGATCCGAAAGTGAACTATGTTGCTAAAAACTCCGGAAGCGGTGTTAAAATGACTATTTACAACACGAACCGTACAGCGCAGGTTTTTCAACGGATTGTGTAAAGGAATGAAAATTGTAAATTTGCTATCAGCGTGAGCATGTTATTGATGACTTCCTAAAGTAAACTTCAATGAATAACAAGACCCTGAAAAAAGTCATTACGTTTTCTGTTCTTTTTCTCCTTTTTGTTTTCCGCTTTTTAATGGGGTTGTCTAAGTTTGCCGGGGATGATGAGCTGCAAATATATCTGATTGGCTTGCAATCATTCACAACCAAAATATATCCGTTTTTCGGTCCTGATGTAGTTTATTCGCAGACGCAAATACCGGGTGGCCTTCAGGGATTACTCATTTCTTTGCCGATCCAATTGCTGAAAATTCCTGAAGCACCGTATATTTTATTGAATATTCTGACTTTCTCGGCTCTGGTTTTTTTAGGCTGGTATATTTCCCGCAGAATCTCTAATGTCCCCAAATGGTTTATTTATGTATGGATACTGACTTGTCCCTGGGCATTGGATTATTCAACGCATATTGAAAATCCGTCTTATGTAGTAGTTGGAGCCATTTTATTTTTTATCGCCGTTATTGATCTGGGCCATTTCTATAAGACAAAACTTCTAAACGAGAAATTGTCTTTTGCATTTCTTGGATTTTCACTTTTCTGGATAATGCAACTACACTTGTCATGGGTATTATTGCCTCCTTATCTGTTATGGATTGTTTGGGTTAACAGAAAAGATAAAAGGTTCCTGTTGAAGGGTGTCTTATATTTTACGATGGGTGCGCTAGTGAGTTTAAGTACCTTAATCCCGACATTAGTGATGTATAGTTCGGGAGGCTTAGAGAATAATATAGTTTTTAATACGGGTAATATGTGGAATATGCCGTCCATTATCTTTCGCTTTTTCTCCTTTGCCAGCTACGAAATTCCCCGGTTTATCGGATATGATACACCTTCAAGAATAAGTTACCTCCTCGATCAACCATGGGTTATACCCGTTGTGTTGTTTTTATTGCTTGTCGGGTTTTTCCAGGTATTTTATTTTATCTATTCGCTTTTCACAAAAAGTAATACCGGTGAGTGGAAAAAGGTCAGGATGTTCACTGTATACACCTTGTTGCTGCTTTGTTTTTCATTTTTATTTTCCATAAGCAATCCGGGTTCGCATACATTCTACCTGAGCTTCCCGATAGCTATGTGGTATTCGTTTTACACTTATGGTAAATTATTCAGATACCGCATAAAAATATGGGCTGTCGTATTCCTTGTAGCCGGTATCTTTTTTCAGGCATCGCTCTTCGTTCACCGCTTTCATGAGGAGTCGATATTTGCGCACAGGCCGCAGGTGGTTAAAGCTATTTCAACCATGGATTATACATTTGTCGGAACCAGGAGGGAGTCGAGAGTGTTGAAGGATCGAAAAGAAAAAATATGGAAGGAAAAGAAGCAAGCTGGAGGTCAGACCTTTTACGCTGATTTGGAGGTGAAAGACCCATATTTCAGAGCTCAGGATATTGTGAATAACATGGCTTATAAGGGAAAGTATTCCTGTAAGATAGATTCGATACAGCCTTTTGGAGCCACTTTTGTTAAATCACTGAAAACGTTGAGGAATCCTGGGAAGATTATCTTGTCGTTTTATGCAAAGACCAACAAAATAGAGGATTTTATCCTGGTATACGAGATCCGAAGAAAGGAAAACAGTATCTGGAAAAGTCTGGATTTGATGGAACGTTATATTCCCGGACAGAAATGGCAGTTTGTTGAGCTAGCATATGAATTATCAATGCCCATAATAGAAGACGAAGCGGAAGTAGCCCTATACTTTTGGATGAAAAACAAGAGTGAGGCCGTATTGTATGTGGATAATCTGGAACTTGAATTTAAGTAAAAGAATATCTGCTAAGGTTGATATCCCTTTTTCGTCCGGGAGTCGCTTATTTATATTGCATGCTGATTTGGATCGTTGTGTCGTTCCTGATCTCCAGCAAACATTCATCATATTTCGGTCTTGATAGCCATACATGGACGTTATTGGAAAATCCGAATCCTTCTCTTGGATATCCGATAAAGTTGTGTCTCATTTTTTCATCGCCGTCTTCATCATCTAAAACGGCGACTGCGTATTTCCCAGGCTTTTCCACTTCGATGGACACAGTCAGTGAGTTGCCGGTCATTTTTTCCTTTGGAAAAATATACTCCAGGTAATCACCTTCTTCGTCCAGCCAGTTCTCATCATTTTCATATATAGTTACCGATAACACACCCTCGTTGTTTCTGATTTTCTCGAATTCAATAGTGAGTGTTTGCGCCTGAAGATAGAGTCCTGAAATAACCAGTAAGGTGCTTAAGAAATAATGCCTCATATTTGCGTGTACGTTTATTTTATTTTTCCAATGCTGCCGGTGTAAAACTGTTTTCTGTTAGTGAGGACCCGTTTTGCAACTGATCAATCGTAAGGATAGACTTACGACCGTTTTGCAGGTTGATCATTACCATATTCCGTGCCAAAAACATCCCACTGCCCACCTCGTCATAACCGCTGATAGTCATTTCTTTATGAAGCTCATTATTCAGATCGTAATAAGTGATTTTATACGTAAAATAGCTGTTTTTGTCGATCAGCGCTATTTTTTTAGAGAAACCGTTATCGTACGCCAGATCGTCATTCATCGGTACTGATTCGATCTTCCAACACATGATCCCATGGTACTCTTCTGTTCCAAGTGTCTTATAGGTGTAATCGTCCAGGTTGGGCTTGCTCATGTCGGCATTTGAAAATTCAGAACCCATGAAACTTTTCCCTTTCTCGCTGCTGACAATTCGGCGGACTTTTCTGATGGCAGGAAGATAGATCCACATATCATCATTTTTGTTTTCGTAATCGTATACCAGCAAACCGGTTCCTTTCACATCGGCCGGTGCTGTAAATTTAGTGATGATTTTTGTGGTTTCACCGAACTTTTTAGAAGCTGTTGATGTCTTCCGTATCCGTTCATGTCCTTTGGCGTCCATAATTGTCAACGTGGATGTCATTTCCATGGCATCTATATCCGTTACATTAAGCGCTTTTGTGCTGATCTCTTTAGCATCCTGCGACCGTACGGTGGTACTGGCGAACAGCAGGATAGTGGCGATTATTAAGTGTTTTGTTCTCATGGTTTTATTTTTTAAAGTTACTTTCTAAAAATTTCGGTTTTATCAAGAGGCAAAGTGCCGGTATGAGGATCAGGGCACACAGCAGGCAAAGCAATACGGAAAAAATAATCAGAAAAGCGAAGTATTTGATTGTCAAGAAAGAGGATACAAACAGAATCACAAATCCCAGCATCACAGAAAATGCGTTAATGGTGATGCCTCTTCCCGTAGTTGTCAGGGTTGCTGTAATAGCTTCTTCGTACGATTTCCCTGATCCGAGTTCGTATTTGTAGCGCCAGAAAAAATGTATCGTGTAATCAATACCGATACCGATAGCAATAGAAGACAGCATGGCTGTTCCAATGTCCAGTTTGATGCCCAGCCATCCCATGGTCCCAAATAGGGTGATTATCGTAAACAGCAGGGGCAGTGAACCCAGTAAACCGGATACGAACGACCTGAATATCAGGATGAGTAGTAAGGCAATAATAAGGATTGCAAATAACAGTGAATTATATTGGCCGTGCACAACTGCTTCGGAAAGTTCTTTATCCACAAGGCAGTAGCCACCGATGATGCTCCTTTCGGGATCATCAACCGTTAACCTGTCTATTTCATCGATTACGTTGTCAAGAGCATTCTTGTTGTCGGCCCTGAACTGGACGATCATCAAGGCTTGCGTGTAATCGAAGTTAACCAGGTCGTCAAAGTCTTCGGGGTCGCCACTCATCGAATAGAGTTCGATGTATTGGGCTACAGCTTCGCGCGTGTCAGGGATTTTGTCGTAGAACTCGTCACCCTCATCATTTAGGGCACGGCTCATGATCTTCAGGACGGAGGCAATAGACATAACACTCCCGACGGATGGATTTTTCTTTAACTCGGTTTCGTAATGGTTTAATCGCTTCAGCAATTCCGGATCTTTCATGTCTCCCTCAAAAAGAACCGTTAGGTATTTTGTTCCACCAAAATCTTCATTTACGATGGATGTAGCCTGCCGGAACGGATGTTTGGGCGGAAGGAAGTTTTCCGAATTAGAATCAACCTGCAGGTGCACGACCCCGGCGCCCGCCAGTAACAAAAAGCTGCCGAATATAAAAAGAATCATAACCGGCCTGGTAAACGATAATCTTGCCAGCCGGGCAAGGCCTTTTTCAATAATTCCCGCTTTTTCCTGTGTCAACAATTTGAGAGGCTTCTCCTTTTTCATGGTAGCCATCATGGCGGGAATAAAACTAATGCTCAGCAGCAAGGCAAAGGCAATTCCCAGAGATGCCGCAATCCCCAGTTGTTTGGCCGGAAGCAAAATATGAACAACCAGCCCGAGAATACCTGCAATGGTGGTGAGCCCCGTGATGATCACCGGCTTTTTCAGATGATACAGTACATTTTTGGTGATTTCTTTCATCGACCACTCCGGGTTTGCGGCATTCAGTTCCTGGTAGCGGGCAATAAAGTGTACGCCGTAGTTGTTGGCAATGGCGATCATCATAATTGGTGCCAATATAGTGATGATACTCAGTTCCCACCCCATCAAAGGGAAAAACCCGAGTGAGATGACAATAGACATGGCCACCACTAAAAATGGCAGGGCAACGCTTTTCCATTCTCTGAACGACAACAACAAAAATAAAATCATGATCAGCATGCCAAGAGGCATCAGGATGAGCATATCCCGGGAAATATCCGAGTTGACCTGCACACGTAAATAAACAGTGCCACTTTTGTAAATGGTTTCGTCACCCGGAAACTCATGCAATGTGTTTTCAATCTTCTGAACCACCTGTTCATCCGTAATCCCGTTGGCAACTTTTAATATAATAACCGTTTTTGAGAAGTCTTCTGAAATAACCAGCCTGTAAGCCAGCTCGTTCTGTCTTATATCTTCCCTCAGCTGCTCCCTTTGTTTTTCTGTTTTGGGTATTCTTTTTACAACGGGGTCCACAACCATGGCCCCGTATTCGCCTTTGATACTTTTTGTGTCGTACAACGAGATAACTCTGTCGAATTCCTTTGCTTTGTGAAAAGCACGGCTGAGGTTTTTCAATCGGGTCAGCGTTTCTTTATTTAATACATCATCTGTTTCAAAGATCAGGATTACGGGGTCGGAATTACCGAAGAGCGAATCTACCTTCGCTTTTGCAAGCATAGCCGGTGTGTCTTCGGGCAGGTATTTTTCCAGATCGGGATTCACTTTTGTTTTAGTAAGTGGAATGGCTGCCAGTAAGGTGATGATAACCGGTACAATGATGAACCACCAGCGGTATTTGATAATAAAATGCTCGTATTTCATAGACTGCATATTTTTTAGAAACTGACCTTTAGCTCCACAAATCCTCCGTTTAACACATCCGAAGCATAACTGAACACTGATTTGTCGGGGCCTGCATAATACATGCCGCCTATGCCGGTTTCCAAGTTATCTGTAATCTTCCAACTAAATTTTGGCCGTATGAACCACTCCTCCGAGGTGATGTTGTAATACCCCATGAGTTCACTATTCATGGTTTCGTGTGCAAATCGTTTTGAAAGGGAAAGCGACAGTGCATGGTTTGTCTTCTCCTGCTGGTAGAATATCTTCCGGTCGAATGCGGCAAGCTCCCTTATGATCATATCATTTAAGTTTTCGGGTGGTGGAAGATCATCCAATGAAGCAAAATCGATAGTGTATTTACCTATGTATTGCAAAATAGTGACAACTCCCCGGAAGCTATGTTCAACACCTGCTACATAACTGATATCGGGATTTGGAATGTACATGCTGTCCTGATACGCGGATGTGAGGTTGTATGCTGCTTCGCTGCGCAGGACCCACGAACCCAGAGGGATATCAAAATCAGCCCCAAATGTATTTTTCAGGTAAGGTTGTGCTTGAAGTTGAATGGAAGGAGCAAATTCTTCCCAGCTTATATCATACACATTGAAACCGTAAAACGGGTCGTAGCCGCGAAACCATGAAACAGAAAATCCTGTATTCGGAAGATCAAAATTGAACCGTGCTGCCAGTGAGCCGTTCTTAAAGGTATTGTCGGGCAGGGCAGGGGCAACGAAGGTTGTGTATTCGCCGAGGTCAAACAGGTCGTATCGATAAACAGAAGGCCTGTATATAGGAATGGCTATCAGTTCCAGGTTTATCTGCGGTGTAATGTACCATCTTGTCTGGAGTAAAAAGTTCGGCAGTTTCTGGTCATCGGGATCAGCCGTAAGAAAAAAGTAGTCGTAAGGAGTGATGTTATCGGTAGGATTAAACCCATCCATCCGCCCCCAGCTAACGATTTTTGCCCCAAGGTACACATCAATTTTATCAGATTGATAACCGACATACGTTTCTTTCATTTGTAGTTTTATGCCCAGACTGTCAAACTGGCTTCCTGCTCTGAACCGGAGGTCGGTGAATAAAAGGGCCCTTTTGTATGCCAGTTTTCCCTGAATGCCGAATTCGGCAAATAGGGTGCTGTAATCGTAAAAGTTACTGCCCCCATAGGCTGAAGCGCGTCCATACCCGCTAAAATCAATTTGTAATTTGTGCTCATCATCGGCTTGGTTAACTGTATTTTCAAAGAGCCCCTGTGCATAGCAACTGCCTGACAACAGCCATAAGAAAACCGGAATTATAATGAATTTGTACTTCATAGGAGTGCTTCTTAGAAATAATGTTTGTGCAAATTAATACGGAACCATTAAAAAACAGTGCAATGTGCGTAGTATGGACAAGGAGTTGTTGTCCAATGAATGCGCAAGTGTTCGGACAAGCTTATACTTCGAGCGACTTTTTGTATTGAGCCGGTGTCATGTCGGTCGTTTTTTTAAAAACAGAATAGAAGGAGGATTTGCTGTTGAACCCGCACTCGTAGCCAATGGCATCGATGGAATAATTAGTGTATTCGGAGTCCGACAGCATCTCTTTAACTTCATTAGTACGGTATTCGTTGACAAACTGGTAAAAGTTTTTTCCTATTTCAGTATTCAGTACTTCGGTGAGTGCGTGACGGGTCAGTTGCAGTTTTTCCGATAGATTGTTGATGGTTAATTCGCTGTTCAGATAAGGCTTTTCCTTTGAGAAATAGTCTTCCAGCATGTTCCTTACTTTAATTCTTTCTTTTGCTGTAAGGCGGGGGTTCTTATACTTTTCCTGCTTTTCAGGCACTACCTGGGGATAGATTTGTTTCTGCAATAAACCATAGAAAGAAAAAATGTACACAAGTACGAGGAGGAAAGCGAAAGATACTAATTGTGCGTACGTGGCGATCCGGGTAACGATATTGATGATGCCCAATATATAGGCAATGGACATGAGCATTATGTAAAAGATGATGACAAGCAGCAGCCAGCCAAGTGTTATTTTGCTGTCAATGGTCGAGAACTCATTCTTGAGATTGATCCGGTATCGGTGTGTATTTACGAGACTGGGGATGGAGTAGCCAACGAACGAAGCTACCGATATGAGGCTTACGGTTATTTTAAACCAGGTAGAGCTGTCAATTCTGAAAAATTCCTCTGGTGTAAATTGTACTCCGGAAATATAGGCACCGATCTTTACAAACAAATAAGGTAGAATATGCCATAGATGCTGCCATTTTAATTTATATCCGGGATTGATAAGCGCTTTTGAGTAAAAATACAGTAATGGATTAAAGATGAGGAACGGGTTGGTAAGGTGGTTCCTGCCGGTTGAAAAATCAATACCGGTTGTCAGAAACTCAAAAGCAATTATGAATAACCATACTGTTAGTATCTTATGGGCCAGCGACTTGTCCTTTTTCAGGAAAAAAAACATAATACCTGAAAAGATTGATTGAGCCGTGCCGATCCAAAGTAAAACTTCCACAGCTTAAAATTACACCAATGCTTTGAAACAAATAGCGGATTTTAAAATTATTTAAGAATTACAAAAACGGATCTTCCAGGCTGGTCATCTTCAGACTAATTTCCCACAGTTTGTCCTGCACCTTTTTATCATACGACATAGCAGATGATCGGCTTTCCTGTGCCTGAACAAAATACATCCCGCTTATTCCTTTCATCGCTGGCGAGTCAGCTGCAAAAACAGATGTCTGTGCTCCCTCCTTTGTTGATGCCCCGCCCATGCCCCAGCCGGCGTGTAATAATTTAGTGGAGATAACGCCAGGATGCAGGCAATTGGAGGTGAGCCCGGTACCTTTCAGTTGACGCGCCAATTTGTAAGCGAATAAAACGTTCTCTAGTTTTGATACAGCATAAGCATTGTAGCCATCGTACTGTTTTTCCCCGTTCAGGTTGTCAAAATCGATGGTGCCAGCCTGGGCCATGGAACTCACATGTACGATCCTTCCTTCATCCGACGCCTTTAGCATATCCAGTAAATGCAGAGTTAAGACAAAATGTGCCAGGTAGTTGACCATAAATGTTTTTTCAAATCCGTTGGGTAAAATAATCTGTCGGGTTTCGAATACACCTGCATTATTGATCAGAATATCCAGGCCGGAATGTGTGCTTTCTATATCCCTGGCAAGTTTTTGCACTTCATTGAAGTCCGTAAGATCAGCATTGAGGTAAAATACATCATCGTTGCTTGCCGATTTCCTGACTTGTGCCACGGCACGATCCCCGCGGTCCCTGTTCTTTCCATGCATAAGTACACGGTATCCTTTCCTGGCAAGGGCCATAGCTGTCTCTTTTCCTATACCATCCGTAGATCCTGTAATGAGTACCGTCTTCATAAACCGTTGTCAATTTAGTTTCTGATTATCGGATAAAGGGTCAGGCATGTTCCTTTGCAAACCTTTTGTTGTTGACGTAGGCCCAAACAGAAATAACGAGAACAACAGCGATTGTATAGTAAACAAAGGAAGGTATCGGAACCGGGTCGCCCGATGCATAGGAATGCAGGCCTGATAAGTAATAATTCACACCGAAATAAGTCATTAAAATGGAACCGTAACTTATTAATGAGGCAAAGTTAAATGAAAACTTGTCCTTCAGGCCGGGAATTGAATTCATATGTGCTATAAAAGCATATATCAGTACGCTTACCAGCGCCCACGTTTCTTTAGGGTCCCAGCCCCAATATCTGCCCCAACTTTCGTTGGCCCATATACCACCGAGGAAGGTGCCTATAGTGAGCATGTACAACCCAATGATGAGTGCGCGTTCGCTGATGGCGGTAAGGTCGCTTATTTTCAGGTCAACGGTCAGGTGATTCTTTTTTGATTTCAGTGCCATCAGTATCAGGTTCATAAACCCGAGTAGTGCACTCAGCGCAAGAAATCCGTAGCTGGCTGTAATAACGGATACATGGATAGTTAGCCAGTATGATTTAAGCACCGGCACAAGGGGAGTTATTTCCGGATCCATCCAGCTCAGATGTGCAACCATCAGAATAATGGACGTTAGAAATGTAGTAGCGGCAATCGTCATGTTCGACTGTTTGGAAAATACCAACCCTGCCAGTAACGTAACCCAGGCAATATAGATCATCGATTCATAGCCGTCGCTCCATGGTGCGTGCCCGGCAATATACCAGCGCATGGCCAGGCCCGCAGTTTGGTATATAAACCCGATAGTGACCAGGACAATGAAAACTTTGATGGCAATCCGGAGTGCTTTTGAGTTGCGGAATATTTCTATAAAAGCGAGAATGATGAGTAGTAAACCGATGAGCAAATAGAACTTACTTAGATTGTTGAAAATGTTCATTTTGTTGTACATGATCTCCATCCCGACTTTCGATTCGAGCGGGATGATCTCTTCTGCGTAATGCTTCTGAAAGTTGTCAATTCCTGCTACCAGGTCATTGGCAAGTTCTTTCTTCCCGTTCCTGATGGCTTCCAGGTAATTGGGGATAATCTGTACCATCATGGCCGAATCCTCCGGCGGTAATCCGTGAAATTTGGAAGTTGGGTTGAACCATTTCGCATAAGGGTCAGTGGGATTGGGCAGGATGTTCAGGAAATCACCACGGTAGAGCATGTAGCAAATGTTCATCCGCTCATCCGCTTTGATCACATCTTTGTCGAAAGTCCCCTGTTCGGAAGGTTTTTTACTGTATGCCAGCGATACAAAATTCCCCAACTTGTAATTTCCGGTTTTCATGTCGATAAAATCGAGGTAAGAGGCGTATTTACCTTCAATTCCCAACACGTTCTTCAGCTCCAGATGCTTTATTTTGATCATCGGGATCAGCTGCCATTCATAAGGATTACTCATCATGCCAAGCAACACCTGTTCAGGCGTCTGTCCCATAAATTCTGTTTTCCATGCAATTTTTCGTAACAACTCACTGGCTAGTGTATTTATTGGTTTTATCCTGCCGTCATGCGACTGCACCAGAAGTTTCCCAAATTTTTCGGCTTGTTCTTTCTCAACGGCTTTCACATCACCGGATGTTTTATGCGTATGCTGTGCTGTAAGAGTTGAGGAAAGAATGAGGAAAACAAGTGTGGCCGCAGCAGCTTTTGCTTTCAGTCCGCTCTTTTTTGTGATTGATTTTCCGAGTTTGGCAAACCTGGTATGCTTATAAAAAAGAGCAAGGAGCATACCCAGCGACATTAGGAAATAACCGATATAGGTAAAGAAGGTGCCCCAGTAATCGTGATTTACCGATAAAATTGTGCCCAATTCATCCTTGTCGTAGGAAGACTGGAAGAAACGGTATCCCCTGTAATTCAGTACATGGTTCATATAGATTCTGTAGGGCATATCCACATTTTTATCTTTATCGATAAGCTGAATTTCACTAGCGTAAGAGGACGGACTGCTCGATCCCGGATAGCGTTCCAGTTGAAAGTCAAGCAATTTGACGGAAAACGGCAGCTCTAGTTTTTTGGCTCCATACCTCATGCTGATGGAAACGCCTTCGGCAGCAAAGGTTTCCCAGTTACCTTCTATGCCTTTTCCCCCACGCAGAACAAATTTTCTAATATCATCATCCAGCCGGGCTTCTACAACAACGGCATCGTTAAATTGAAAATCGTTACCGCTGTAGGTTTGATAATCAAGCACACCGTTTTTATAAAAAAGTGAAGCAACCAGGCTCATTTCATTGATCTCGTATAAGCTTTTCAGTTCGAACGGATGCCATTTTCCGGGCAGTAAAGTGTCGGTAGCTCCCCCCATCATCGATATTTTAAAAATGGTATCCCTTGTGATGAACAGTAGGGAATCCTGATTCAGTTTTATGTTCAGTGCATGATCCTTCGGGTTGTCACCGAAGTTGATGAGGCTGGGCCCGATATATCCCGGTTCGTTATATTTGAAATAATTGGTTTGTCTTCCCGCACCATGCGAAGCAATAAGAATGATATAGGGAGCTCCGTTTTCTGCCTCTTCTATTATTTCCTGAGCATTAGGAATATACCTTATTGATTTGAAATGATATTTATTGCTGTTGAAGGTGGCAGTTGCCTTATAATCTTCAGGCGTGAGTATGGACATATAAGTCGGCTCTGAATTATGGACAGAGTCATTACCGTCGCTGATGACCAGATCGATATACGTTTTATCCGACATCATACTGTTGGATGTTTTACCTTCGCGAATGTGCATCACACCTTCAAAGCTTGCAAAG
>Ga0209013_10000414_pt1 | contig 37975 bp, 34 predicted proteins | sample Cruoilmetagenom2_FD_187291 | JGI IMG/M metagenome (GOLD analysis project Ga0209013, IMG submission 187291) | Oil polluted marine microbial communities from Coal Oil Point, Santa Barbara, California, USA - Sample 2 (SPAdes) (version 2) | ecosystem: Environmental > Aquatic > Marine > Oil seeps ...
CCCGCCACTCCTAAAACTAAACCATTAATGAATATCTACTTTCCTGGTTTCGGGAACTGTTTTTATTGTTTTAGGGATAGTTAAATTTAACACACCATCGACATAATCCGCTGTGATGGCACTTTGATCAATATTATCAGGCAAATCAAAACGCCTGGTGAAAGTACCATGAAAGCGTTCTATGCGGTGATGTTTTTCATCCTTGGTTTCTTCTTCAGTCTTACGTTCACCTTTTAGTGTTAATACACCATTAGAAAGAGAAACATCAACATCATCTTTTTTAACTCCGGGGAGTTCAGCTTTGACATGAAATGCTTCTTTCGTTTCTGTAATATCAGCCAGTGGTGACCATTCAGGTGAAGAATCATCGGGGGACCTGGTTAAATAACCAGTATGATACCGATCAAAAACATCATCGATTTCCCGTAAAGGATTCCAGCGAGTCAGGGTCATCTCACACCTCCTTTTTTCCAGTTACTGGTTTTGAGAGTGGGTTTGAACATTTTATATTTTCGCCCTCTCTACTATATATATGGCAGTAAATTGCTCAAATTTCAACCAATTTGGCTGATCAGTATCAATTTTCCATGAAATTTTTTTCAAATTTTTTATAGACAAATACATCAGTTCCCAGTATCATACCGCCTGTTGTTCGGGGCTATAGCTCAGCTGGGAGAGCGCTTCGCTGGCAGCGAAGAGGTCAGGAGTTCGATCCTCCTTAGCTCCACCACTATTTTTAAAAGCAATAAATAAAAATGGTGAAATTACAACAATAATAAGCTGTTTTCACAGCGAAGAGACACTTATAAGTCCCCTTCGTCTAGTGGCCTAGGACACCGCCCTTTCACGGCGGTAACAGGGGTTCGAGTCCCCTAGGGGACGCCACTCTTTCTACGAATACCTTAATATAAAAAACTCAATTATACTGATAATAATATAGTCCTCCGGAGTTCTATTCATGGTAGATAAATCAACCGAACAAACGATTATTTATACCAGAACAGATGAGGCTCCTGCTCTGGCTACTTATTCATTTTTGCCTATTGTTAAAGCCTTTACCAGGGCTGCAGACATTCAAATTGAAAGCCGGGATATTTCTCTTGCTGCCCGTATTCTTGCCCTTTTTCCTGACTATCTAAGTGCAGAACAAAAAGTTCCGGATGCTTTAAATGAACTGGGTGAACTGGCAAAAACACCCTCTGCAAATATTATTAAGTTACCTAATATCAGCGCCTCAATCCCGCAGCTTAAGGCCGCCATCAAGGAACTTCAATCACAAGCTTATAAGCTTCCCGATTATCCTGAAAACGCTAAGACTGACGACGAAAAATTAATTAAAGCGCGTTATGACAAAGTAAAAGGCAGTGCAGTGAATCCGGTTTTACGTGAGGGTAATTCTGATCGCAGAGCCCCCGGGTCAGTGAAGCAATACGCAAAAAACAATCCTCATTCTATGGGCGCATGGCAGGCTGATTCTAAAACTCATGTTGCCAGTATGAGCGAAGGTGATTTTTATGGCAGTGAAAAGTCTGTCACTATAGAAAAAGCTGGTGAGTGTCGAATTGAGCTGATTGCAGATGATGGCAATATTACAGTCCTCAAAGAACAAACGCCGCTACTTGCAGGTGAGGTGATTGATGCATCAGTTATGAGTAAAAAAGCTTTACGGGTATTTCTAGCTGAGCAAATAAACGATGCAAAATCTGATAATGTACTCTTATCTGTACACCTGAAAGCAACCATGATGAAGGTTTCAGATCCTATTATTTTTGGTCATGCAGTATCTGTTTACTTTCAGGATGTTTTTGATAAGCATGCCGCTATCTTTGCGGACTTAGGCGTTAACGCTAATAATGGTCTGGGGGATCTGTACACAAAAATTCAATCTCTACCCGAAATCCAACAGCAAGCCATCAAAGCAGATATTCAGGCCTGCTATGATAGTCGCCCTGAACTGGCGATGGTAGATTCTGATAAGGGTATCACTAATTTACATGTGCCCAGTGATGTCATTATTGATGCATCTATGCCCGCAGCAATCCGAAATTCAGGTCAAATGTGGGGTTCAGATGGTCAGCTTCATGATACTAAAGCCATTATTCCTGATCGCTGCTATGCCGGTATTTATCAGGAAACAATTGATTTTTGTAAAAAACAGGGTGCATTTGATCCAACCACGATGGGTAGCGTACAAAATGTTGGTCTGATGGCTCAAAAAGCAGAAGAATATGGCTCACATGATAAAACTTTCCAGATTGCAGTTAATGGTATTGTCCGTGTTGTGGATAACTCTGGCGTTACCCTGCTTGAACACCCGGTTGAAGAAGGCGATATCTGGAGAATGTGTCAGGTAAAAGATGCTCCTGTTCAGGACTGGGTGAAACTGGCCGTTAATCGTGCCAGAGCAACGGCTATGCCGGCTGTTTTCTGGCTGGATTCCCATCGGGCTCATGACGCAGAATTAATTAAAAAGGTGAACCAATATCTTCCACAATATAACACCGATGGCTTAGATATTCAGATCATGTCGCCTGAAGAAGCAACGCAATTTTCACTGCAGCGCATTAAAGCAGGTAAAGATACCATCTCTGTCACAGGTAATGTATTACGTGATTATCTGACTGATTTATTCCCTATTCTGGAATTAGGTACCAGTGCCAAAATGCTGTCCATTGTGCCTCTTATGAATGGCGGCGGTCTGTTTGAAACCGGAGCGGGTGGTTCAGCGCCAAAACATGTGCAGCAATTTTTATCTGAAAATCATTTACGCTGGGATTCACTGGGTGAGTTTCTGGCTCTGGCTGTTGCGCTCGAACATCTTGCTGATATTTTTGCTAATGAAAAAGCTCAGGTTATGGCTGAAACGCTGGATCAGGCAACGGCAAAATTTCTGGAAAATAACAAATCCCCTTCCCGTCGGGTCGGTGAACTGGATAACAGAGGCAGTCATTACTTTCTGGCATTATACTGGGCGCAGGCATTAGCAGAACAGTCTAAAAATAATGAACTTCAGAGCTATTTTACCGCTTTGGCTGAGGAACTGGAGACGAATAAGGAAAAGATATTGGCAGAATTAAATTCAGTCCAGGGCGAATCCATTTCATTAAATGGCTACTACCATCCCGGTACTGAAAATGTCTCTCAATTGATGCGCCCCAGTAAGACATTCAATTCAGCATTGGAGCTTCTTTCTTAGAGCTTTGAGGATATCTGAATTAGCTGGGTATCTGTTCATTATCTTTCTCAGGCGAATTCATTCGCCTGTTTATGGATACACACTTATTAGTCGATCCGGTTTTTTTCTATTTCGTCAAAGTAAACCCGTTTACGGTAATTGATCAGGCCATTCGTCGAGGAGTCATGATTATCAACATCTCCCGGTGAAGATAAATCTTTTTGAATCTGTCCCGCCAGAACCTTACCGTATTCCACACCCCATTGATCAAATGAATTGATATTCCATATAATACCCTGCACAAAGACTTTGTGTTCATACATAGCAAGAATAGAACCCAGCGTTTTTGGCGTCAGACGTTCAAAAATAATGGTATTAGTGGGTTTGTTACCATCAAATACTTTATGTTGGATTACCTCTTCAATGATTTTACTATCAACTCCCTGATGTTTCATTTCATCCACTGCTTCGGCATATTTTTTACCCAGCATCAGGGCTTTTGTTTGCGCAAGACAATTGGCAAACAAGACTCTATGGTGCAAACCCAGCGGATTCTGGCTAAGCGCCGGGATTAAAAAGTCTGCCGGAACCGGCTTGGTTCCCTGATGTAATAATTGAAAAAATGCATGCTGGCCATTCGTTCCGGATTGTCCCCAGATAATCGGCCCGGTGAGATAGTTGACTCGATGTCCATTACGGTCAATGGTTTTACCATTACTTTCCATATCCAGTTGTTGTAAATAAGCCGGTAGTCGTTCAAGGTATTGACTATAAGGCATGATAGCGTGGCTTTGAGCATCAAAGAAATTATTATACCAGACCCCCAGCAAGGCCATAATGACTGGAATATTTTCTTCCAGCGGCGCTTTCATGAAATGCTGATCCATATCATAAGCACCTTCCAGAAGCGCTTCAAAATGATCCATCCCCAGATACAGAGCAATGGTCAGGCCAATTGCTGACCATAAAGAATATCGACCACCAACCCAGTCCCAAAAAGCAAAGATATTAGCCTCATTAATACCAAAATCTGTTGCCAGTTCGACATTGGTGGTAACAGCCACAAAGTGTTTTTCAATTGCTTTTTCATTGCCCACCAGATCCAGAAACCATTTTCTGGCACTAAAAGCATTGAGCATGGTTTCCTGAGTGGTAAAAGTCTTTGATGCGATTACAAACAGAGTACTTTCAGGCTCAACACTCTTTAATGTTTCGACCAGATGGGTCGCATCTGCATTGGAAACAAAATAGGCTTTTAGTCCGCGCTGGGCAAAGGGTTTCATTGATTCGCAAATAACATGCGGTCCCAGATCAGAACCTCCGATCCCGATATTAATAATGCTTTTTATTCTGGCTCCATTATAGCCTCGCCAATCTCCGGAACGAACCTGTTCAGAAAAGTCCCTCATCTGCGACAAAACTGCCTTAATTTTAGGCATTATATTTCGACCATTGACTCTGACCGGTTTGCCACTGCGATTTCTCAATGCAGTGTGTAACACCGAACGCCCTTCTGTGGCGTTAATTGCTTCACCAGAAACCATATTATCCCGCCATCCTTCAATATTACCCTGTCGTGCCAGAGCAAATAACAACTGCATGGTTTTATCAGTAATACGATTTTTTGAATAATCGAGAAAAATATCATTCAAACTGGCAGAAAAAGTCTCAAATCGATGCGGGTCTTCAGCAAACATGTCCCGCATGTGGACATCTTTGATTTCTTCATAATGTTCTTTGAGTGCAAGCCAGGCAGGTGATTCAATTAAATCTTTCATAGGGTAGGCAATCCTGATTTAAATCTTTAATGACAAGTCCATATAATATAAAAAGCCTTTATTATTATCTATAAATCTTTGATAAATTAGCACTTGTTTTGATTTTTTTGGTAAGAAGGGAATATTTCTTAATTAATGTTTGACTAATTAAAATCTCAGCCATATAATATGCGCACTTTCTAGCTATACGCTACGAAGGCGCTTCAAAATAGTCATTATTGACAACCTGAAACGTCCCCTTCGTCTAGTGGCCTAGGACACCGCCCTTTCACGGCGGTAACAGGGGTTCGAGTCCCCTAGGGGACGCCACTTCTAAAAAATATTTCAATAGATTTAAATTCAGCACCCGTTAGAGTTCTCTTTGCGGTATTTATTTACAACATATACTCTTTTCAACCTCCAGATAAAATCCATTATTCCTGTTTGATGCAATTTAAAAATAAACAACTAGACTAAGAAGAAAATGAGTTTATTGTTAAAGCACTGGAGCTCGCTATGGATCGACATTTATCCCTTTCTCAGGCAGCACGTCTTATCGGCGTGAAACGCACGGATGTTCAGAAAAAAATTCAGGAAAACAAACTCAAGGTTATGGAGGGAACTGTCGTACTGTCTGATTTAATGAAGGCCTTTCCGGATGCCCAGTATGAAGATAATACCATGCTGGAAAAAATGGAAAAATTCATGCAGGATGCGGTTCATAAAATGGCTCAAAGTGAACGTGAAGGTTCTCATATAGATGCACTGAGCCGTCGTCTGCTCAAAATCAACCAGGAACTGGCCAATGAACGTAATCGGGCTAATCACATGGAAGAATTAATTGATGGCATGAAACAGCAGTTTATGGAACTCAATGTCAGTCAGGATCATGAACAAAGCCTTAATCTAATCAAAACATGGTTCCAGACTTCTGTCAAAAATCTTGAGCAAGAGAAATTATTAACTCCGCTGGATCACCTGGAAAATCAAATCAAGAAATTCATGCAGCCCCATGTACGCCTGCTGCCCAGTCGCCATGATTATATTTCAGATAAATCAGAAACTTTACTGGAGTCAGCCTTACGCTCAGGTTTAGCTGTTGACTATGGATGTAATAATGGAAAATGCGGTAAATGCAAGGCAAAATTACTATCCGGATCAGTTGAAAAAACAGACCATCAGGACTTTGTTTTTTCCGAAAGCGAAAAAGCCCAGGGTTATATCCTGACCTGCTCCAACACAGCGACAACTGATATCACTCTGGAAACTGAAGAAGCAGTTTGTGTTGATGATATTCCATTGCAGACTATCACCGCCAAAGTGAAGAAAACTAACCAGATCAATGAACACGTCATGATATTATCATTGAAACTTCCCCGTAGTCAGCGATTAAGATTTTTAGCTGGCCAGCATATTGAGTTAACTCTTGATAATCATATTCGGGAGAATAATAATCCCATCAGTGCCGAATATTCCATTGCCAGCTGCCCCTGTGAACCCAATAATCTGGAGTTTCACATTCCATTAAAGGATGACGAACCATTTGCTCAGGCAACTAAACATTTTCTCAAGATCAATGAACCTGTAACTCTTAATGGTCCTCATGGTGGTTTTGTTCTGGATGAAGATTCTCCCAACTCATTGATTTTTGTTGCCTGGGATACTGGATTTGCACCTGTAAGAAGTCTGATTGAGCACGCTATGTCAATGGATCACGCCGATACAATCCACCTGTATTGGCTGACGACCAAGGTTGAAAACCATTATATGGATAATTTATGTCGTTCCTGGAGTGATGCTCTGGACAATTTTTCATATACCTGTATTGTCTCTGAGCCTAAAACCGATGTCGTGTCTGAATCGCTGATGAAACACCTGCACCGTGATCACAGCCATTTATTAAACTTTGATTTATACATTGCCGCACCCGGACATCTAAACCATTTGCTCAAACCCTTATTAATCTCTCATGGGGTAAAAAGTCAAAATCTGCATTTTGAAAGTACTTTTCATGGTGATGAAATTAGGGATTAGTTGGCGTATTTGTTTGTTAACTTCCCCCTTTTTCAAAGGGGGACCGAGGGGGTTTAAATTGTTGATATGCAACCCCTCAATCCCCCTTCTGCCAAAGTAGGTGCCCTGAAGCGAAGAAGGGGGAGGTTAATAGAAGAATTAGATTTACTGAGAAATTTTTGCCCGTAATTCATCCCGGTCAAACCACCAGTTACCGTCGCCGACAATAGCGCCGACGACCATTCCCATACGCGGCAAAAAGACATCCGGCTCTCTGAGTTCCAGCTTATCCATCCAGACTTCCAGACCCATTTGGGTTTCTACTTTACTATGACGCAAGGCTACTTTGGCAAGCATGTTCGTGGTGAGTACTTTCAAGTCATCCCGTTTCTTACCTTCACTACGGTGATCAACAATAAAATGTGCTGTCATTGCCGCCAGTGCCGCACCATCTGCATCGTCAGATGTTTCATTAATAACATAATTAAGCATATTGATACTGTATTCCGGTTCCAGCGGATAAGTCACAGACAGCCAGACACCATGTCCCAGGGCAATAATTGCTGAAGGTAATTCCGTCTGATACAAGAGATCACAGGCTTCAACCGCCAACTGCCACTCTTCATTGGCTATACAAATATCAAAGGCCGCTTTCGCGTGGTTCCAGACTTCGCTCATCTGAGTCATACCCAATTCAGCATTGGCCAAATCCAGTAATAGTCTGGCTCTTTCCATTGGCTCCACAACTGACGGTAAATTAGCTAACTTTTCAGTCAGTTCAGTTACTTTTTCGGCAAGAAACTCACGTGATTCTCTGGCATCTGAGGTTTCAATAAAATTTTGTTTTTCGTCGTTCGCCTGGCTCATTTCAAGTTCCAATTTGAGGGAATGTAGTTTATTAAGATGTTTCGATAAAATTTGGGGACAAAATCTCTGAATTCAAGAAGGGAAAAAAGGTTTTAGGTTTTAGGTTTTATCTTCTCTTCCATAAATTCCAGCCGCTTCCAGGCTTCAGGTAAATCCTGCTGCTCCGCTGACTTTAGCTCCAGTAATTCTTTTGCCTGCTGGCAGAGCATTTCTTGTTGTGTCTGATCAAATAATTGAAAGGCTGCATTGACTGCCTCTTCGGATTCAGTCAATAAGGTTGCTACCAGTTCATCCTGGAGAATAGGTGAATGGGGTCTGAGTAAATCGGCTACCAATGGTGCTTGCAAAAGCTGGTAGTGGCTCATTCGTGCCTGTTCTTCTTCCCTGAGATTGAGTTCTGCCTCTGAATCACCCTGCGCACTGTGTTGGATAGCATTCATTATCACTGTAACCAGTTTGGTAATTGCCTGTTTTTCAGCCTCGTGCTCCCCCATCAAGCCACTGCACTGTTCATAAGCTTGATCAAGACGTGATTTTAACTCTAACATTATTTCACTGCCTTCGTTTGTCTCTAACTGAGCAACTTCTTCAAGGAGTTTATGAAATTCCCGGGTAAACTCTTCCTGTTCCTGCTCATCTGCAAAACGAGCATCAGAAAGACGTTGTGTATCGAATTCCCGACGTTCTGATGGAAACAGAGGATTATGATATTGGCGCTGCAGATGACGTTCTCCGGCACCCGGATTAGAAGAAAAAACAAGAGACATTAAATTATTACTCACTATTTTTTAAGGTTAACACTTCAGTCAAAGCCTTGAAGCTCATGGCGTGGCCTAAGTTGCTGTACAAATTAATGTAATTTTGTAGGTTGAAATTTGATTGTCTGGCCTTCTGATTTCACCTCATCAAAAATAAATTCCACGCCAATTCTCTGTCCTGACTCCGTATTTTTAGTCTTTGCCCTGGCCTGTTTCAAATCCGGCATACGATTAACCAGGTAAGTAAACATAATAATGGCTGTTTGATCATCCTCACTTAATAAGGCATTCACCAGATTCATAGCAACAAACTGTGATTTCTGCTGCAAATCCGGCTCTTTAATGTTCTTGTCAGCAAGAACAATACCTTGAGCCATTTTTACATCCATAGAATCAAGATATTCACCTTGCTCATCAGGTAAAGCGTGCGAGCGGTCATAGCTTAATACCTCCTGACCTTCCATTAAAAAACCAACTTTATCTGACATCTGAAATCCTCATAACTAATTACTCAATCACTCGTTCTACACAATAAGTGGGAATATTGACCTAATAATGATACAATAATAACCTAGTAATTTACTAGGTTATATCCAAATAAAAAAGCAAATAAAATGCAAAATACAATACAAGAAGATTCTAACATAGAATTAACCCTGGCTGTCATGCACGCGCTGGATGACTGGAAATTGGATGGAGAGCAAATTTTATCGGTTATGGCCCTGCCTGATAACATTAAAGTTCGTCATCTTGCACAGTTTCGCAAATCCCGTGCTCTTCCTGATACTCCTGAAGTAAATGAACGTTTGCGTCATGTTATAGGGATCATTGATGCTCTGTCTACCAGCTATCCAACCAATACCAGAATGTCATTGTTCTGGATGACCCGCAATAGTAAGAAGTTTCAGAATCGTTCCCCGATTCAAGTCATTGTTGAAGATGATCTGGAAGGTTTGATTACCATACGCAAGCATCTGGATTGTAGTTATGACTGGTTTGGTGACAAGTAGATAAAACAGCGGAAACAGAGTGAGGGGAAGCCGGGCTTATAGCTAAGCCCGGCTTGAATAAATCAACAACTACGCAGCCATTTGCTCACCATACACAGTACGAACAACAGGGTAGAATTTTTCAGTTTCGTTAATGATACGAACCTGTATTATCTCAAAAAGTTCTGTTGTTTCCTGAACAAATTGCTCATGATTTTTTATGCGCAGGTTTTTGTTATGACACCAGCGTTTCATATACTGTTTATAAATACGCTTAATTTCAGCTGAACCGGATAAAAAGTTTTCAGCTGTTTTTTTAATCTCATGATCTTTATGAGTCAACATACTTTTATAAAGTTCACGTTCTTCAATATCCATATGCTTTTTGACTCTGTCGGTCAGATCAAAAAACAAATCACAGGTGACATCAGTATCGCAAATAGTACGATCCTGGATCATATATAAAATAATTTTTGCACGTTCTGCAATCATATGGTTTTGTTCATTTAGTTCTTTAAAAGATACCATTGTAGCCTCCTAAAACAGAGGAATCCTTTCCTGCGTTCTTTTGGTTTGTAGTTTGTTTGCTAAATAATTAGACGAGAGAAAATTTAGTCGAATAAAGTTTTATATTTATACTTACATTGTTAGAAAAACAAAAGGATTTGTCAAGAAGTAATAACCCTACAAAACATAGCTTTATTCCTGAGTAGTTTACTGTGTTTTTAATAGTCCTCTAAGGTATTAATTGCCCGCTTCTATCAATTTAGGATAGAATGCCCTGCTGGATTAAAGTATTTTCTTAAAGCAGGTGAATTCTCTTGAAGCAATTTTTTTCGATATTAGCTCTTATCATCTTTATCTCTATCCCCCTTTCAGTGCAGGCCGATTATATCGATGGTGAAGAGGCCAATCAAAAAGGTGACCGACAAACAGCCTTTAAAGAGTTTTATGGTGCAGCCCAGATTAAAGATAAACGTGCTTATGGGAAGTTAGGCAGTATGTATCTATACGGCCTGGGAACGGAGAAAGATTATTATCAGGCTTATATCTGGTTTCACATGGCTTATCTATCGGGTGAACGGGAAGGTGAGCGTTTTCGTGATGCCGCATCATCCATGATGACACGTGAACAATATGAGAAAGCCGTTGAATCCGCTGAACAGCAACGCCTGAAACAGGGGCTGGGTAAAACACCACCGCAGCAAAAACCGCCTGTTCAATAAGAGCGTTTGACCCGTAAAAGTTCCAGATTGAGCCTTTGCCGATCATCAAACAATCGTTTGGCAATCATCCAGACGGCCAGCATAATACCAAATCCGGTTCCGGAAGCGATAAGAAAGAAGATCAGAATCTGATATTTCACGGCTTCGACCGGTGGTGTTCCGGAAAGTATTTGTCCGGTCATCATACCGGGTAAACTCACTAGTCCGGCAATAGCCATTGAGTTAATAATGGGGATCATACCAGTACGGACACTTTCAGACCGGATTTCCTTGATCACTTCATGATAATCCTGTCCCAGCATCAGGCGCTGTTCAATAATAAGCTTCTGTTGATAAACGCTTTGATTTAATTTATCCATCCCTAATGAAATACCGTTCATGGTATTGCCCAGCAGCATACCCAGTAAAGGAATTGAGTATTGGGGCGAATACCAGGGTGTAGGCGCAACAATCACTACCAGAGTCAAAAAGGCCATGGTAAAGGATGATAAAAATAAGGCACTGGCTCCAATTTTAAAGCCAATCCAGCGTTTTAGGGGGTACTTCTGTCGGGCATTAATTTCAAAGCCAGCCACCAGCAGCATGACCAGGGCAATTGTTCCTAAAAGGAGCAGGTTGTTACTATTAAAAATCAGTTTGAGGATATAGCCGATCAAAAGCAATTGAATGACATTACGAATGGCAGCAATAATCAGCTGTCTGGAAATATTCAATTGCAGGAGCAGACTGGTGATGGCCAGTAAAATAATTAAGCCGGAAGCAATAACAAGATCCCATGGTGTTAAATGAATCATGACACACCCCCGGTGGACTGCTCTATTTGACTCATTTCATATTTTCCCTTATTAAGGCTTAATAATTGCTGGCTGACCCGTTCCAGCTGCTCCCTGTCATGACTGATCCAGAGTACTGGAATCTGGTGTTGTTCCTGATAATCTGCAATCACAGCTTCAAGTAAAATCCGGTTTTCTTTATCCAGATTAGCCGTTGGTTCATCCAGCAGCAGTGCACCAGGTTTATTCATCAATACCCTAATACAGGCAAGCCTTTGTTTTTCGCCACTGGATAAATGGGCAACCTGCCAATCCATAACATCAACTTTAAACCCTAACTTATTGATTAAAAAAACAAACCAGTCATCTTTAATATGTTGATCCTTATAAAAATGCTCTCCCACTGTTTCACACCACCACTGGCTTTCCGCTGGTAGTAAAGCCACCCGTTTGCGCCATTGCGGAGCCGAAATACTCCGGGATTCGATATCACCCAGAGTAATTTTCCCCTCATGGGGAATCATATCTGCCAGCGCTTTTAATAACACAGATTTGCCAATACCTGAAGGTCCGGTAATCCCCATGCAGTTGCCCGCAGGAACCAGGAAATCAAATGGTTGACTAAAGTCTGGTAAAATCGATGATATGTTCAGGTTTTTAACCGTTAAGTCAGACATGTTTACTCTACTAAAAATCACAAAACGCACAATAAAAAACAGAAATGTATCTTCCTGCGTTATTTTTACATTTTAAAATACCATAGTTTAACTATAATATTATTTAACACAAACAATTTACTGATACCCCAATGAGTCTTTATCCTGTCTGGCTTGATCCAGATAAAAATAATATAGGATTTCCACATCCCAATCATGCCCTGACCGAACCCGATGGCTTATTGGCAGTAGGCGGTGATTTGTCCCCCGAACGTATTGTTAACGCTTATTTGAATGGTATCTTTCCCTGGTATAGTGCTGGTCAGCCTATTTTATGGTGGAGTCCCAACCCCCGTGCCGTTTTGTTTCCTGAAAAACTGCATATCTCCAGAAGTTTAAAAAAATTCATCCGTAAACAGCTGTTCACCACAACACTTGATCAGGCATTTGAACAGGTAATTGATCGCTGCTCAGAAGCTCCCAGAAAAGCTCAGGAAGGTACCTGGATCACCGACGAAATGAAGCAGGCCTATATCCATTTACATAAAGCTGGCATTGCCCATAGTGCCGAATGCTGGTCTGGTGACCAGTTAGTAGGCGGCTTGTATGGCCTGGCACTGGGGAAGGTATTTTTTGGCGAATCCATGTTTTCCGACCAAGACAATGCGTCTAAAATGGCCTTTGTGCATCTGGTAGACGAATTACAAAAATCCGACTATTCTTTAATTGATTGTCAGGTAACCACTGACCATCTGCTCAGCCTGGGTGCTGAGGAAATACCAAGAAGCCGGTTCCTTAAACTGGTTGAGAAACATACACAACCTTTCCTGGATATCAATAATAATAACTGGTTGTCAACTGAATGAGTTATATGAATTCCGAGTTTCTACAAAAACCGATCAACCTGTATCTTTCTGCTGATCACGAATGTAATTATTTGTCTGCTTGTCTGGCAAGTAGTCTGTTTGTTGATCCTGCATCTGAAATGACCGCAGATATTTATTCAGGTCTGGTTCAACAGGGTTTTCGCCGCAGCGGTAACTACGTCTATACACCCCATTGTAAAAAATGCCATGAGTGTATTCCTGTGCGCTTAAATGTCCAGGAATTCACTTTAAGTCGCTCACAAAAACGTTGTAAAAACAAAAACAAGCAATTGATTGTTAAAGCTAAAGATTCAGTTTATGATGAGGTTCAATATCAGCTCTACTCAGATTATGTGCGGCTGAGACATCCTGGCGGCGGCATGGATGAACCCAGTGATGAAAAGTATCTGGACTTCCTCACCTCTCAATGGAGTAATACCGTTTTTTTTGAATTTCAGGAAGCGGGTAAGGTCATCGGAGTGGCGGCCACCGATATCGTCATGAATGGCCTGTCTGCAGTTTACACTTTCTTTGACTCCTCCCCCGACTATCAAAAGCGCAGTGTGGGTGTTTACTCCATAATATGGCAGGCTGAAGAGGCCAGACGCAGGGGCATGAAATGGCTTTACCTGGGCTATTGGATTAATGCCTGTAATAAAATGAACTATAAAGATAAATACCAGCCGCTGGAATATTTTTACAATCACCGCTGGCATTCTGTACCCCCCACCGCTGAATAATTCTCTTGAACTTTCATCAGCATGCGTGCTGCTCAGTGATTTTTCCAAATTAATGCAATTTAGGTATTGCTAAAATTTTCTAATTGGGGCAATATTCACGCCTTACAAATCTAGCAAGAGCAGCGAGCATTATGGCGAAAGAAGAAGGTATAGAAATGGATGGTACGGTGGTTGACACTTTGCCAAACACCATGTTTCGGGTTGAACTGGAAAACGGTCATATTGTGACCGCCCATATTTCGGGAAAAATGAGAAAAAATTACATTCGTATCCTGACCGGTGATACAGTAACAGTACAACTTACCCCTTATGATTTAAGCAAAGGTCGCATCACCTATCGAGCTAAGTAGTTAAGGTATCCGGTGCAAGTACTGTTAACAAACAAGTAGTTGCAGCGAAAAACTAATGAACCTTATCAACCTTATCTTCTTCACCCTGTAGTTCAAATTGCAGCTCACCCTCTTTTTCAGAAACGGTTACTTTACCGCCATGTTCAAGTTCCCCGAAGAGTAAAGCTTCTGCCAGAGGTTTCTTAATACTTTCCTGAATGAGACGATCCATTGGTCTCGCACCCATTTTTTCATCATAACCATTTTTAGCCAGCCACTTACGAGCATCCGGCTCAACATATAATTCCACTTTCTTGTCAGCCAGCTGAGTTTCCAGTTCAAAAATAAACTTATCCACAACCTGTTCCATAACTCTTGGCGACAATGATGCAAATTGAACCATAGCATCCAGACGGTTACGAAACTCGGGCGTAAAGCCACGTTTAATTGCTTCCATACCATCACTGGAATGATCCTGTTTGGTAAAACCAATGGATGAGCGAGACATGGCTTCAGCACCCATATTGGTAGTCATAATCAGGATCACATTTCTGAAATCTGCCTTACGGCCATTATTATCTGTCAAAGTACCATGATCCATGACCTGTAATAACAGATTAAAGACATCGGGATGGGCTTTCTCAATCTCATCCAGAAGCAGAATCGAATGTGGATGCTTATTAATCTCTTCGGTCAGCAGACCACCCTGATCATAACCGACATAACCGGGAGGCGCACCTATAAGCCTTGAGACCGTGTGACGCTCCATATATTCTGACATGTCAAAACGAATTAATTCGATGCCCATGATCTTAGCTAATTGCTTGGATACTTCTGTTTTTCCCACCCCTGTCGGGCCGGAGAACAGGAAGGCACCAATAGGCTTGTCTTCACGGCCAATACCGGCACGAGCCATTTTAATTGCGTCATCAAGGGTTTCAATGGCTTTATCCTGCCCATGAATAACCAGTTTAAGATTTCGAGCCAGTTTCTTCAGTGAATTCTTATCACTGCTGCTGATCGTTTTGGGCGGTATCCGGGCAATGGACGCAATAATGGCCTCAATCTCTTTGACACCAATGGTTTTCTTACGTTTTGATGGTTCATGAAGCTGTTGGTTAGCCCCGGCTTCGTCAATAACATCAATCGCCTTATCCGGCAAATGGCGCTCATTAATATAGCGTTCAGACAATTCCGCCGCACTGCGCAAAGCCTGATTGGTATATTTAATCTTGTGGTGTTCTTCAAATCGGGAACGCAAGCCTTCCAGAATGTGAAAAGTTTCTTCTGCTGTCGGCTCTGAAATATCAATCTTCTGGAAACGTCTGGCCAGAGCATGATCTTTTTCAAAAATGCCCCGATATTCCTGATACGTTGTCGAACCAATACAACGCAGATCACTGGTCGAAAGAGCGGGTTTAATCAGGTTTGATGCATCCATAGCGCCGCCCGAAGCAGCACCGGCACCAATAATAGTATGGATTTCATCAATAAAGAGAATAGACTTGGGCTCTTTTTTCAGTTGGTTTAACACCGCTTTCAAACGTTTTTCAAAATCGCCACGATATTTTGTTCCTGCCAGCAAGGCCCCCATGTCCAGCGAATAAATCACATTATTTTCCAGAACTTCAGGCACTTCATCATCAATAATTTTCTTGGCCAGGCCTTCAGCCAGTGCAGTTTTGCCAACCCCTGCCTCACCGACAAACAATGGATTGTTCTTGCGCCGACGACACAAAATCTGAATCGTCCGGTCAATTTCTTCTTTACGGCCAATTAATGGATCAATCTTACCTTCCAGAGCACGCTCATTGAGATTAACAGCATACAGATTCAGGGGATTTTTGGCTGCTTTGGCTTCTGAAAGTTCCGGATCTTCATTGCCACTGGCTTGTTCATCATCTTCCACATCGGCATTATTGTCCCCTACTTTACTGATACCATGGGAAACATAGCTAACAATATCCAGTCGCGACACATCCTGCTTGCTGAGCAGATAAACCGCCTGAGATTCCTGTTCATTGAAAATAGCCACCAGCACATTGGCACCATTGACTTCCTTCTTACCTGAGGACTGAGCCTGAAAAATGGCTCGCTGTAAAACACGCTGGAAACCGAGTGTTGGCTGAGTATCGCGTTCATCAATCTCGGAAAGTACCGGCGTTGTTTCATCAAGAAAAATCAGCAGTTCATTACGAAGCTGACTTAAATCCACAGAACAGGCCTTGAGCACCTCTTCCGCAGCAGGATTATCCAGCAAGGCAAGCAGTAAATGTTCAACCGTCATGAATTCATGACGTTTTTCCCTCGCCTCTTTAAATGCAAGGTTCAGTGTAAATTCAAGCTCTTTACTCAACACAATAACTTACCTTTTTTTAAAAACCTTATTAACTTAACAGCTACAACCGGTAAACAGACCAGGACTCTTATTCAACTTCCATTGAACACATCAGGGGATGGTTATGTTCTTTGGCATAAGTGTTGATTTGTAATGTTTTGGTTTCGGCAGTATCTCTGGTAAACAGACCGCAATTACCTTTTCCGTTATTATGAACATCCAGCATAATGCGTGTTGCTTTGCCTCGATCCATAGAAAAAAAATATTCCAGAATATGCACCACAAATTCCATCGGTGTATAATCATCGTTATTAATAATAATTCGATACAAACGCGGTTTTTTCAGCTTTGGTTTGGCGGTTTCTACCGCAGTATCCCCCTCAGCATGATCCGAGTCCATATCGTTATATTGATCATCTGACCAATCATCTGAATTTTTAATGTTACTCATATATCCAAAGTTTAGCTAAAACTGTAAAAAAATCTGTAAGATTGTGAAAAAAAATTGTGCCTTTAAAGTTAAATTTTCTAAAGGACTTAATCAATCTGATACTATAGTTTTATGGGGTTTTTTCCCATTATTACAAGTAATAGTTTCTCGCTTATTTATTCAAAGTATAAGCAGAGTTTCAAAAACTTTCCATAATCAATAGTATTTTATGGAATATTCACTATATATATTATAAACTTAATTAAAGTTATTAAAGTAGTTGCTAGGAATAGGGTATGGCCAGGGCAAAATCAGTAAAAAACAAAGACAAAAAAAAGACAAAAATCGCTCAGAAAAAACAAGCCGATTCTTTGAAAAACCTGAAGGGAAAGGACGCTAAAAAGCAGGCAGAGAAAACAGTGTCTGCAGGCAAGCCACTCAATTCACTGAAAAAAGTACAGGCTCAGTTAGATGACTTTGTTATACAGAGAGAAATAGAAAACAAACGAACCAAAGCTCTGGAAAAAAATACTCAAAAAATCGCCCGTCAATTAGAAACATTTGAATCTCAATTTCCCAAGCATGCCCTGACTATAGCTGAAGATTTGAAAAAAATTAAATCTGAGTTCAAGAAAAAAAGCGATAAATTTAAGAAAAAAACACAGAAACTTACTCGTGAAATTGCCATTTTCAAAGATTTAAACGATCGTGTTAAACGTAAAGTTAAGTCCCTGGAGAACAATGCCCGCCCTGACAGTAAACAATTAGAGAGTCTGAATCAAAACCAGACAAGCTTATCTAATAAAATAACTCAGTTTGAAGATGATCTCAACCAGCTTAAAGTTCAATTTGAACAGCCCGAACAGTCGAATGAAGATCATACTGAGCAATTAGAGCAGCTGTCTCAGGTCATCACACAACTACAAAAAAAGACCGATGCACAAGAGCAACATATTTCTGATATTGAAGAAGCCCAATACGAGCATATAACACCACTTCAGACTCATCTGAAACAATTGGAAGACAGTATCCAGTCTCTCAATCAGGATTCTTCCAAACAGAGTCAATTACTCAGTACTGATAGTGAGAAGCTGTCTGAATTAACTACCCGTGTCAGTCAGTTTGAAGATATTGTCAATAACGTGCAGGAACAACAAAACACGACTGACGAACAACGCCATGAGCTGGAAAAACAATCTTTAACTCAGCAACAGCAATTGGAACAAGTATCCGGTAACTTCAATCATCTCTCTTCCGGTCAGAAAAAACTTTCCGACATTAATGAAAAAATACAATCCAATCTTAATAACCTCTCTGAAAAACTAAATCTAAGTCATTCAAAAAACCAGAAAAAAATTAATGACCTGGATAGTCTGCAACGAAAGATTAAAAGTCATCAGGAAAAAGCAGAAAACCTTCGAGAAGAACAAAGTGAAAATCTGGCACAATTGAGTGAACGGATAAAAACCCGCAGTCTATTATTCAGCATCGGACTTATTATCCTATTTGCCGGAGCAGCGCTATTGTTTTTCAAGCAGGATATTTTACACAACGATACAGAAAAACAAGCTCAGCTTGCTCAGCTAAAATCTGACATCAGCAATGAAACTACGACGAAAATCAACACGCTGACCCAACGGAACAACGTCACAATCAATGAACAACTGAATCAGCTAAAAGAATCTATACAGCTGCTCAAAGAAAACACGGCCCAAGGCCAGCAGGCAGGTTTACAAAACGCACAAAAAGACTGGCAGAACCAACATCAATTACAGCAGGAAGAGATAAGCAGCCTGCAAACAGAACAACAGACACTTAATCAGACAGTATATGAACTATCGGGTAAATTCGATACCATGACCGGGAAGTTTGAGCAATTAGAACACCCGCTTATTCAGAAGTCGGAGCCTTCGGCTGACAAAGAGCCTTCAGCTAGTAAAGCGCCATCAGGACAAATATTCGAACTGGGGGGTGTGACCGATATTAATGAAATTACTGAGACTTTTTATACCATCCAACTGATTGGCGTCCACGAAAAAGAATCTATGCAGCATTTTCTTCAACAACATCAGCTCCCTGAAAAAGCCCGTTTATATCAAACAGAATTACAAGGCAAACCCTGGTATATTCTGCTCTACGGACACTATACAAGCTTCTCACAGGCAAGAGAACAACGGGAGCAATTACCGGAAGATTTAATACAATTCCACCCCTGGGTTAGAAAATTACCCTGATCATGCTTACTGACGAGCATCATCAATATGAAAATTCTGATTGCTCCTGATTCATTCAAAGGCAGCCTGACTGCTATTGAATTTTGCCGTATTGCTGCTGAACAAATCCAATCTTTCATACCTGATGCAAAACTGGACCTTATCCCTCTCGCAGACGGTGGTGAAGGTACGATTGAGGTAATTCTTGCAAATACCCCGGGCAAAACCATTGCAGTGAGTGTTCAAAATCCTGTGGGTAAAGCAGTTAATGCCCGCTATGCCATTTTGGCAGCCCGGCAAACAGCTGTTATTGAAATGGCTCAGGCATCTGGATTGCCCTTGCTTGCAGCAAATGAACAAAACCCCATGATGACATCCAGCTATGGCACAGGTGAATTGATCAGACATGCACTTGATCAGGGCTGCCGGCATTTTATTATTGGCCTGGGAGGCAGTGCAACCAATGACGGTGGTACAGGAATGCTTCAGGCTCTGGGAATTAAATTTCTTGATGCCCGGCAGCAGACAATTCAAGCTTGTGGTCAGACCTTAAACAATATTGTGAATATTGATCTGACTGATTTCGATCCCCGGATTCAGGAAAGTGAAATCATTATTGCCGGTGATGTCAGCAATCCATTATGTGGTGAACTGGGTGCCACTTATGTTTATGGCCCGCAAAAAGGGGCAGATCAGAAAATGCTGGCTGAACTTGAAACAGGTATGAGCCACTTTGCAGAAAAAACCTCTGCTTTGTTTACTACCAATACCTCTTTGATGGATGCCTGTGGAGCAGGTGCGGCAGGTGGTATGGGCTATGCGTTAATGGCTTACTGCCGGGCGACAATGAAAAGTGGTTTTGAACTGATTGCTGAGTTTTCCAGACTTGATGAAATGATTACATCCCATGATAGCAGACCTGATTTGATCATCACTGGCGAAGGACGTTTTGACAGTCAGAGTTTACAGGGAAAACTGGTGGGGCAATTAAGTGAAAAGGCAGATAAACATAATATTCCCTTAATTGTGATTTGCGGCCATATTGGCGATGATATTGATATGAATAAAATCAGTCCTAACATCAGTGCATTCAGTCTTTGCCAAAGTCCTTCAAACCTGGATTATTCAATAAATCATTCGGCTAAGTTATTGAAAAAACTGGTATCAGATCTGGTCAGATCATTTTAATGAGTGTTCATCCCACAAACAAGGCGAATGAATCCGCCTAAAATTATCCATTATAAAGAAGCCGATTTTTCAGTCATTTTTGCATCAAATCGTTCTTTACTTATAACAAACCTTTCATGCTCTCCTTTAGAGATTAAATCATTATTGTCATAAGCCTCTACAGAAAAAACAAGCCGTCTTCCTTCCACTTTAATCAATTCAACCACTGCCCTGATTTCAAATCCAGGAGGACTTGCCGCTTCATGACTCACATTGATATGGGTGCCGAGTGATTGCTCGTTTGGCCAGTCAAGGTGCGGTTTGATTGCTTTTATGCAAGCCCACTCAAGAAAGCCCACTAAAAATCCTGTGGCTAAAACTTCCGGCATCTGAACAAATTCCTGCGCTTCGGGATAAAGAGCAGGGACAGTCTTGGATAGTGGAACGACAAACTTATGTTCATATTGAATTCCTGGTTTCAATGTTTCTTTCATTTTATTCTTCTCTGATTATTGTCATCTGAAATTTAATAGCTGCTTTATCAGCAATGATGTTAATAAATACTAGGGCAATTTTTAATACTGGTCTATATTTATCATAATAACCTTATAGATAGAAACGGGAGTTCTTGATGAAATACCAGGAAACATATAATCATTCAATGAATGATCCAGAGACTTTTTGGGCAAACGCCGCAGCTGATATTGATTGGCAGCGCCCCTGGGACAAGGTATTGGATGATACCGACGCTCCCTTCTATCGCTGGTTTTCCGGAGGCGAACTCAATACCTGCTACAATGCTCTGGATCGACATGTCGATAATGGCCGTGCCGATCAAGCTGCCCTGATTTATGACAGCCCGGTCACCTCTTCAAAGCAGACATTTAGTTTCCGTGAATTACGTGATCAGGTTGCGGTGCTGGCGGGTGCTTTAAGTAATATGGGCGTAAGCAAAGGCGATCGGGTCGTCATATATATGCCGATGATCCCTGAAACCGTCATGGCAATGCTGGCCTGTGCCCGAATCGGAGCAATCCATTCTGTCGTATTTGGCGGCTTTGCAGCTGATCAACTGGCCAATCGTATTGATGATGCCAAACCCAAAGTTATTTTATCCGCATCCTGTGGCATTGAAGTCAAACGGGAGATCCTCTATAAACCGTTATTGGATTCCGCCATTGAAAAGTCCACCTATAAGCCCGAGCATTGTTTGATCCTGCAGCGTCCGCAAGCACAATCTGATATGCTTGATGGTCGAGACATTGACTGGCAGCAAGCCTGTGCTGAAGCACAAGCAGTAGATTGTGTCACTATGGCCGCCTCTGACCCGCTTTATATCCTCTATACCTCAGGAACAACTGGTAAACCCAAAGGCGTTGTGCGGGATAATGGCGGTCACGCGGTTGCCATGCTGTGGAGTATTCGTTATGTCTACAATATGCGTCCTGGTGAGATTTTCTGGGCCGCATCCGATGTTGGCTGGGTGGTCGGTCATTCCTATATTGTTTATGCCCCCTTGCTTAATGCCAATACGACGATTCTTTATGAGGGCAAGCCCGTTGGTACACCAGATCCCGGCGCCTTCTGGCGAGTCATTGAAGAGCACAAGGTCAATGTTTTATTTACTGCACCAACAGCATTTCGGGCCATCAAAAAAGAAGATCCTCAGGGCGAATATATTAAAAAATATGATTTAAGCCACTTTCGTACCCTGTTTCTGGCAGGGGAACGCTGTGATTCAGATACGCTGCATTGGGCAGAAAAGCTGCTCAAAGTACCGGTTATTGACCATTGGTGGCAAACCGAAACCGGCTGGGCAATTGCCTCTAATTGCCTGGGTATTGAGCAGCTTCCCGTTAAACCGGGTTCACCCACCAAAGCTGTACCGGGTTACGATGTACAAGTGCTGGATGATGATGGAAACGATGTCAGTGAAGGAAACATTGGTAATATTGTCATTAAACTACCCATGGCACCGGGCTGTCTGACAACCCTGTGGAATAATGATCAGCTTTTTATCGACTCTTATCTGAGTCGCTATCAGGGATATTATCTTACCGGAGATGCAGGTTATGCTGACTCCGACGGCTATTTATGGATTATGAGCCGTATTGATGATGTGATTAATGTAGCCGGTCATCGACTATCTACCGGCGCCTTTGAGGAAGTATTAGCCAGTCATCCGGACATTGCTGAATGTGCTGTGATCGGTGTGTCAGATAAGCTCAAAGGCGAATTACCTCTGGGCTTAATTGTACTTAAAGCCGGTGTAACCCATGACAATGCCGACATTATATCTGAATCGATTGCCCTGGTGCGTGAAAAAATAGGCCCTGTGGCAGCTTTCAAACAAGCGGTTATTATCGAGCGTTTGCCTAAAACCCGTTCCGGTAAGATCTTACGCGGCACCATGCGCAGCATTGCCGATGGCAAAGATTATCAAATGCCTGCTACCATTGATGATCCTTCTATACTGGATGAAATAGCAGAGGCTTTAAAAAGCATTGGTTACGCAAAGACCGGCTGATAACACAACGTCCCCTATAAGCATTTAATTTTCATATTGTCGACATTATTTATTGACAGTTAGCATATTTCTGTTATATTTTATTAATACAAGATTAATTGTCGACAATATAGAATGAGCAATAATAAAACAACTATAGCTGACCGGGTTTTTGAAACACTATGCACTGCAATTGTTGAGGGTGAGATCACTGCTGGAAGTAAAATCAGTGAACCTGAACTGGCTAAACGTCTGGAAGTAAGTCGAGCATCTTTGCGTGAGGCGATTGGTCGTCTTGAAGCATGCAGTTTAGTCACCCGTAAAGCCAATATAGGTGCCCGGGTTGTTTCTCTGAGCAAGAAAAAATTACTTGAAATCTATCATGTTCGGGAAGCACTCGAAGGAATGGCTGCTCGCCTGGCGGCAGAAAATATTACGCCGGATGAAATTACTCAATTGCAGCAATTATTAAAACGCCATACTGATGAAGTCAATCAAGCTGATGGTGCCAGTTATTTTCAACGCTCTGGTGATCTGGATTTTCACTACCATATCGTGCAAAGCAGCCATAATGAACGTTTAATCAGCCTGTTATGTAATGATCTTTATCACCTCATGCGTATGTATCGCTATCAATCTGCTCGTGTCAGTCAACGTGCTTTTCCGGCACTGGATGAACATAGCTATGTGGTTTCAGCCATCGCCGATGGTGATGGTGAAATGGCTGAATTATTGATGCGTAACCATATTCGCCGCTCACGACGAAATATTGAACAGATGATGGACACAATTTAGAACTTAGCAGGAATAGAGTATGACAAACAAACTAACACCCGGGGCAAGTTTCCGGGCGGCACTAGAGCAGGAACAGCCTCTGCAGATTGTTGGTGCTATCAATGCCTATACCGCAATGATGGCAGAGCAAACGGGTTATCGTGCACTCTATCTCTCCGGGGCTGGTGTCGCCAATGCCTCTTATGGCCTGCCTGATCTGGGCATGACATCTCTGAGTGATGTTCTGATAGATGTACGCCGTATCACCGGGGCAAGCAGTCTCCCCTTATTGGTGGATGCGGATACCGGCTGGGGAAATGCATTTAATATCAGTCGAATGGTAAAAGAAATGATCCGCGCAGGTGCTGCTGGTATTCACCTGGAAGATCAGGTTCAGTCAAAGCGCTGCGGTCATCGTCCGGGTAAAGCCATCGTCTCACAAATGGAAATGGTGGATCGGATCAAAGCTGCCGTTGATGCCCGAAGTGATGATTTTGTGATTATGGCACGTACCGATGCATTAGCTGTTGAGGGTATGTCAGCGGCAATTGATCGGGCCTTAGCCTGTGTTGAAGCCGGAGCCGATATGGTTTTTCCCGAAGCAATAAATGATTTATCCCAATACCGGGAATTTACCACTGCAGTTAACGCACCTATTTTAGCCAATATTACTGAATTTGGAGCCACTCCCCTGTTTACCACCGATGAATTGGGATCTGCTGGTGTCGCCATGGTGCTTTATCCATTATCCGCTTTTCGGGCCATGAATGCTGCGGCCCTGAATGTCTACCAGCTAACCCGTCAACAGGGCACACAGCAGGCAGCTGTTGACAGTATGCAAACCCGAGCCGATTTATACGAGTTTCTGGGCTATCACGACTATGAGCAGAAATTAGATCAATTATTTACCGAGGGTAAGAGCCTTTAGGATCTTAAGTGGGAGAAGATTATGAGCAGCGATACAATAAAAAATAGTAATACTCAAACAGTTGGCGGCAAAAAAAAATCAGTTGCACTCTCTGGTGTCACTGCTGGTAATACGGCTGTCTGCACGGTAGGACATACAGGAAATGACCTGCATTATCGTGGTTATAATATTCTGGATTTTGCCGATAAGGCTGAATTTGAAGAAGTCGCCCATCTATTGATCCATGGTGACTGGCCAAATACAGTTCAGTTACAATCCTATAAAGAAAAACTGAAATCCCTGAGAAGCTTGCCTGACACACTCAAAACTGTTCTGGAAAATATACCCGCCAGCGCTCACCCTATGGATGTTATGCGTACAGCATGTTCCTTTCTCGGTTCTGTAGAAACAGAGCAGGGATTTAGCAATCAACAGGCGGCAAGAGAAATTGGCGATCGACTAATGGCCTGCTTTGGTTCAGTTTTAGCTTACTGGTGGCATTTTTCTCAAACCGGCAAACGCATTCTGGTTGAAACTGATGATGATTCCATCGGTGGTCATTATCTCCATCTACTGCATGAAAAAGAGCCAACGGCACAACAGGTTCGGGCAATGCATACCTCATTGATCCTTTATGCAGAGCATGAGTACAATGCCTCAACATTTACAGCCCGGGTCATTGCTGGTACCAATTCAGATATCTATTCAGCAATGACCGGCGCAATTGGTGCATTACGTGGCCCCAAACACGGAGGTGCCAATGAAGCAGCCTGTGAAATTCAAAGTCGATATAAAAACGCTGATGAGGCTGAAACTGATATACGCAAAAGAGTGGCGAATAAAGAAATCATTATCGGTTTTGGTCACCCGGTTTATACCATTGGCGATCCCCGTAATGACATCATAAAAAAAGTTGCCCGGGAACTCTCAGAAACAGCAGGTGAGATGCGTATGTACCAGGTGGCGGATCGTCTGGAAAAAGTCATGTGGGAGTTAAAACACATGTTCCCCAATCTGGACTGGTTTTCTGCAGTGTCTTATCACATGCTCGGTGTTCCCGTTTCCCATTTTACGCCATTATTTGTTATCTCACGCACCACAGGCTGGGTAGCCCATGTCATAGAACAGCGGGAGGATAATAAAATTATTCGCCCCAGTGCCAATTATATTGGTCCTGAACATCAACAATGGAAACCCATTGAAGAGCGAAATTAATTTAAATTGTTTTATTTTTATATAGAGATCACCTATGAGTACAAGTAACGTTGAAGATAACATTCGCCCTGCCCCCGATCAGGAATTAATTGATATTGCTGATTATGTAAGTGATTATCAGGTCACTTCTGATGAAGCGCTTGATACCGCGCGGAATTGTTTAATGGATAGTCTTGCCTGTGCTCTGATGGCATTGCAGCATCCTGAAGCCACCAAGAATTTAGGTCCTGTCGTCCCTGGAACAATGGTACCTAATGGTGCCCGAGTACCGGGAACGCCATTTCAACTTGACCCGGTCAAGGCGGCCTGGGATATTGGTGCTTTGGTTCGCTGGCTTGATTTTAATGATACCTGGCTGGCAGCGGAATGGGGACACCCTTCTGATAATCTAGGGGCTATTTTAGGACTGGGGGATTACCTCAGCCGCAAAGCAGTCGCGGAAGGTAAAACACCATTAAACATGAATGACATCCTGCATTACATGGTCAAAGCACATGAAATTCAGGGTGTACTGGCACTGGATAATAGTTTTAATCGTGTCGGTCTGGATCACGTCTTATTAGTTAAAGTTGCCTCTGCAGCAGTTGCCGCGCAAATGCTTGGTCTGGATAAGGATCAAATCATTGATACTCTCTCTCATGCCTGGGTTGATGGTCAATCCCTGCGTACTTATCGGCACAGTCCAAACACCGGCTCACGCAAATCCTGGGCGGCGGGTGATGCCTCAAGCCGTGCTGTACGTCTGGCATTGATGGTTGAAAAAGGGGAAATGGGACTGCCCAGTGTGTTAAGCGCTCCGGCCTGGGGATTTTATGATGTTTTATTTAAAGGCAATAAACTCAGTTTTCAACGTCCTTATGGCAGCTATGTCATGGAACAGATCCTGTTTAAAATTTCCTTTCCCGCAGAGTTTCATGCTCAAACAGCGGTTGAATGCGCCCTGCTTCTGCATCCTGAGATGAAAGCTCGAATAGCAGATATCAGCAAAATTCAACTAACGACTCAGGAGTCAGCTATTCGCATTATATCTAAAGAAGGCCCGCTCTATAATCCTGCCGATCGTGATCATTGTTTGCAGTATATGGTTGCAGTTGCTCTGCTTCATGGTGAATTAACAGCAGAACATTATGAGGATAGTATTGCACACGATCCAAGAATCGATCAGCTACGTGAACTCATGCAGGTTGAAGAAGATGAGCGCTATACCAAAGAATATCATGACCCGGAAAAACGCTCGATAGCCAATGCCATTCAGATATTTTTTAAGGATGGCAGCACAACACAAAAAATCGAAATTGAATACCCCATCGGCCATCGCCGCAGACGTTCTGAGGGTATCCCCGTGTTAGAAAAGAAATACCATCAGGCATTACTTAGCCGTTTTCCGAAACGCAAAGCACAGCAGATTTACGATCTCTGTGTTGATGCCGATAAACTAACACAAACTCCGGTCAATGAGTTTATGGATTTATTTATGTAATACAGGTTTACTGTTAAGCCTCACCCAGCAGCAGTGCCATTCCTTTACGCAACATGGAATGGTCATCAACTAACAGAATGCTTATTTGTTCATTGGGCTTTTCTTTTAGCTGCCGATTTTTTCTTTACTGGCCGCTTATGTGATTTTTTACTTTCTGCTGGAACCAGTTGTTTGTCGCCATCACCAATCAGGTCATTTCGCCCGATTTCTCTAAGTGTTTCACGAATGGCAGTCCAGTTTTTCGGGTCATGATAACGTAGTAACGCTTTATGTAAGCGCCTTGCTCGTTCCCCTTTTGCTGTCAATACTTTTTCAGATTTGTAACTGAGCTTTTTCAGGGGATTACGTTCACTATAATACATGGCTGTTGCAGTTGCCATGGGGGAAGGATAGAAATTTTGTACCTGATCCAGACGAAAGTTATTTTCTTTCAGCCATAAAGCCAGATTAACCATTTCTTCTATGGTTGAACCCGGGTGAGCGGCAATAAAATAGGGAATAAGATATTGTTCTTTATTCGCTTCCTTGGAATATTTTTCAAACATACGTTTAAATTCATAATAGGAATCAATTTTAGGCTTCATCATTTTACTCAGAGTGCCCTCCTCTGTGTGTTCAGGTGCTATTTTTAAATAACCACCGACATGATGAGTCACCAGTTCCTTCACATACTCCGGTGAACGTATCGCTAAATCGTAGCGCAGTCCCGAAGCAATAAATATTTTTTTAATACCCGGCAGCTTTCTGGCACGTTGATAGAGATGAATCAATGGCTCATGATCGGTATTCATGTGCGAGCAAATAGTGGGATAGACACAAGACAGGCGACGACAGACAGATTCGATTTCTTTATCATCACAGGCCAGCCGCCACATATTGGCAGTAGGACCGCCTAAATCAGAAATATAGCCTTTAAATTCCGGCACATGATCTCTAATTTCTTCAATCTCACGGATAATAGAATCTTCAGAACGATTTTGAATTACCCGTCCTTCATGCTCGGTAATCGAACAAAAAGTGCAGCCGCCAAAACAACCACGCATAATATTAATAGAAAAACGGATCATCTCATAAGCAGGCATTTTCTTAGTCTGATAATCAGTGTGGGGCAAACGGGTATAGGGTAATTCAAACAACTGATCCAGCTCATCTGTAGTCAGCGGATAAGGCGGCGGGTTAAGCCAGACATCTTTATCACCATGACCTTGCACTAAAGCACGAGCATTGCCCGGATTGGTTTCCATATGCAGTACGCGAGAGGCATGGGCATAGAGCACCTGATCATTTTTTACTTTTTCAAAGGACGGCAGGCGTATAACTGAACGTTCACGATCCAGTGACTTAACGATGCTTTTCAGAGGTACAGCAACTTTATCCCTGTCACTTTGAGCTTCTGAGCAAGTACTCTGGTCAATCATCTCATAAGGACTAACCACCGCATCAACTTTCCCGGGACGGTCTATTCGGCTTGAGTCAATTTCCATCCAGTCTTTTTTCTGCTGTTTGACTATATAGGCCGTGCCGCGAATATTATCCAGCTTATTAATACTTTCACCACGGGACAGACGATGAGCAATTTCTGCGATCTGTCTTTCACCATTGCCGAAAACCAGTAAATCAGCTTTGGCATCAACAAGCACCGAACGTTTCACTTTGTCTGACCAATAGTCATAGTGGGCAATCCGTCTCAGGCTGGCCTCAATACCGCCAATAATCACCGGTACGTCGGACCAGGCTTCTTTACATCGTTGAGTATAAACAGTCACCGCCCGATCCGGACGTTTGCCGCCCACATCATCAGGCGTATAGGCATCATCATGACGTAATTTTCGATCAGCCGTATAACGGTTGATCATAGAGTCCATATTTCCGGCAGTCACACCAAAAAAGAGATTGGGACGCCCCAGAATTTTAAAGGCCTCACTACTTTGCCAGTCCGGCTGATCAATAATGCCGACCCGAAAACCCTGTGATTCCAGTAAACGACCTATCAGTGCCATACCAAAGCTGGGGTGATCCACATAGGCATCCCCGGTGATCAAAATAATGTCGCAGGAATCCCAACCCAGAGCGACCATTTCATTATATGAATGAGGCAAATAGCTTGAGGTGCCATAACATTCTGCCCAATATTTATCATAGGTGAAAATATTTTTCAGACTGGAACTTTTCTGTCGCTTTTTAGCAAAGTGGGGATTCTTATTACTCATAGGCATGCATTACTTTGAGATGAATTTTGTTCCCGGGAAATCAAGCCGCTCTGGGTCATTGAAATCTGATAGTTTCGCTTGTCTTTCATGGCTAGAAAAACCGATTGACCGTATCTGGCATCCAGCCAGGGCAGCCACTGGTATTTCTTTTTCAGTGCCCATAAATCATAGTTGTGTTTTGCCTCTAAGGCAAATACACTGGGCAGGTGCTGACGTTGTTGTTCTATGTCGCGGTAACGCCCGGAAATGCGATCCAGTTGAAAAGCCGTATCCAGCCCCAGTAAATTGACCCAGCCATGCCATTTTATAATTCGTGCATCAATCTGCCATTCATCCCCCTGAAGCACGTAAGAAGTTTTTTTACAATCAGACAATAACAACATATTCACCTGGTATTGCTGATGATTAAGCTGTTTTACATGCAAAGATGCTATAGGGGTTTCATGAGTTAAACGATGGTAAGTCAGAATATTTGCTCCGACCAGAGAGGCGGTAAAAAATATAAGCAGAATAAGTAAAAGATAAGTACTATTTCGACAACCGGCCAGAATACGTTTTCTTTTGATCATTTTCAGGGTGCGAAAAAAGAAAAACAATAGTAGAAATGATAAGACTGCCAATAATAAAAAATAATACATCTCAGAAGTAAAAATCATAAAGACGTCATATGCCTACTTATAAGGATCCGCTGCAGGCTTAATATGTTCATCTTCACCTTTCGCCGGATAATGATATTTACCGCCAAAGAATAATAGTGGTTCAAGTGTTTTTTCATTTTTGTACAGTTCAAGTACTTCACCTACTACAATCCAGTGATCGCCCCCGTCATATTGTTTGTTAATTCGACAGCCGAAAGAAGCAATACAATCATTCAGACGGGGGGCATTAAATGACTTTGTAAATAGTTTGTCATAATAAGCCTGATTATCCTCAGTATCCGTCTTAGCGCCCGCAAAGTAATTTGACAGTTCTTCCTGATGTATACCTAAAATATTAACAGTAAAATGTGCACCTTCATGCAAAAATCCTGAAAAGGATGCATTTTTTGAAGGACAAACCAGTAATTGCACGGGGTCCAGTGATAATGAACTGACGGCATTGGCCGTCATACAGCGAACCTCACCTTCATGTTCAATGATTAATACCGTCACACCGGTAGCAAACAGACCAATAGTACTTCGATATTCTTGCAGCAACTCAGAATTCGGGGTGGAATCAGACATTTATTATTTCTCTTTATTATGCGTAGATGCTGTTTAGTATTACTTTCAGCATGCTCATTAAGTTTTATTATCTCATATAAAAAGGATCAGATGGACTTTGTATTCAGCGATATTTTTTACTAAACTAGTTTTAAATAAACCAGAAAATAGATTAATCATGCCGAAACTAATAGCAGTTTTACCTTTTGCACTTTTGCTCAATACAACAGCAATGGCCGCAGCTGTGACTGAAAAAACACCCGAAATTTATGGTGATATTACAGTTAATAATGTCACTGAAGTTTATGACGGCGATTCTTTTAAGGTCAATATCAATTCCTGGCCAAAAATTATTGGTAAGGAAGTCATTATTCGAATCAAAGGCATTGATGCCCCTGAAATGAAAGGAAAATGTGAAAAAGAAAGCTTAATGGCTAAACTTGCCCGGCAACATACTGTCAACCTGATTAATAATGCCTTTCGGGTCGATTTAAAAAATATTCAGCGGGATCAATATTTCCGAATTCTTGCAGATGTCTATGTTGATCGAATCAACCTTGGAGACAGCCTGGTCGCGCAAAAATTTGCCGTACGTTATGCTGGAGGAAAAAAGTATAACTGGTGTGATTAATCTGTTTCAGAAGTAAAAAAACCGCTCAGAGGATAAAACTCTGAGCGGTTTTTTTATGCCGCATCAATTAATGAGGGCTTATTACTGAGCTGGTGCAGGCGCTGGAGCAGGAGCTGCAGGTGCCGCATATGGGTTATACTGTTGTTGAGGATAACCATAACCGCCCTGTGGGTAGCCGTAACCGCCCTGTGGGTAGCCGTAACCGCCCTGAGGATAGCCATAACCGCCGCCTTGTGGGTAACCATAACCACCCTGTGGGTAGCCACCATAACCACGACCATAACCATAATCATCGTCATCGTCGTCCCACATATCTTCCATTTCTTCCATCCAGTATCTTGGATCCCACTCGTCATAAGGGTTACAACCAGGAATCTTGCCATAAGGTCCACGACATTCCCAATCATTGTCATTTCCCCAGAATGCTGAAGCATTTGATGCTAAGCCAAGAATAAAAGCTGAAGCAATTGTTAATGCAATTATTTTTTTCATTTCCATCTCCTTACTTTTTTTAAATTTAACTATTTGATATTTAGTTAATATTTAATTTTATTAATAATGTGTTGATACTATAACACTAAATAAGAATAAGTTTCATTGAATCTATTAAAAAGAACTAAAAATATATTCAGGAAACATATTTACCGTGAAACAGTATTTAATAATATATCATATTTCTAATATAGAATTCAATCCTAATTTAATTTTATTTACTTCGGTCTGCGTATAAACTTTTTTTTCATTGGCACCCCAAACAACACCAGGCCAGAAAACATCCGATTTATAACGCCCGACAATATGAATATGCAGCTGATTGACAATATTACCAATAGCGGCCACATTCAATTTATCTGTTTTAAATTCATTACTGACAAACTTTGATAATTGATTAATCATATCATTCACCTTCGTCTGCATTGATGCTCCCAGCTGATAAAGCTCGCATTTGTCCGTTTTAGGCACCAGAATAAACCAGGGCACCAGGCTATTATTCATCAGAAGTACAAAAAACTGCCCGGACTCTGCCAATATAAAGCAATCATTCTGTAACCGCTCATCCAGTACAAATTCACTCATAACTCTCTCCTTACTCACTACTCACAATTCCACTCACCGCTTCTAAGCCCTCATCCCGCCCACGCCAGAAACTTCTCAGTTTAAAGTGCACCGATTCATGGATGGACAAAAAGACCGGGATAATAATCAGTACCAGTACCGTGGCAAAAGCCAGACCAAAAGCAATGGAGACCGCCATTGGAATAAGAAACTGTGCCTGCAGTGAGGTTTCAAACAATAAGGGCAGCAATCCGGCAATGGTCGTCAGGGAGGTTAATAAAACAGCCCGTAAACGTTGCACTGATGCTTCAATCAGGGCATCTTTCACCATATAACCTTTATCACGCAGACGTTTGTAAAAGCTGACCAGAATAATGGAATCATTAACCACAATTCCTGACAAACCAAAAATTCCAAATATTGACAATAAGGTCAGATCAATCCCCTGTATCCAATGCCCCCAGATTGCACCCACCAGACCAAATGGAATGATCGCCATTACCACCAGCGGCCAGCCGTAGGAAGAAAATACCCAGGTAAGGACAATATAGATCAGGGTGAGACCCAGAATTCCCCCCCACTTCATATCAAGAGTGGTTTCTTTTTCGTCCGCAGCACGGCCTTCAAAAGAATATTTTATCCAGTACTTTTGTTTCAGTTCGGGCAGTATTTCCTGTTCCAGCGATGCAATGATCTCATTGACATTACTCACATCCGAATTCACTTCAGCAGTGACTTCCAGAGCTAATTCCCCCTCCGCATGGCGCAAAACTTCAAAACCATGCTTCACCGTCCATTGAGCAACACTAGTCAATGGCACAAACTCACCATCAGGGGTACGAATATTTATTCGTTCCAGCGTATTAATCTGATCTCGTTCCTGTTTAGGAAGCTGAACTCTGACTTCCACTTCATCCGCACCATCCTGAAAAATCTGTACCAGATTACCATCAAAAGCCGTGCGTAACTGCTGACCGATATCCGCCACAGTCAGGCCCAGAATTTCACCGGCAGGCCTGAGTGTATAAATCAGTTGCTCCTTACCATAAGGCATATCGTCATCGACACCATAAACACCCTCAATGCCTCGCAATGCCTGTGACAATTCAGTCGCTGCATGTTTTAACTGTTCATTATTGGAACCACTGAGACGAATGGCCAGATCACTACCCTGTGGTCCGGTTTTACGTGACACAATGGTCATATTTTCCATTCCGGCAGGTTTATCCAGTTTATTTTTCCAGCGTTCAATAAATTGTGTATTACGTACAGTACGCTGATCAGTTGGTGCCAGTTGCAGAAAAATAGCGCCTAATTGCTCACCTGATTTCCGGGAACTGCCGCCGCTAAAGGAACTACCGCTGATAGTCACCGCCATATCAATCAGGTCACCCCCCAGTTCCTGGTTGGTTTCATTGAGTTTTTCTTCCATGTGTTTAAGATAGGCCTGTGTTTGTTCACGAGAAGTCCCCGAGACAAAGCTGGTATTGGCATAGACTATTTGTGATTCCGGGGAAGGGAAAAAAGAAAAATTAATTCGTCCTCCGGCTATCAGGGCAACCGTAGCAATCAGACTGGATAAAACTAATGCCACAACAATACTGCGATTTTCCAGTGCCCAGTGAATAATCTGACGAAACTTTTGCTGGCGAAAATGATCGAATGCCGCATCTAACTTCACGCGAATACTTTTTTGTTTATCAGGCAAAGATTCGCTGTCACGTTTAATATGAGTAAAAGAATTACGTAAATGACCCGGCAAAACAAAAAAGCTTTCCACCAATGAGGCCAGAATCACGCAGATGACAATCAGCGGAATATCAAATAAAATATTCCCCATAATACCGCCAATCATCATCAAAGGTAAAAAAGCGGAAATGGTTGTCAAAGATGAAGCAATGACCGGTAAAAACATGCGTCGGGCACCACCTTCGGCAGCCAGCAAAGGCGCCTCACCTTCCTGATAATGGGTCAGGGCATCTTCTCCCACGACAATAGCATCATCCACGATGATCCCCAGCGCCATAATCAGGCCAAACAGGCTAATCATATTAATGGTGCCGCCTACGGCATAAAGAATAGCCAGGGTTGCCATAAATGAAACAGGGATGCCTATGGCCACCCAAAAGGCCACCCGGGCATTTAAAAATAAATAGAGGATAAGCACTACCAGAACCAGTCCGCCGCCGCCATTTTTCAATAGTAAATAAATCCGGTCCCGAATCATTTGCCAGCTTTCATCAAACACTTCCAGTTTCACTGTAGGAGGCAGGCTGGCCTGTTTTTCCAGCAGCCACTGCTGTAGTGTTTCTGCGGCTTCCAGAGCATTGCCGTCCTCAGTACGCTGCAATGCCAGCTCAACCACTGATTGTCCATTTTTAAAACGCAGCACGCCCTCGCTGTCGGCCTGGCGTTTAATAGTGGCAATATCACCCAGGCGCACAAATTCAGTACTATTGCTTACAATAGGGATACGGGAAAATTCCATTTCACTGCGCGCCTGCTCCAGACTGCGCAACTCCTTGGCATTGTGCTGACTACCCAGTGTTCCTGCCGGCATATCCTGACTGAAGGTATTGATCCGTTGACTGATTTCATCCAGTGTCAGTTCAACATATTGCAAGTGTTCTATGGGAATTTCAATACTGATTTCATCATCTGGCAGGCCATTGATTTCAACCCGATCAATTCCCAGGTGTGTCAATTCCCGCTCAAACTGATTGGCTAATGTTCTCAGTTCCTGTAAATTCAATTTTTGTAACTGGCTTTCCTGTCCTTCATCCGCTTTTCCCTCATCAGCACTGAACAAAATAATTTTAGCCACACCTTCATAGCGAGTCAGGGTTTCAACTTGCGGTTTTTCTGCCTCTTTTGGTAAATTACGAAACTCATCAACCTTTTGTTTCACTTTATCCAGCGCCAGAATCATGTTGGTGCCTTCATAGAATTCCAGCTGGATGGAAGACACATCCTGTGCCGAGGTTGAAGTCATGCTTTTAACATTATCAACTGACTTTAATGACTGTTCCAGGGGTATGGTAATCCCCTCTTCTACATCTTCAGAACTCGCACCGCTCCAGATCACCCGAACACTGACACGATCCAGTTCAAAGGTAGGGAAAAACTGCACATTGAGTTTTGACAGGGCAAACACGCCCGCCAGGATCATGATAATCATTAAGAGATTGGCAGCAACTTTATGATGAGCAAATGTAGAGAGGATTTTCATATCTGTTCAGGATTACCCGCTATTCAACCAAATCTACTTTCAGGCCGCTAAAAGCATTGGGCAGATGAGTGGACAAAATAGCATCTCCCGAATTCAATTCATCACTTCGGATCAGAAGCTGGGTCATTTTCTGGCTCTGATCCAGACTCATAGCAGAATTCTTATCTGCTGCTGCATACTCACCAACTGACTGGACAGTCACAGACTGTAAACGATTATCGACAATCTTATACAAGCGATCGGTACCGTACATAGCCTGATAAGGTACTGCAATTAAGTCACCCTGTGCCATTCTTTGCAGACGAACAACAGCAATTGAGCCAATTCGAAAATGTGAGCCATTAGCCTGCATTGATAAAATGGCATCAACGCCACTGGCTTGTCCTTCCCCTGAAAGACGCTTCAAGATTACAGGAACCTGTTGACCGCCATTGGATGCCATACCGGTCAACACATGACCGTCACGAATGTTCTGCTGTACTTCTGCCATCATATTAATCGGCAGCTTGGCTCGTATATCCAGCCCTTCCATAGAATAAAAGCTAAGTAGTTTTTCATTGCTATTGACTCTATCACCCTGAGCTACATTCACTTTTGCCACAACCCCTTTAAAAGGTGCATAAATCTGACTGCGTTTAAAAGCCAGCTGATTTCTGGATAATTCAGCCTCTGCCTGTAATAAACGTGCCTGCAATTGTTCCTGACGCGCTTCATGTTCATTTACTGAAAACTGCATACTATTGTAGGCCATTCGCTGTTTCTCAACCTTCTGCATGGCCTGCTCTGTTTCTGAAACAGAGCCGAGGTTTTGTCTCTTGACCTTTTCAGCTCTGTTGAGAGCTTTTTCGCTCAGCAGCAGCAGTTTTTTTTCATTTTTTAAAGAATCAAGGTTTACTTCATGACGTAATAGCTCACTCTTGATCAGCGCCTTAAGCTCATTGACCTTGCCCTGAGACTGTTTTATCAGTGGTTCAAAATCCTCCGCTTCCAGAGCGAGCATCAGCTGGCCCTTGTCAATATGCTGACCTTCTTTGACCAGCACTTTTGCCACCTGACCCGCTGCCGGTGCAGCGGCATTTAATAGTTCAGATGTTTCAATTCTGCCATACAATGTAATTGCCGGTGACAATTTTAGTTTCTTTATAATTGTTTGCTCGACCCGCCAGACATGTTCTTCAATTTCAATTTCAACTGACTCGTCTTTAGTGGCCAGCATTAATTTGAAAAATGCGATAGCAAAAACAAAAATAATAACCGGGATAATAAATTTTCTTAGCATTTTGTAAAGTTTCTGTTTAATCAGTGTGTATTCATTAAGTAATTCCAGGCCAGCCCCTTCTCCCTCTGGGAAAAGGTTAGGATGAAGGCTTTTCAATCAACGAGTTAAGAACTCAAGTAAACCCTCACCCTGGCTCTCTCCCAAAGGGAGAGGGGATAAATCAGCTGCCCCTGAAAGTAACATTTTATTGAGATAAATTTCATCGATTATAGGCATTTGTGGGGCTAATTCCATAATAGTTTGTATAAATTGTCCGGAAACTAATGCGACTTGCTCATAGCTCTGTTCAGCTGAGAGCAGCGGCGTCGATTGATAAGCACAACTGGGTGACTTCGATTTAACAATAAAAAGTTTAATATCCGGGTTCTGTATTAAAAAGTCTCGTGCATACAATTTTAATGCATCTGTGACATCCCATGTGTGATCTTCAACACCAAGAACGCGAATTTGCTGATCTTTTTGCTTCACCAGCTGAATTTTATCTCTAGGTACACCCAGTCCAATACCCACTTCCGGACAAAATGGCACAAAATCGATCGGCTCGGAGAGAAGAAAGTCCATAATAAGCGGCTGTGTTTTTTCTTTTCCATCGTAGCGGACTTTCTGCCCTGTTAAACAGGCACTGATGGCTATTTTAATTTTTTGCTTCAACTACATCATTCCAAACAGGTATAATTAAACGACGACATTCAGCATTGTATCAATAGGGTACTCTACATGAAAAGCTATACTCCTATAATTAATATATTATTGATTCAATAGGTTATATATTGCTTTTCAAGATAACCCCCTTTGCTAGTGGCGGTTTTAGGGGTGATTAGACTTTTGAGCTAACAACCTTACTTCCTATTCCTGATACTTATTACTCGTATATTATTAATTACATTAGCTTCAATTTCTACCCACTTTTTTATCCCCTCTATTAAATGAATTTATGTTCACTTTTGCGGGTTAAACATAATCAATTAATAAGTATTTATATGGATAGCTTTACAATGGGTAAAATGGATTTAGTACTATAGGAAATGATGGGTAAGGTAAGGTTATGATCGTACTGACATTTGAAGTAGTACAATGAATGTTATCAGAGTGCCCTGGGCAACTTTCACAATAATATCAACGGTGAGTTGGGCTTTTGAATCCATAAAAATCATCCTTAGCAACCTCTGAATACACAATAGAATATTCA
>Ga0209013_10000415_pt1 | contig 37935 bp, 34 predicted proteins | sample Cruoilmetagenom2_FD_187291 | JGI IMG/M metagenome (GOLD analysis project Ga0209013, IMG submission 187291) | Oil polluted marine microbial communities from Coal Oil Point, Santa Barbara, California, USA - Sample 2 (SPAdes) (version 2) | ecosystem: Environmental > Aquatic > Marine > Oil seeps ...
ATTATTTTTTCCAATTCCAAATCTGTTCCTGTAGATTTTTTCCTTCCTAAGCTTAACTTACTGGGTTACTGATTGAATATTTTTTGAGAAAATTGAAAAAACTATCTTCACAGGCTTAAATAATCGATTATTTAAAAAATTTAATGAACTACATTGCTATCACTTTAAAAGTACTCTGCTCATGCGTTAGGGATTGCAATGGAAACCCCACAGCGATAACAAAAACACCTTAAGCAGGTAAATAGTGCGAATCTGTAGTTTTTATATGAAGAATACATGATAAAGCAGTAAAGCGAGGAGTTGAAATGTAAAGCCTGACCAAAGGGAACGCCCAAACAAAATTTTTGATAATGATTTATAAGCTAATTATGGGTCGAAGACTAAAAAAGCCCTCTTAGAATAAGGCTATATTAATGGGATTTTTGTTTTATTGATCTTTTGGGGATTTTTTTTGATCGCGCTTTATCTGCCAGGGGAAATTATTACCATGAGATGCACCGAATTCTTTTGCGCTTAACTCCTCCAATTTCATACGATAAACTTCCACATTTTTAATAGCAGGAATATTATACTTGAATTCCCGTTCGGTATAGTTACCCATTAATACATTTAAGGCATCCACTTTTTGCTCATGCTCTTTGAGAAATTCAATTCTACCACGTGCCACAACACTTTTACTCTTCATACGATAACTACATGCTATTTGCACATCTTGGTAGGCAAGTTCCGGAGGTGTGCAAAACGTAATACAAACATTAGGATTAATTTTTAATGAATCGATTAACTTTCCAAAATCAGCACCATGTAAATAAATATAGTCCTCCTTAAAACCAAAATTCATTGGGACTACATATGGCATATTTTCAGGATCAATCACTCCGATAAAACAAATATCACAGAATTGTATAATTTCTTCAATTTGCTCTTTACCTTCTATAAATACGGTCTTCATTTCCAATATTTTTTAAACCTTATATTTCTTGTTTAAGAATTTTATAATATGGTACGATTCCCTAATTCCTTGGAAATTACGTTTTTTATGGAATCGAGCACCATTTTTTGTTTCATCAATTCCATTAATCTTTCGGGATTACCAGATTCCTGTGCCTTTTGCATTTCCTCCAAAACCTCCTTAATTAAAAGTCGCACCTTCTTCCCCTTATACTCATTTACTAATTTTGGTACAATATCTTTTAATTTCATTTCTTCGGTCTCCACATAACTCTCATTTCGCGTCCAAAGTCCACTCAACTGATAAGGCTCACTCAATATATCGGCTGCGAGCTGACTTACTTTCTCATTGGAGTGATCCCTGAAAAAAGTTTTAGCATTAAACTTTTCATTATTCAAATTAGCACCAAATTGATCGAACACCATTTGGTATAATGGGTTTACTGATTCGAGTTCATCGTTTTTTAATTCGGATACAATGAAATCTCCAACCAGAATATTAGTTTCCGTATCATCATCGTTCTTCTGACGATATAATACATCTTTACCGAAATTTAGAAGAATACGCACCAAAGCTCTTTCCTCCAAGTCGCAGTCGTTTGCTGCTCGTAAAAATCCTGAATTTTCAGCCAATTTTGCCGATTCCACATTTCGACTTTCATCTCCCCTCTGGGTTCTTTTCCAAGCTTCTTCTTTTCTTTTATGGATTAGCTTATTAATCTCGATATAGAGAATGCGTTCATCCACATTTAGAATAGCACTACACTCTTTCACATATACAGATCTCACAATAGCATCAGGGATTATAGCTATGGATCGGACTATATCCAAAATTAAATTGGCTCTTTTTACAGGATCATCCTGAGCATCTTTTAAAAGCAGATTAGTTTTAAAAACGATAAAATCGGATTCGTTTTTTTCGATGTATTGAGTCAATTCACTAGCTCCCATCGTTCTAGAAAAAGAATCAGGATCCTCTCCTTCAGGAAGCAATAAAACTTTTACATTTACCTCCTGTTCCAGAACCAAATCGATACCTCTAAGAGAAGCTTTAATACCAGCAGCATCACCATCATAAATTATAGTAACATGATTAGTGAAACGCTTGATAAGTCTAATCTGATCAGGAGTTAAAGCTGTACCTGAGGAAGCAACTACATTTTCAATCCCGGCCTGATGTAAGGAAAGTACATCAGTATAACCTTCTACTAAAAAACACTTATCACTTTGCACAATAGACTTTTTCGCCTGATAAATGCCATATAAGATTCGACTTTTGTGATAAACTTCGGATTCAGGTGAATTAAGATATTTTGCAGCTTTAGCATCTATTTTAAGTATACGTCCACCAAAAGCAATAACTCTTCCTGCGATTCCATGAATCGGAAAAATGACTCTTCCCCGAAAACGATCCAAAAGTCTATTCTCCTTTTCTATACTTAAACCCGTTTTAACAAGATATTCTTTCTTGTATCCACTTTCCAAAGCCTGATTTGAAAAAGCATCCCAGGCTTCTAAGCAAAATCCCAATTCAAATTTTTTAATAATATCATCCCGAAACCCCCTTTCTCGAAGATAGCTTAAACCTATAGCCATTCCTTGCTGATGTTGGTGCAAATTATTTGAGAATGATTTCTGAGCAAAAGAGTTTACGATCATCATACTTTCCCGATCGTTTTTTTGCTTTTCCTGCTCTGGAGAAAGCTCACGCTCTACTACTTCAATATGATATTTTCTGGCGATATATTTTAAAGCACCTACATAATCTAGGTGCTCATGCTCCATGATAAAATTCACCGAATTTCCACCCTTTCCACAGCCAAAACACTTATAAATTCCTTTAGCAGGCGAAACAGTAAAAGATGGTGTTTTTTCATTATGAAAAGGGCATAGCCCCAGATAATTAACACCTCGCTTCTTAAGGGTAACAAAATCAGAAACAACTTCTGTTATTTCTGCAACATCAAAAATACGAGTTACGGTTGCCTGGTCAATCATACGAACAAAAATAGAAAACCTGATTGATAAAAATTAAAAGAATACAAGATTTTAAATTTTTCACTATCAACTAATCCGTAAAGAACTGGAAATCATTGAATTCACACACAAAATTGAAATAAGACAACCTTAATGCTATATTTTGAATGACATAATTTAATGAGTAAATTGAGTTTTTAAAACCTATTTACACAAAAAACAAATGAAATTAATTGCAAAAAAATCAATAAAAAACCTAGTATTATCAATATTCCTTATTGCTTTAGGATTTCATGCCTTCCCCCAAGGATCACTTCCAACAAAATCGGACTATCAAAAGTTTTACAAAACGAAGACTCTTATTGTATTGGAAAATTCCCCTTTTTCGGAATACAATGATAAAATTAAAGAAGCGATAAAACAGAATTGGGTACTTAATGGGTATGATTTTATCTCCAACGAAGAATTTGATCAGAAAAAAATGAATCCTAACTACTCGTTTCTAGTAACAAGCATTGTTACCTTCAATAAAGATAAGACCAAAGCCCAATACAATTTTCTGAGCCTTTTACTTGGTGGAAAAGCAACTGATATCACTAATATGAAAGATCTTTGTTCTGTTCCACTGTCCTATTTAAATATGAACGAAGAAAATTATTTGTATAAACTGGGGGCTTTGATTCGATTCATTCAAAATCATATTTCGTTGGTTACCAAAAATCCATCTATTATTTCAGATAATGTATTAAAATATTACAACAAAAACACGGTTCAAATAAAAAATAAAACTCTGTATATCACTCAAGAAGATTTACCTCCAAATACAAAATCAATCTCAAAAATCAAAAAATTATATCCTGGTAGAGTTAAAATTGTTACTACACAAGAAATAGAGAAAGCCATCAACAACAAAAATAAAGATGTTGTTTTTCTGCACAAAGTTGGGCCGGAGCAGAAAGTACATAAAGCAAGATGTTTTAAAATTATAATTGGTGCAGATGATGCAAAAATTTACTATTTTGATTATCACATGATTAAAAATAAGGAAACTGATAGTTTTTTAGTTAGAGATTTCAAGAGATTATTAAACTAAACACCATATGAAAAATCTAGTTGTATTAAGTGGAGCAGGTATGAGTGCTGAAAGTGGAATCCGTACATTTCGGGACATGGGAGGTCTATGGAAGCAATACGATGTGATGGAAGTGGCAAGTCCAAGAGCATGGCAAAAAAACCCTGAGCTTGTACATCAATTTTATAATGAAAGAAGAAAACAACTCTTTAAATGCTCGCCCAACAAAGGACATCAATTATTATCGGAATTAGAGAAGTATTTTAATGTTGAGATTATAACACAAAATGTGGATGATTTGCATGAACGCGCAGGAAGCTCAAAGGTGTTGCATCTGCATGGTGAATTAAAAAAAGCAAGAAGCACTATAGATCCCAATCTCGTTTATGAATTGGATCATTGGGAACTTACTTTAAATGATAAATGTGAGAAAGGTTCACCTTTACGACCACACATCGTATGGTTTGGAGAAGCAGTACCTGCAATAGAGGAAGCTTCCAAAATTGTTTCCAAAGCAGATATATTTATCATCGTTGGTACTTCTCTAAACGTTTATCCTGCAGCTGGGCTTATAGAATATGTTCCACCTAATACGGCAATATTTTTAATTGATCCAAATCAGACTCAAATTAAAACAAACAAAAGAGTTACATTTATTCAGGAAAAAGCAAATATTGGACTTGAGCGTTTAATGAAAGTCCATTTAAAAAATTATTCAATTAAAGAAGAATAAACTACTAATGATAAAAAAAGCAATAATATGAAAAATATACTATTTGCACTTCTTTTAGTATTAAGCTTAAGCTCTTGTAGTCATTATGAATCAAAAGTTTCCATCGGCTCTCCCAATAGTCCTACAAACTCCAATTTATTAGGAGAGTGGATACTTGCTGATAATGTAAAAGATGGTAAGGTTTCAGGCTATATCGATGTGCAATCTTTTAATAAATCAGAATATCTGGTGCAATTAATAGAACATGCAGATTCTTCAAATTACATGGAGTCCATTATAAATTTGAGAATGTTTGAAACAAGAATCAAGAACAGCACCTATCTTAATTTGCAGTTTTTGGGGGATGATAATGATAAAACTTATATGATCTATCGTTTCAAATCAATATCTGGTAATAGATACAAATTGTATTATCTCTCCAAAGAATTATTCCAAAAAGAATTCCATAGTTCGGATGCATTTAAAATGTATATTCAGAATCATCACAAAGAATTTGATAAAGCATTTGAAGTAGAAGGCATTTTAAGCAGAAAAATAAATAAGCGTAATTAATTCCAAAACCCCTTCTACGAAAGAAAACCACGATATTTATAACACTCTTTTAAAAAAAGCCAGCTTCAAAATCAACGAGCTGGCTTTTCCAATATATCTGTATTTCTTCTTAATTTTCGAACAATTGATTGTCTTCTAAATCGAGATCTTCTCCTCCTGATCCAGAGAAATCGCGGGAAGCTTTCAATAAATTACCTGCATAAAGTGTTAGGTTTTTAGTTTCATTTAAGATTCCTAAATAAAGTACCGTATTCCTTGTACCAACCTTATCAGCTTTAATTCTTTTAATTTGTTCTTTCCTTGACTTACGAATCGCTGTCAACAAATCCTTTTGTTTCGCAAAAACCTTTTCAATTTGGTTCTCATCGTAGTCATTTTCTTTAAGCAAACGATTAATAGTTCTGAAGAAATCCTCCAATTTAGTTTGAATACTATTCAATTCATTAATCTGTTCCTTTATTAAAGCCTTATGATTATTATCCACATATTCGAAGGCTGGTTCAGCAATAAAATTAATAGCATGAGCAATTTCACGCAAATAATCAATTAGTTGCACATAGAATGGACCCGTAGAAACACTATCCTCATTCAATTTTTTAACGATAGCAGGTATTTGGTCTTTCATTGCTTTCGCTTCCTTACCAAGTTTTTTGGCCTTTTTATAACACTCTTTTAATTTGTTACGTTCTTCAAAAGCCAAAGCGTTTATTATTTTCCCAAAAAGACTAGGAATCTTAAGTGTAATTTTAGAAACAGCATGAGTAAGCTGATCAGAAGTAGTCCCCTCAATAATAATGGAGTCATCTTCCCCCTCAAACTCAGTTCGATTGTTCTTTTTATTAAAGAAAATATGAGAACGTACTACAAAAAATAGTGCTATGACCAGCAAACCTAAAATTGCAATACCACCCAACCAATCAATTAAGATTGCAAATACAAAAGCAGCTGTAAATGCAATAAATGCAGTAAAGAACCAACCACCAATAACAGTTATAACGCCGGTAATCCTATAAACAGCAGAATCTCTTCCCCAAGCTCTATCAGAAAGTGAGGTACCCATAGCAACCATGAAAGTTACGTAGGTTGTAGACAATGGTAGTTTTAAGGAAGTTCCTATTGCAATTAAAATACTTGCAACTGTAAGATTAACTGAAGCACGAAGCATATCAAATGCAGGCGCATCCTTTGCATCAATTGCAATTGCAGATTGTTCGGGTTTTGTTAGTCGATACTCCAAATTTTTCTGAATGACAGAAGGGAGAATCCTTTTCAAATTATTATTGGCATAAATTGAACGTCTTACCACTAATCTTGCAAAAAAAGAAGAACCAAATTTCTCATCACCTTCTTTCTGACTACTCAGTCCAATTTCTGTTTCGGTAACCTTTCTTGCTTTTCGTGATAGAAATAGAGTAACAATCATTATAATTCCAGCAATAAGCAACAGATAAGTTTCTGTTTGAACTTTTTCCCCTAAAATACCCATAGTCATTCCGTAAGGATCGGTACCAGGATTTGCAATAAAAGCCTGAAATGATTTGAAACCAGCTAATGGCACACCAATAAAGTTAACCAAGTCGTTACCAGCAAAAGCCATTGCCAATGCAAAAGTTCCCACCAATACAATTACTTTAAGGATATTCAAACGTGCAACTATAACTAAAGTCTGCAATATAATTGTCCAGCCAATAAAACAAGCAACAAGAATGGCTAGTGTATTTGTTTTTATCCAGTATAATGTATCTGCTGTGATAAAAGAGGAACCTTTAGCACCTTTAATTAAAATAAAGTAGGTTATTGCAGTAATGGAAAGACCTCCAAAAATAGCTCCCAAATATTTAAATGATTTTTGGTAATTGTGAGTAAATACCAAGCGTGTTATATATTGCACAATAGCTCCAGAAAAGAAAGCAATTACAACACTCATGAGAATACCCGTTATAATCGCCAGAGCTTTCGCCGAATTAATGTAAGTTCCTAAATCTGCCATACTCTGATCCGGTGCATTCATAATTTTAACGACAGCAACCGCAACGGCAGCTCCAAGTAATTCAAATACAATCGAAACTGTTGTTGATGTAGGTAAGCCAACGGTATTGTAGAAATCCAACAGAATAATATCTGTCAGCATTACCGCGACAAAAATGATCATGATTTCGGCAAAATAAAAATGCTCAGGATGAAAGATTCCTTTCCTGGCAACTTCCATCATCCCACTAGAAAATGTTGCGCCAATCAATACTCCAAGTCCTGCTATGGCAAGAATAATCCAACGAGGAGCTACCTTGGAACCAAAAGCAGAATTAAGAAAGTTAACAGCATCATTACTAACCCCTACGATGAGATCGGAAATGGCAAGTGCAAAAAGCACTACTACAATAATTAAATAAAAGTTCTCCATGTTCTTAAGTTCGTAAATTCATCGCAAACATACTAACACATGAAGTTTCAATTGTTTCTATACTATTATTTTTGTGTTAATTTAATGTGAAGTTTTAGTCTTAACACTTATTTATCACTAAACAAATAATCAGCGGATCCAACATTTAAAGCCATCGGAACATTATTGATTACACATGTCCTAATTAAAGTCTGTATATCATGTTCGTGTCCGTGTGGTGTCTCGGCATCAATTAAAAATACAACAATGTCTACATTTCCTGCCAATATTTGAGCAGCCAACAAGATGTCTCCACCATTGGGGCCATGACCAAATGGTTCTACAACTATATCGAGTACTGAATTTATTAATTCGGAAGTATTACTGGTACCAATTAATTTATACTTTTTTAATTCTTCTATATTTCTCTTTACCCATGCCAGCATTACACTTTTTTTAGCATTATGAGCAACCAATGCTATTGTCTTCATGATTTATTTTTTTATTGATTTGTTATTTAATATCTTTTCATTCTATAATGAAAGATTTGATTTCTTTGCTGCTATATCTATTTTTACTAACGGTTAAATCATCAGTCCTTCTATAATAATGGAATAGGTGAAATAATATTTGTTCAATTTTCACAACAAATAAAAGAAGTATTCCTGAATATTCTAATAATATTGTAAATTTGTTAATATTATATTAATACAATGGATATGAGTAAATTTTCCAAAATTATTTTTTTATCCCTTCTGATCATTTCAGTTGGATTTTCTGCTTGTAAAAACAATACAAAAACTCAGGAGAAGGCAAAAACAACAAAAATTGTTAAGAAAAAGAAAAGTCCAAAACCAATTGTAAAGAAAGCACCTGTTGCTAAGAAACAGATAAAACCGGAAGTAAAGAAGATACCTGACAAATACTTTTTAATTGTAGCTAGTTTTCAAAAACACTCTAATGCTGTAAGAATGCAGGAACAACTAAATAAAAACGGTTATAATTCTCAAATTCACAACGCTGCAAATGGTTTTTACAGAGTATCGTATAAAAGCTTTTCGGATCGAAAACTAGCTTTTCAGGAATTAAAGACTGTTCGTTCAACCGAAGAACATCACGACACATGGCTTTATATTAAACGTTAATTTATTCGAATATGTCAAAACTGAACTTCTTATTCGTATTGATTTTTATTTTTTCGGTTTCCTGTAAGGATAAAACTAAAATAACTCCGGTAAAAAAGGAAAATATAGCAGCTCAAACTGCCAAAAGACAAGTTCCGGAACTAACTCCTCCACCAGAGAAACCAAAACCAAAACTAACTACAAGCGAAATAGTAAAAAACAGAAAAGCCTTTGATTATCACATCATAGCAGCAAGCTATAACTACAAACAACAGGCGGATGCATTTAAAGATAGGTTATATAAGAAGGGGTATCCAAGTGTCGTTTTGGCACAAAAAGGCAAATTCCGTGTGGCAATGCGATCCTTCAACAATAAAAAATCGGCAGTAAAAGAATTAGTTCGATTACGCAAACTCAATAAAAAACCTGATTTATGGTTATTGCACCAATAAACTTTAAAACAACAAGAGACTACTAAAAATCGTTATAAAACCAAGTACAAAACCTGCATATACCTGTAAAGGGGAATGCAGGTTTAATTTTAAACGAGAAAAAGCTAATAGTCCTGCAATTAAAATTCCAACTATAAAAAAGATTTTCAAGGAACTAGAATATAGAATAGACAAAGCGAACAATAATCCTATAAATCCACCAATGCCAACCATATGGATACTTATTTTCCATTTTAAGGATATAGCGGCAATCATGACTATTGAAATAACAGCAGCAATTTGAATATTTGCAACTGGCCGAATAATGGGAAATTTCAATAACAAATATGCGCCCAAAGAATAAAATAGAATTGCAAACACCAAAGGAACAACTCTCTCTCTTCTATTTTCAATGCCGTAATCTGAAATTAATTTTTGCGATTTGAGTAAAGGCAGCAAGCTTAAGGGAAGAAAAATTGTAGAAATAGCAACTATTAAATAGATCACGCGAATTAATGGTAATGGCGAATAATCCAAATAAGTTCCGGAATGAAAAATTACAAATACTGAATACAAAGGCATCAACATAGGATGTGCAATTCCGGATATTATTCTTGAGACTTTCATGTGTTAATATTTAATTGTCACTTAGACATATCCATCATAAACTTTTCAAAGAATTAAATAGTCTAACAATAGCATGTTTTATGAGTTTCTATTTTTACAAAGTAGAAATAATTATTTCAGCAGGTAATAAAACTGACCATCCGCTACAAGTAATCTATTAATCACCTGAAAATTTTTATCAGCAATAAAAACGAATTCAGTAATCATTGCATGATAATCTCCCATTTGATTAAAGCTTCTTACATCATGTAGCAAAAATAAAAGTGCAGAGATAATTCCCTTTGCACCAAAATATTATTTTATTAACAAAATTTATAATTCTTTACGTAATCGAGCCACAGGAATATTAAGTTGCTCGCGATATTTTGCCACTGTCCTTCTTGCAATCTGATAAGATTTTTCTTTAAGAATCGCTGCTAATTTATCATCTGTAAGTGGTTTTCGTTTATTTTCTCCATCAACACATTCTTGCAATATTTTCTTTATTTCTCTAGTTGACACCTCTTCTCCAGAATCGGTTTGCATCCCTTCCGAGAAGAAATATTTTAAAGAAAATATCCCAAAGTGAGTTTGAATATATTTAGAATTTGAAACTCGCGAAATGGTAGAAATATCTAATCCCGTAATTTCAGCAATATCTTTCAAAATCATTGGTCTTAGATTTTTCTCATCGCCTTCGATAAAATATTCTCGTTGGAATTCGAGGATGGCATTCATCGTTAATAGCAGGGTATTTTGTCTTTGTTTAATGGCATCAATAAACCACTTTGCGGAATCCAACTTTTGTTTCACAAACAATGCTGCATCTTTCTGCTCTTTAGATTGATTTTTTTTATTCTTGGAATAATCATGAAGCATCTCGGAATAGGAACGACTAACATGCAGTTCAGGAACATTACGAGAATTAAGACTTAAGAATAATTCACCATCTTGCTCTTCCAGAATAAAATCAGGAATAATAGTAGGAGATACCTTTTCCATAGGATTATTGAATGCACCACCCGGTTTCGGATTTAATTTTAGGATTTCATCAATGGCGCATTTAAAATCTTCATCATTTACATTGAGTCTTTTTTGAATTTTATCGTAATGCTTCCTGGTGAATTCTTCGAAATGCTTCTTTAAGATTTGTTTGGCAAGCTTCACATCCGGATTGTATTTTCCTCTACGCTCAATTTGCAAAAGCAGGCATTCCTGCAAATCTCTAGCCCCAACACCTGCCGGATCAAAATCCTGAATCACTCTCAACAATTCCACCAATTCTTCAAAAGAAGTTTCAATACCGGTTGAAAATGCAAGATCATCCACAATATTATCGATATCCCTTCTCAGGTAACCATCTTCATCAATATTGCCTATTAGATATTCGGTTAATGCCATTTTTTGTGGTGGCAGAATACGTAATCCCAATTGGGAGATTAATACTTCATGAAAGGTAGTTCCACCCGAAAATGGTATTTCCTCGTGTTTGTCGTCTTTTGAATAATTTTGAGCAGAAAGTTTATAAGAAGGTATATCCTCGTCATTCATATAATCCTCCAGCGAAAACTCTTCCTTATCATTATCTTTTTCAGGGATTTCCTCATTTTGATTATCATCTTGGTATTTCTCTTCGCCACCTTCTTCCAGAACAGGATTTTCTTCCAACTCCTTTTTTATTCGCTCCTCCAATTGCAAAGTAGGAAGCTCCAGCAATTTGATAACCTGTATTTGCTGAGGCGACAATTTTTGTAATAACCTTTGTTGTAAACTTTGCTTTAGCATACTAATTCCGTTCTATTTTTGATGAAGCAAGGTAATTATTCTGCGATTAACAAACAACCTGAATAAGGCAGAATAAGTAATGAACAAGAAAGAAGCGATAAGTTTAAAACCCTTATCAAACTAACAAAATGAAGGAAATTTATATAGCAATACAGTCCTGGCAGTTTCAAAAACGTGCAAGTGTATAATCGTCACATAATAAACACAAAAAAAAACCATATCCCGATTCGGAATATGGTTTAATATATTTTAGTTTTTGTTTTTTAAAACTCTGCATTTTTAGGTGATCTTGGAAAAGGAATCACGTCACGAATATTACCCATTCCGGTAACAAATAAGATCATTCGTTCAAAACCCAATCCGAAACCGGAATGCGTTGCAGAACCAAATCTTCTGGTATCAATATACCAATCCATTTCATCGGCAGGCACATTCATTTCTTTCATACGGGTAAGCAATTTATCAAGATCCTCTTCACGTTGAGAGCCTCCAACAATTTCGCCAATACCAGGGAATAGGATATCCATTGCGGCAACAGTTTTTCCATCCTCGTTTTGTTTCATGTAAAAGGCTTTGATATCTTTTGGATAATCGGTTAGGATAACTGGTCTTTCGAATTTCTTCTCCACCAAATATCTCTCGTGTTCCGATTGAAGATCAGCTCCCCATTCGTTAATCAAGTACTGAAATTTCTTTTTCTTGTTAGGTTTAGAGTTTCGAAGAATTTCAATTGCCTCGGTATAAGTCAAACGAACAAAATCGTTCTCCAAAACAAACTTTAATTTCTCGATCAATTCCATTGATCTGTCTTCGGCCTTTTTCCCTTTCTCTTCCTCTTGTAGGCGCTTACTTAAGAATTTAAGATCGTCCATACAGTTATCTAAAGCATATTTAATCATATACTTTAAAAACTCTTCGGCCAAATCCATGTTATCAATAATATCATAGAATGCCATTTCAGGCTCAATCATCCAAAATTCGGCTAAGTGACGAGTTGTGTTAGAGTTTTCGGCACGGAAAGTAGGTCCAAAGGTATAAATCTCCCCCAAAGCCATAGCTCCCAATTCTCCTTCCAGCTGACCTGAAACGGTAAGATTGGTTTCTTTTCCAAAGAAATCTTCTTTATAATTAATACTTCCATCATCATTTAATGGTGGATTTTTAGGATCCAATGTGCTTACTCTAAACATCTCGCCTGCACCTTCAGCATCCGATCCGGTAATTAAAGGAGTATGCATGTAGTAAAATCCTTTTTTATTAAAGAATTCGTGGACAGCATAAGCCATTGCATGACGAATGCGAAATACTGCACTAAAGGTATTAGTACGGAAACGCAAGTGTGCTTTTTCTCTTAAAAACTCTAAGGAGTGTTTTTTAGGCTGAAGCGGATATTTTTCAGGATCAGCAACACCAAGCACCTCGATACTTTTAGCAGCTAGTTCAACACTTTGCCCGCTACCTTGAGATTCAATGATTTCGCCAACTACAGAAATAGCCGCACCTGTGGTAATTTTCTTTAAAATATCCTCATTAAAATTAGGAACATCAACAACAATTTGAAGATTTTGAATTGTAGAACCATCATTCAAGGCAACAAAATTAATTTGCTTATTGCCACGTTTTGTTCTAACCCAACCTTTCACATTTACTTCACTGCCAAATTCCTTTGAAACCAACAGATCTTTAATCTTAATTCTTTTCTGTTCCATTTGTATTAATACTTAATGAGATAATAAGGCTACAAAAATATAAAATTGACTGTAATTAAGCTTAACAAGATCCAATTAATTAAAAAAAAGCCTATCGGAGAGTTTCAATATCGAAAATATATAAGGGGTAATTCAGCACATTACTGTTGGATAGAGGAAACATATAAAATACCAACAAAACGCATGGATTAAACAAGAAATTTATTTGATTCTTGTTTGATTTTGTTTAATCTCAGCACCGATAATTAAAAATCCTCGCAGTCTTTTGATCAAACTTTGGTCGGTACGAACATCAGGCTGAAGGCTTCTTGTCTATCATTCAAATATAAGAATAATATGGCAGTACCATTTATAAAAAAAATGCTCTAACCGAGCTAGAAGATGATTAAGTTGCAATACCAGTTGTTTTTAACTCGCTAACTCAGAATGAAATTATTCAGAAAGTAGTTAATCGACTCAATTCTTTAAATAAATCTGATGTTCTAGTGGCTGTGCGGGCATACGAATCTGTAATTCATGAGGAGTTGATTCAAGGTCTCAACATCGTAAATCCAACGTGCAATATCGGCTTGAGTATCTCCGGTATATTCAATCTGAAAATAACCAAATTCGATCCCAAACGCCATCACGTTAATCTCAATTATACATCCGGTGTTGATTTCAGAAAAATAGGAGAGCAGATAGAACTAGTTAAAATAGAAGCTGCTGAAATTATTCCTGATATTAAATATTTTGAGAATTCGACGAATAATACTCAAAATGATAAAATTACGCCTGCTACAGCGGCTAAGATTAAAAGCTCCAGAATATCAACAAATAAGGATGATACATAAGAAAATATTTTCTTTTATTTCGGAAGATGCTGTAAGCCATAGGATAGAAAGTTTTTTGCGCAATATGCCTTCTGATGCCATTTTTAATGTACCAAAGGAATTAACGGCAGGATAATACAAATTACAAGTACGTACCAAAATGGAAGGCAAAACCTTACATATTGGTGAACTGGACTTTGAACTCACCGTTGATTAAACATCATTAAAGACAATTTACACATCCCTGAATTTTATTATTCAGGGATTTTTCCATTTTTTGAAGCCTCTGCTTACAATTTTGATTTGCTAGTAGTACCAATTTTGATTTGATCGAAAAACCCCTTCTCCGTCATTGATTATCATCCTGATATTTGCCAATAAAAGATTAATCGTGTTCAGATAATCATCCGATAATTTATCGCAATAATTAAACAACACCTAAAAATCGTTCACAACAATACTTGGACCAAATTCCTGAAAATCAATCTAGTATTCCTCAAAAAAGAGATCATTTAGCGTAATAGCTACTTATTTCAAGAATATAAATTACACCTTATTTGGCTGATTTTGTGCACCTTAAACACATACCCAATGGATTTACCTACTCATTGTTTATGATTTTTTAACAAGATTTGTATCTTTAGCCCGCAATAACACAGTAAATCTATGATTAAAAATAAGTTAATCAACTCCATACAGGATACAATCCAGAAAAATTGGGAAAATCCTGCATTTAGCAACTACCAAAAAGACACCCTAAATTTTAGCGATGTAGCCCAAAAAATACAATGGATACATATCCTTTATAAAGAGCTGGGAATTAAAAAAGGCGATAAAGTAGCTATTATCGGAAGAAACCTTGCTAATTGGGCAGTAAGTTATTTGGGTACTATTACCTACGGAGCTGTAATTGTGCCAATACTTCCTGATTTTAATTCGAGCGATATTCATCACATACTGAATCATTCTGAATCTCGTCTCTTGTTTACAACCGAAAATATTTTTAACAAGATAGACGAAACAAAAGTGCCGGAGATAAAGGCTATTTTGTCTCTTGCAAATTTTGAGATTCTTTCGGGAAGCGTTAAAAAACTCGAGAAAGCGATCAAAAAAGCAGATAAACAAACAGAAGAAAATCCTATAGATAAAAATAATTTAGGTTTTATTGATTCAAGGGAAGATGATACTGCCGTTATATCATATACCTCAGGAACTTCCGGGTTTTCGAAAGGTGTGATGTTATCATTCAGATGTTTATATTCAAATGTAAAAATAGCATTTGATCATATTGATTTAAGACCAAAGGATAAAATCGTTTCCTTTTTACCATTAGCTCACGTATTTGGATGCATGTTTGAGTTCTTAACTCAGTTTTGCTGTGGCTGTCATGTTGTATTTCTTTCTCGTGTTCCTACTCCACAGATTATAACCAAGGCTTTTCAAGAGGTACAACCTCGTCTTATATGCCTGGTTCCACTAATCATAGAAAAGATCTATAAAAAGAAAATTGTACCCGTTTTAGAAAGTCGCAGGGTTAAATTGATGCTTAAAATTCCATTGTTGGAGAAGAAAATCTATCAAAAAATAAAAAATACACTCTCCGAGAATTTTGGCGGAAAATTTATCGAAGTTGTTATTGGTGGTGCAGCATTAAGTAAGGAAGTAGAAGGTTTTCTTAAAAAAATAGAATTCCCTTTTACAGTAGGATATGGTATGACAGAATGTGGTCCGCTAATCAGTTACAGTCCGAACAAACAATTCCGCACGCATTCCTGTGGTAGCATTGTAGATCGTATGCAAATCAGAATTAATTCTGATGATCCTCATAATATTGTAGGAGAAATTCAGGTTAAAGGAGATAATGTTATGACGGGTTACTTTAAAAACCCGGAAGCTACAAAAGAGGTTTTAAGTGAAGATGGCTGGTTGGGAACCGGTGATATGGGCATTATCGACGAAGACAATACAGTATTTCTAAGAGGCAGATGTAAAAATATGCTTTTAGGACCTTCGGGACAAAATATTTATCCGGAAGAAATTGAGGCCAGATTAAACAACTTACCTTTTATACAGGAATCTATTGTAACGGATGATAAGGATCACAAACTAATAGCAATGGTTTACCCGGATTACGAAGCTTGCGATGCCGAGGGTTTAACGAAAGAAGAAATTGAGCAGGCAATTAATCAAAATCAAAAAAATCTGAATAAGGATTTGCCTGCTTACATGAAAATTTCGAAAATGGTACTTTATCTCGAAGAATTTGAGAAAACACCAAAACGAAATATCAAACGATTTTTATACTCGAATTTATATCATTAATTAATTCCTTTATATTGATTAATCTTAGTATAATTATCAGATAAGTAATATAGCCATTCAAAAACGAATGGCTCTTTTTATTTAAATAATCCACTTTGCAATTTTGTTCTGTGATTTAACTTAAAAACAAAATCTAAAATAGGTGTAGCCACTAATTGCGTTCCGTAATTACTATCAAGATAATACATTTTATAACCCGCCGAAACGGAGAATTTACTATTGCGATGCCAGTGTATTTTCCCTTGGCTTTCCATCGCCCATTCACCATTAAAATCAATGGAATAATAATCTGCGTTAATTGAGAAGTTAAAATTCCGATAAACATTACCATCCAATTCTAAACCTGCAAAATAAAGCTTTCGATTCGCCTGATAAGTGGCAGTTCGCTGGTAAAGAAAATAATAATCGAGCAGTGGAAAATTGGATTTACCAGTAGTTAGTGCAAAATCGAAACCTAAGCGAGCAGTTAAGATCAAATCAGGAACTCTAACAAAGCAATCTACAGGTTGAGGATTTAAGATACGACTAACGATAAGTTCGTTTCTAAAAACAAATATTTGTGGGATGCTTGCCGTTTTGGGAATTTGATTCTTAAATCCACTACTTCTCATCCATTTTAATCCCATACTTGGGTAATAAAATGTATGCTGAGTAGACACAATGGTATTCTTACCAAACCATTCGTGTTTAAAGCCTACATTTGGCACAAACGGAAAAAGCAGGGCCTGGGTATTAATTTCAGTTTTAGGATAATTCCCATATCTGCTAATTGCCAACGCACTTAAATGTATTTCTTTCATTGGTACAACTTTCGCAGTACGCTCCGTCCATGCGCTATAATAATCCACTCTTTCTCCACCAACAATCGGAACCTGCGCCGAACTCCCACCTCCTATAAATAAGCAAATTACAAGCCAATATATATTTCTCATACCAATTTGTTTTTCTTTATTAAAACAACAAATAAGCGGAAATAGTATAAATTCTCCATCAAAATGACAAAAATTTAAAACAGCCATGAAATTCCATTCACCGATTAAAACCATATAGTTACCTAATAAGCTGAAAAATTTAGGCTGATAGATTTCTATTTTTAGGTAATTAATTAAGATATAGAAATGGATAGAATCGGTGAATAAACATGAATTATTAAAAATAAAAAAACTTTTAACACGTTTATAGTTTCCATAGTTTATTCTCCTGTTATCTTTGCGTAATGGAGAAACAAAGAGAAAATATCATAGTAGCTAGTTGGGAGTTATTTCTTCAGCATGGAATTAGACGGGTTACAATGGATGATATTGCAATGAAGATAGGTATTTCAAAGAAAACCCTTTACCAATATTATTCCCATAAAAAAGACTTAGTTGATCAGGTTCTTTCCTGGGAAATGGAACATCCACGCTTTTCTTTTCAATCCAAGGAATTGGAAACTTTAAATGCAATAGATCAGTATTTAGAATTTTTCCAATTTATCAAACAAGTTATTGGAAAATCTAACCGGTGTCTGGAATATGATCTTAAAAAATATTTCCCTGATAGCTGGAGAAAATTTAAAGAACAAAAACAAAAGAATTTTCAGCAGGATATCAAATACAATATAGAGAAAGGAATCAAAGAGGGGTTTTATCGACAGGAAATAAATGTTGAAATTGTAAGTAAAACCCTGGTTCTGTTTTATCTAACTCTACCAGAATCTGAATACAAAATATTTTCGGAAGATGAAATATTAGGAATCCAGCTACATAGAGAAATTACATTCTACCATTTACATGGTATCTGTACAAATAAAGGAATAACGTATTTAGAAAATAATTTTAAGTGATTTATAAATGAAAAACATCCTACTATCAGCATTGGTTATTCTTCTGGGATTTGGTTCAACAACAGTAAAAGCGCAAACTGAATCAAACGGAACATTTAGCCTGCAAGAAGCCCAGAATTATGCCCTGGAAAATTCCTATTCGGTAAAAGGAACCGATTATGATTTAAAAGTAGCCCGTAAAAAAGTATGGGAAACCATAGCCGACGGGTTGCCTCAAATAGATGCATCTGCAGATTACAATAACAATTTAAATTTACAGGTATCTCTACTTCCTTCGGAATTTTTCGGAGGCGAACCTGGTACTTATACTCCTATTAAGTTTGGACAAAAATATAGTAGTTCAGCAAGTATTAGTGTAAGTCAGAAAATATTCGACGGCTCGTATATCGTTGGTACGATGGCTGCAAAAGTTTACGTTCAGCTTTCAAAAGATCAGAAGGAAAAATCTGAAATTGAAATTAAAGATGTAGTGGCACAAGCATACTATACTGTATTAGTAGCGAAAGAAAATTACAAAACCATAGTAGAAAATTTGGCTATCAGTGAGAAACTATTGCGCGAAACAGATGCCTACTATCAAAATGGTTTTCGTGAAGAATTAGATGTAGACCAGATTCGTTTAATGCTAAACGCCACTAAAAATCAACTATCCGATGCCAAAAGAGCAATTCAAACTGCCTTTGTTGTTTTAAAATTCACCATGGGAATGGATATTGATCAACAAATTGCGCTTAAAAACAGTCTGGAAGAACTCATCAATCCTATTCGATCAGAAGAACCAGTTATTACCAACTATGATCTTACAAATCATATTGATTCTAAAATAATTGACACCCAATTAAAGGCTCAGAAATTAATTATTAAAAATGAACAGGCAGCTTACTTGCCAACTATTTCAGCTTTTTACAACTATAGTAAAAATACCAGTTCCGACTATTCTAATGTTTTTAGGTCTGATGTTCCCTGGTTTAAATCATCGGTAATTGGATTTCAATTAAAAATGCCAATATTTTCTGCTTGGAAGAAAAGATCCAGAATTAAACAGGAGAAGATAAATTATCTGAAGCTGGAGAATAGTCAGTTGATGGTGAAACAAAACCTAAAAAAAGATCTTACGTTGAGCTTTTCAAATTTGCTAAATGCACAAGAAAAATATGAAAACGATCTGGAAGGTGTTGAAATAGCGAAAAGAATATATGACAGAACCAGAATTAAATATAAGGAAGGAATCTCTACCAGTACTGAGCTTTCGGAAAATGAACAACAATATTTAAATGCACATACAGCTTATATCAATTCTACACTGAATTTATTGACTTCAAATATTGCATTTGAAAAGGCATTAGGTAAATTATAAAAAGTAACAGCTTACAAAAATATAACAGAATGAAAAAATTAATCATAGCAGGTATCATTCCATTCCTATTCGCATGTTCTGCAAAGGATGTTGAAAAGGATTTGACTAAAGAAGCACAACTTAAACAGTACAAATCAGAATTAGCTATTTTAAAATCAAAAATATCTTCGCTTGAGAAGGATATTAATAGTACAAGCAATGGAGAACTATCTATTCCTGTTGTACTTCAGGAACTAAAAGCTTCCAATTTTGAACAATATATTCAGATCACCGGAAATGTTGAGGCTGATAAAAATATTACGATATCACCTGAGGCTTCCGGAAATATTATTTCTATTGATGTGCAGGAAGGGCAAAAAGTTAATAAAGGAGACGTATTAGGCACTCTAAACACTTCTCAAATTCAGAGAATGATAGATGAAGCGGAAACAAATTTGAGATTAGCCACTACCCTCTTCAAAAGACAAGAGCGACTATGGAAGCAAAAAATTGGATCCGAAATTGAGTATTTGCAAGCCAAAACAAATAAAGAAGCCTTAGAAGGAAATTTAGAAGCTTTACGTGCACAAAAAGATATGGCAATTATCAAAGCTCCTTTTAGTGGTATTGTAGATGAAGTTTATCAGAAAAAAGGAGAATTGGCTAGTCCTTCTATTCCATTCCTTCAGTTAGTAAATATTGATAAAGTGTATGTGGAAGGAGATGTTTCAGAAACCTATTTGAATTATATAAAAGCAGGAGAAATGGCCGAATTGGATTTTCCTGCAATAGGTTACCATCGGAATGCAAGTATCACCCGGACTTCAAATATAATTAATCCTGGTAATAGAAGTTTTAAGGTTCGAATTAATCTAAATAATCAACAACATCGCATCAAGCCAAATTTAATTTCAGTTATAAAAATCAAAGATTATGAAATTAAGGATGCCATGGTAGTTCCATCCATTATTATCAAAAAGGATTTCCATGGCAGTTATTTGTATTTGGCAAAAAAAGAAGGTAAAAACATGGTAGCCAAAAAAACCTATGTGAACATAGCAAAAACATACAATAATCAATCGCTTATAGCATCGGGTATTGATTTTGGCGATAAAATTATTACCGAAGGTTTTTCCCAAGTTATAAATGGAACCTTAATAAGCACCAAATAATAAGCAAGGAATATGGATAAAGAAAAAGAAACTATTGGTGCTGAACAGACACAACGCCAATTTAAACCAACCTTTGCCGCATTAAAAAATAAAAATTCCATTTTTATTTTAACTGCAATACTTTGCTTATTTGGTTGGTTTTCCTATCAAAGTATGCCTAGGGAATATTTTCCTGAAATTGTAATTCCAAACATATTAATATCTACACCCTATCCAGGAAACTCTCCGGTTGATATTGAAAATTTAATTACACGTCCTATTGAAAAGGAGTTAAAATCTTTAAAAGGCGTTAAAAAAATGTCTTCGGCATCATATGAGGATATGAGTTTAATTGTCGTGGAATTCAATACAGATATAGCTGTAAAACAAGCCCTTCAAGACACAAAGGACAAGGTAGATAAATCACTTAGTGAACTGCCTGATGATTTAGATACCGATCCTATTGTTGAAGATATTGATTTTGCGGATTTTCCAATACTGAACGTCAACTTGTCCGGCGATTTTGGTTTGGATGATTTAAAACAATTCGCAGAAGATTTACAAGACAAATTTGAAGCGCTACCTGAAATATCTGAAGCAGATATTAAAGGAATTGATGAAAGAGAAATCAAAATAAATGCAGACTTACATAAAATGGAAGCTAATGGTGTTAGCTTTCATGATATAGAAACTGCAATAGGAGATGAGAACGTTACGGTAAGTGCCGGAACGCTAATTACCGACAACACCAGAAGAAGTATTCGTACCAGTGCGGATTATTCGAATATGGATCAAATCAGAAATACCATCGTTAAAGTAACTAACGGAAAGGTAGTTTACTTGCGAGATGTTGCTACTGTAATTGATGGTTACGAAGAATTAACTTCTATTTCCAGATTAAATAACAATCCTGTTGTTTCCTTATCTGTAACCAAAAAATCAGGAGAAAACCTCCTGGCTGCAACCGATCAAATCTACAAAATAATCTCCAAGGAAAAAGTTTCCGGAGCTTTACCAAAAGGTTTAATTGTTACGGTTACCGACGATACTTCTGAGGATGTAAGAGGACAGGTAAGTGATCTGGAAAATTCCATCATCATGGGGATGTTATTAGTCATTTTAATTTTATATCTATTCTTGGGTTTAAGAAATGCCCTATTTTCTGGTCTGGCAATTCCCATGTCCATGTTCATTTCCTTCATCATTCTCAATCAAATTGGTTACACCGTTAATCAAATGATTTTATTCTCGCTAATATTAGCTTTAGGAATGCTGGTTGATAATGCAATTGTTGTTGTAGAGAATGTATATCGACTTCATGAAGAAGGACTTTCGAAACTCGAAGCAACCAAAAGAGGTGTAAGTGAAATTGCAGGTCCTATTATTTCCTCAACAGCAACCACATTAGCTGCCTTCTTCCCTCTTCTGCTCTGGGGTGGAATTATGGGCGAGTTCATGAAATATCTTCCAATTACATTAATCATTGTATTATCCTCTTCGCTGTTTGTAGCTTTAATTCTAAATCCGATTTTTACGGCAACATTTTTAAAACACGAAAACATTAAACAGAAGCTAAACAAAAAGAAATTTGGAATTATTTCTGCAGCCTTTTTCCTTGCATCTGTTCCTTTTTACCTATTTAAAATGTTTGGTATTCTGGATACCTTTTTGATGGCAAATTTGTTAGCATGCGCTGGCTTGTTAACGCTAATCAACCTAGCAGTTTTAAAGCCTTTTGCAAGATGGTTTCAATTGAAATTTTTAATTGCCCTGGAGAATACTTATGAAAAAACCTTACGTTTTGCATTAAAAGGCCTTCGTCCATTAATGTTCTTCACAGGAACTTTTCTATTAATGATTTTATCTATTGCTTTTTATTTCAGCAGTAAACCATTAGTAGTATTTTTTCCAGATAATAATCCCAGGTCAGTTTATGTAACGATGGAATTGCCATTGGGAACAGACATCCATAAAACAAATGAAATATCGTCGAAGGTTGAAAAAATCATCGATAAAACAATGAAGCCATATCATAATATTATTAGATCAATTTCTACTAATGTAGGTTCTGGAAAAGGAGGAATGTTTTCGGGAGATCGATCGGCTAACAAATCTTTGACTACTATTTCATTTGTCGAATTCAAAGAAAGAGGTGGAGTAAACACCTCCGATTTAATGAAAGAGCTTACAAATAGTTTTACAGGTTTCGTTGGAGCTAAAGTATTTATCGAAAAAGATAATAATGGTCCAGATGTTGGTTACCCAGTCAATATAGAAGTTTCCGGCGATGATTTTGAGGAACTTCTAGCTCAGTCGAATCGCGTAAAGCAATTATTAGACGAGGATAGAATTCCCGGAATTGAGGAATTAAAACTAGATTTGGATCAGGGAAAACCAGAAATGTTAATACATATTGATAGAGATAAAGTAAGAAGATTCGGTTTATCTACAAATCAGATAGCTCGTGCACTCCGAAATTCCTTATACGGATTAGAGGTTTCCAAATTCAAAGATGGAGAAGATGAATATGATATTATGCTTCGTCTAGCCGACAAATACAGATATGATGTTCCCTCATTAATGAATCAAAAGTTAAATATTCTAAGTCCTGTTAGTAATAAAATGGTTCAGGTACCTATATCATCTGTAGCATCTTACACTTATGGATCTACTTACGAACGAATTAACCGAATTGACAACACTCGTGTTGTAACTATTTATTCCAATGTAAAGGAAGGCTATAATGCCAACGAGGTAAATGCAAGAGTTCGGGAGTTAATTGCTGGTTTTGATTTACCTAAAGGCTATACCGTAAAGTTAACAGGAGAACAGGAGGAACAGGAAGAAACATCAGAATTTCTAATTCAGGCACTTATGATTGCCTTATCCTTAATCACATTAATTTTGGTATCACAATTTAATTCGGCAATCAAGCCAATAATCATCATGATAACAGTACTTTTTAGTACAATTGGTGTTTTTCTAGGATTGGGAGCTTTTAAGATGCCTTTCGTGATTTTGATGACAGGAATAGGTATTATCTCACTCGCCGGAATTGTGGTAAACAACGGAATTGTTTTGGTAGACTATATTGCTTTATTGCGAAAACGAAAAATTGCTTCAACAGATATGGTAGATCGCAAATACTTGACATCTACCGAAGAAATTAATTGTATTGCGCAAGCAGGCAAAACTAGGCTTCGTCCGGTTCTATTAACAGCTATAACAACTGTATTAGGATTATTTCCACTTGCTGTGGGAATGAACTTTAATTTCTTCACCCTACTAAGTGAATTCGATCCTTATCTTTCCTTTGGAAGTGATAGTACAGCTTTCTGGGGACCAATGTCATGGACAGTTATTTTTGGCTTGACTGTAGCAACATTCTTAACACTTATTATAGCACCAGTAATGTTCCGACTTTCAACACAAATAGAACATCGTTTTTACAAAATATTCTCCAAAAAATAAAAGCTCTTACTTAGATTTAAAAGCCGGTTGAACAACCGGCTTTTGTTATTTATAGAATGAACAGTATAAATAAATTAGTTTCTTTTAATAATTTTGCGTGGTTTTTAACTAAGCTTTTCTTAACTTGATGACTACATTCTATTAGTAGATAAATCATTGATTTATTACATTTTATCCATTTTTTTATAAAAAATTAAAATGATTTTTTCATCCGTTATAAGGTATTGTTTATCTACAAAAAAGGTATATAAATAAAATGTAACTTATTGATTTTGGGCAAAAACATAATAATTCGTAAATTTTTAGATAGGAGAATGCTATTTCCTTTTAACTAAATTAACCATATACACTAAACGCTAAAACATGGAAATCATCTCGATCATACTGCAAATTTTAATTTTATCAGCTTTAGCATTTATTATTTCTTTATTGATACAGGATAAAAAGAATTCCAAAGTATCCAGTCAAGAATCAAAGTTAACCGAAGAAAACAAACAAGTTGCTAATAACTTGTACACTAATTCTACTGAAAAAAGGGAAGAGTTTCTTCGTATTAACTCATTTTTTATGAAGATTCTTTGTGAAAAGAAAAGTAAAAGCAATTTTAAAAGACTACAAAAAGAGTTTTTAGAATTAGGTACAAAACTCTATTACCTCGCTTCTGAATTAACCATCAGAAAATTTTTAGAATTCAAATCATTAAGTTCCTTTGTTGAAGGAACAGTTCACGAGCACAAGATTGCCCTATTATGGTTTGCTGAATTTAATGTTTTGCTTCGTCAAGATTTAGGATTAGAAACTACACCAGAATTAATCAAAGATTATCTCAATATAATACTCACTTATTGGGACGAAGATGAAATGGAAAAACAAGAATTGGACAACCTTAAATCTCAACTCGCTAATTCCATCGACAATTATTTTAGTGTTTTTAATGTGGGAACTTCACTAAACTAAAAAAAGTGCCGAAGGGCACTTTTTTTTATACTTTATTTCTATAACATCTCACCCAATCAATTTCAAGAGAAGCATTTAAATTCTTATTTTCTTTAGGCACACTCAAACAAAAATTAAGATACATTTCTTGTTTTGGAATTGTCTTATTTTGAGTAGCAACTACCACATCGTTTATCTTCCATATCATTTCCATTTCAGACCAATCCAGTGAATAGATAAAATATCCTTTTCTTAAATCAATGCCTTTAATTTTATATTGAAATTTTTGCAGTTTTGACTCTTCTCCAGCATAACAACCAGCTAAAATTTTACCATTCATATGTGTTTTAAGAATATCAACATGGGGAAGACTTTTCTCCGATAACATCCAAAAAGAAGGAATCACCAAATTGGGAGAATTTACCTTTATTTTTGCCTCAAATCGTCCAAATTTTTGCCTAAAAGATTGTCCGGTATTAATAATAGCTGATGTATAATCATATTCATGAGGAACAAAACCAAAATTACTAGTCCAGGCTAATCCATTCTTCTTTTCACTTCTTGCAATCAGTTTCACCGATGAATCGGAGATTTGGATATTTTCACCCTCTGTAAACAAGTGCAAATCCCCATCCAAGGAAAATCCCTTATTTAATACCTGATCTCCCCAATAGTATCTTGTAATCCATTTATTGGAATCTAATTTATTCTCATTGAATTCATCAGAGAAACTTAATTCCCATTTTTTAATCTCCTCAAAGGGTTTTTCCTTTTTATATTTAAAGAATCGTTTGAATACATCAGAATTTTTCAGGTTTTGATATGTTTGAAGCTTTTTATAATCTTCTGTCTTTTCAAATCTCTTTTTATCGAGTAAGAATTTCTTCTCCTCAAGAAAGGCTTCTGAACTAATTTGTTCCTCTAATTGATAATATTTTTTTAGATCTGAGGAATCCTGAAGCAGTGAATAAACTTTAAAAGCTCGAGATTTTTTGAATTTAAAGTATTCCTTCATTCGAGGAGATCGCTTCATACTCTTATATTCCTGCGATTCCTGCGCTTGTTTTTTCTTATCAAAATCAGGCGATTTTACCAAAACTGATAATTCCCGATAGCGAGAAATTTCGTCCGATTCCCGCATCAATTGAAAAGTAGAAAGCTCCGAAGAATCTTTAAGTCTAAAATAAACTTTAAACTTTTTCGATCTTTGAAAACGTTTAAATTCTTTTTCAGATGAATATAGTGTACTTTTCTTATAAGTTTTCTTTTCAATTAATCTTCTGTTTTGCTTAAAAGAATCTGAAAGAACATCTTTTTCAAGATCATAAAAATTTTTCAATTCTTCTGAATTTGAAAAAGTTTCAAATTCCTCAAATTGCTTTCTCAGCTCATCACGTTTTCTTTCAATGGCATCCGTGTTTGATGCTTTACGTAGTTTCGATGCTAAAAAAAAGTTCATATGCTTAAAATTGCTTTAGATGAAATAGAATCATCAATTTAAATAATATCAGTAAATAATCTAATTAGAAACAAAGTAGATAAATTAAAAACCAATTAAATTTACTGTCTCACAAAATGATAGGTAATAGTTCCCGTTTGTACCAATAGACCATTAATCTTCACGTTAAATCTCGTTTTTCTGGAGGCGAGTAATGCCGCCTCAAATAAACAATCATCATCAACAGACTGTTCTTTAATGATGGAAGAATTTATAACACTCCCTGAATTATCCACCTTAATCTGGACAACAATTTTACCTTCTCCTTCACATTTAAAAACAGGAATTGGCAAATAAATCTTATGTCTGTTTTTTAAATTATAATATACACTACTAGCACCATTATATTCCAAATTTTGCAAAGAATCTAATAATTGTTGCTTTGCCATCTCCGTCAGCGATTTTAAACTATCCTGTTTAAATTCATCTGAGTCTCCTTTTTTCCCCATTTCCGATTCTCCATCAGAAACAAAATCATTCATATTCTTACGTATATCTGCAATCATATTCTGAATTTTTTGTTTCGGATCTGAATTCTTCTTTTGAGTGTTTTGGTTTACGGCAATAGACTTCAGAAGTTCATCAACACTTTGGCTTATTTCAGATTTTTTTTCTTTCAATACTTTCGCTATTTCATCATCCCTTTCTTTCTGAATTTGATCGCTAAGTTCTGGTGGAATTTCGATATATATTTCGGATTCGGTAAAAGTTCGCTTTGTCTTTAAATGAATACCTAGAAAAAGAATAAGAAGAACCATGTGAAAAGCAATAGTTCCCATTACACCGTATCTGTTTCGCTGAAAAAATCCCTTTATTTCCAATACGGCAAATTGCAATATTCGCACTATAGAATTGATGAAATTTTTTCCTATTTCAAAGAGAGTATTCATGTAAACAGATCCATTTAAATTAGCTTTTGCAATAATAACGAATCTATTACAAAAAGTATGTATTCCTTACTTGTATGTAAACGATAAAATGACATAAAAATTCCATTATCCATATCAAAAATATATTAGAATTATTTTAATTTAAACAACCTTACAAAAAGAAAGGTTTCTAAATCCAAACAAATAATCAGATGAATCTTCAATATATTTTAACCATAGCCATTTTATAAATAAATCAGCTAACTTAATTATCTACAATTAAGAATAGTTTATAAAACTCCATTCATAAAACAATAATTTAATTTTAAATTGATATTTTTAATTACTTAAAAAAATATTAAAACCAATAAATTATGTCGCTCAAAAAATCTATAATGATATGGGTTAATGATTTTATCAATTTATTTTACCCAAACCTTTGTGCTGCATGTGGAAATTATTTATTTAAGAACGAAAAAGTTATCTGTACAAAATGCTTATATCATTTACCTAAAACAGATTTTCATTTACAAAAGCATAATCCCGTTTCCATATTATTCTGGGGAAGGGTTCCTATTGAATATGCTGCAGCACTCTATACTTTTTCAAAAGGAAGTAAATATCAAAAATTGATACACAAATTAAAATATCATGGAGCAAAAGAAATTGGGATTGAGTTGGGTAAACTTTTAGGATATAATTTACATCAATCAGAATACTTTCAGGAAATTGATATAATAATTCCAGTTCCTCTTCATCCTAAAAAGCAAAAAATACGAGGTTACAATCAAGCAGAGGTAATTGCGGATGGTATATCTCAAAGTATGAAAAAACCAGTAGTTACAAACAGTCTAATTCGCACCGTGCATACACAGTCGCAAACTAAAAAGAATAAACTTGAGCGATGGGAGAATGTAGATAATATTTTTGGTATCCAGAATCGGGAGCAATTAAGCCATCTGCATGTTCTACTAGTTGATGATGTAGTAACAACCGGTTCCACTTTAGAAGCCTGCGCACACGCTTTACAAATGGCAGATGACGTTAAAGTTAGTATTGCAATATTAGCATATGCCTAGTTACTCTGAATCAACATATTTATAACCTACACCTTTCACAGTTTGGATATACTTATCGCCCAATTTTTCACGTAATTTTCTAATGTGAACATCTATTGTTCTATCGCCAACGATAATTTTTTCACCCCAAATAGAAGAATAAATTTCATCGCGGGTGAAAACCTTTTGGGGACGGGAAACTAATAGAATTAACAATTCAAATTCTTTTCTAGGTAAAGACAATTCCTTTCCGTTTTGGATAATCAAATAGCGTTCCCTATCAATAGAAAGATTTCCAATAGTAATTAATCGACTCTTAGCCGAATTATTATTTCCGGTTACTCTACTAGTACGCTTTAGTAAGGCCTTTATCCTACTAATAAACACTTTTGGTTTGATAGGTTTGTTAATATAGTCATCGGCTCCAGCTTCAAAACCTGCTATTTGAGAATAATCTTCTCCCCTGGCAGTTAGAAAAGAAATCAATACATCTGAAAAATCAGGAAGTGATCTTATTTTTTCGCACGTCTCAATTCCATCCATTTCAGGCATCATCACATCGAGAATAATAAGATGAGGTTGAAATTTCTTTGCTTTTTCTATAGCTATCTTTCCGTTTTCTGCCGTTGAAACCTGAAACCCTTCCTTTTTAAGATTATAACTTAAAAATTCCAGAATATCCTGCTCATCATCTACCAATAAAATTTTATAATCGCTATTTTCCATAGAGTAATAGTCATTTAGTTATTGTTATTTTAATCGATCTATAGTAAAAATAAAACTGGTTCCTTCACCATAAGTACTACTCACATTAATAGTTTGATTATGAGCATCAATAATGTGTTTAACTATTGCTAGACCTAATCCTGATCCTCCCATATTACGAGATCTACTCTTATCTACCCGAAAAAAACGTTCGAAAATTCTCGATAAATTATCTGACTCAATACCAATACCATTATCCCGCACTTCCACTAAAAACTTATTATCCATTTTCATGATTTCGATATTAGTTCTTCCATTATCCCGACCATATTTAATAGAATTAACAATTAGATTATTTAACGCTTGAAAGATTTCCTTTTTATCAGCATTAACGAATTTTGGAGCGGCATTAAATTGATTAAAAACTATTTGAATATTATGCTTTTTAGCTCGAATTTCCTGCATTTCTAATACTTCATTAATCAAATCGATGATATTAAAATGCTCGAATACTAATTTTAATTCACCGGATTCCAATTTAGAAATCACTTCCAAATCTTTTACAATAGTGATCATTCTATTGATGCTTTTTTCAGTTCGCTCTAAATAAGCACGATTAATTGTTTCGTCTTCTAACCCTCCATCCAAAAGAGTTAAAATATATCCTTGAATATTAAAAATGGGAGTTTTTAATTCGTGGGATACATTTCCAATAAATTCTTTTCTGTATTTTTCCTGCTTTTTCAATTGTGCAACTAACGAACCTCTGTTTTCACTCCATTCCTTCACATCTTTTTCTGCTTTCTCCAATGCATCTAATGTTTTTACACTATCAATTAATTCCTGATCAATAATTTGAGTATCATGTATTGTTTTATAGAGTATTCTTATTTTAGAATACAAAAACCGATTGAGTAAAAATTTATTCATTGCAAATACTATGGATCCGCCAATAATTGAAAAGAGTAATAAGAACAGAAAGTGAAATGATAAATATAAACTAAGTAAATATTGTAATCCCATTAAAGCAACTACAAACAAACTCGTATATAAATTCACTTTTTTCGATGATATTAATTTCATCCTTTATAATATTAATTGCTTGTTATAAATTTCTTAGAGGAATTCTGTCCATGTGGTTAAAAGATATTTTAATCGCTCTATTTATTGATTTTGCATATCAGTTTAAATTCAATAATTAATGTGCATCTAATAAAAAACCCAAACTATTCCGTCACCAAACACCAGATAAATTACAATTTTCTTATTGGATCCAATATTAACAGTTTTTAATGCTTCCCAAATATGTAATTAAAAATAGCAATTTTTTTAAAATAGTAGTTAACTTATTATTAATCTTACTCTCACACACCTCTTAAAATCTTAATAATAACTTAACTTTTGTGTCTAATATTTATTAAAACACACAATAAGGAACGCAAATTAATAGTAATACAATTATTAATCTTTCTAAGCGAGAGAAAATCCCCTTAACTAATAAAAACTTAAATCAATCAATGTTTTTACATTAACACAATAAGAGCTTTAAATCAATGAAATACTCCGTAAAGGCCCTGCCTAAATTCCCTTACATTTTAATTATTCTTTGAGTCTCTGTTATACAAAAAACCCCATCTAAGATCGTTAGATGGGGTGAATTTGATTTCTACTTTTTAAACTCCTCCTACTCTTCGAAGTTCTTTATTATTTATAATTTTTATTCTCCTTCCATTCAGCTCTATCAGTTTATCATTTTTAAATTCTGATAGTAATCGTATTACCGATTCAGTGGCTGTGCCAACCATGTTTGCTAACTCTTCACGCGTAAGTGAAATTTTAAGACTTCCTTCCTCGCTCAAACCAAATGTATCTTCTAAGTGAATTAATATTTCAGCCAATCGTTCCCGAACGGTTTTTTGTGCAATATCGGTTATATAATTATTAGCATCGCCAAGTTCTTTACAGGTAATTTGCATTAATTCCAATGCAAAATTAGAATTCTCCTGAATTAATTTTGTAAGTGCGTTACCAGGAATAAAACATACGGTAGCATCTTCAATTACCTTTGCAGATGTACATGCTCTTTCTTTACTCAAAACAGATCGAAATCCAATAAGATCTCCAGCTTTAGAGAAGCGAATAATCTGCTCTTTCCCTTCCAAACCAGTCTTGAATACCTTTAGAACTCCAGAATAAAGAAAATAACATCCTTTAGCAGAATCACCTTCTGAATAAATCACATTTCCCCTTTTAAAAAAATGCACATCTTCATCCCAAAATAGGAGATTCATGTCTTCAGGGCTCAGATGATGAAAACTATCACCAAACTTTTCGGCCAACTGATTACAATTTGGAAGAATTGGACTTTGCTTCATTTAATTCAACTTAAAACTGAAATCAACAAATAATACTTTATTCTGAGGTTCAACACCATTGTAGATATTAAAAACAATCCTTTACTAATATTGGTTGATTAGCCTCGTTTTTCCTACTTTTAAATTAATTAAAAACGGATTTTGAATATGGTCTAAATATACAAATTAATGTGAAAGTAAAACAAGATCTGAAAAATACTAATACAGAAGGATTATGAAGCATAAAATTGAAATGAAATGGTTGCGAAACCTAGCCTTTGAGTCAAATATGGATGGACATTCTTTAATTACCGATGCCACGATAGAAGTAGGTGGAGATGGCAAAGGAGTTAGTCCTAAAAAACTAATGTTGACAGCATTAGCAGGTTGCACAGGTATTGATATGTCATTAATTTTAAAAAAAATGCGGGTAACTGTTGACGATATTAAAGTTTCGGTTGAAGGCGAATTAACCGAAGAAAAACCTTCCTATTATAAAAACATGCATATTATTTATGAATTTTTCGGGAATAACCTTCCCCATCAAAAAATAAAAAGAGCAGTAAAATTATCAGAAGAAGAATATTGTGGAGTTAGCGCTTTATATAAACAAGTAATTCCGGTAACCTCAGAAATTATTTATCACGAAATTTAATCGTTATCTACAAAATTCCCCGAAAATAAAAACTGCCAAGCATATCACTTGGCAGTTTCTTTTTAATTGATTCAATAGGATATGTATCCAATAATGAATAACACCTTACCAAATAAGTTATATTCCAGCAGCTATAAATTGCTCCAGAAATCTGATATCATTCTCAAAAAACAGTCGAAGATCCTTGATACCATACTTTAACATGGTAATACGCTCAATTCCCATTCCCAAGGCAAATCCTGAATATTTTTTATTGTCTATTCCATTTAATTCCAAAACATTGGGGTCAACCATTCCGCAACCCAGAATTTCGAGCCAACCTGTCCCTTTACATACATTACAACCTTTTCCACTACACAACGAACATGTAACATCCACTTCGGCAGATGGTTCTGTAAATGGAAAATAAGATGGTCTCAATCTAATTTCAGTATTCTCTCCGAAAAATTCCTTCGCAAAATAAGTCAATGTCTGTTTTAAATCAGCAAACGATACATTTTCATCAACATACAAGCACTCGATCTGATGAAAAATACAATGTGCCCTTGCGGATATTGCTTCATTTCTAAATACACGACCTGGTGTCAAACAGCGAATTGGTAATTCCATTTCTTGTAAATCGTGTGCTTGCACCGATGAGGTATGCGTGCGAAGTAGTATATCCGGATTCTTCTCGATAAAGAAAGTATCTTGCATATCTCTAGCTGGATGTTCTTCCGGAAAATTTAACGCAGAAAAATTATGCCAGTCATCTTCAATTTCCGGACCTTCAGAGATTGTAAATCCTAATCGTCCAAAAATCTCAATAATTTCATTTCTCACTAAAGATAATGGGTGACGAGAACCTAATTTTACTGGATCAGCCGAAAGGGTTAAATCTAAACCTGATTTTTCAAATTCAGATCCGCTAAAGCTATCTTTTAACTCATTAACCTTACTTAGCGCAGCAGTTTTTAAATCATTTAAAGCTTTACCAACCGCTTTTTTTTCTTCGTTTGCAACATTTTTAAAATCTGCAAATAAGGAAACAATACTACCTTTTTTACTAAGGTGTTTAATTCTGAATTGTTCAACTTCTTCAAGTGTGGTAGCTGAAAACCCATTCAGCTCCTCTAATAAATCATTTATTTTGTCAAGCATGATTTTACATCTTTAAATCCAATAGTCGGCAAAGTTACAAAAAGTTTTTTCTGATTCTTACACACTAATAGATTTTAGATGTGAGAAATAACAACACAAATCTGATCTGGATTATTTACAATTTTACGATGGTATAAAGTACGAAGGAATTAAAAGATTACCATTCCTATATGTGAAGTTAATGCAATGAATATTAGTACTTTAAAATTTTCACCTTCATTTTCACATCCTGAAAAGGACGGTCATTAGCATCCGTTTTTAGGTTTGCAATCTTATCCAATACTTCAAATCCATTAATAACTTCACCAAAAACCGTATAGTTATGATCTAAGTGGGGAACTCCCCCAACAGTAGTATATGCTTTCCGTTGTTCAGGTGTAAATTCAAGTTTCTCATTAGAGCTATTGTATTCAAATGCGATGGATTCTTTGATGTTCTTAGCTATTTTTCGAAATTCTTCTACTTTTTTCTTCTTCTTTAACGAATCAAGCAGGGCTCTTTTTCTTTTGGTAAGATATTTTTTAACTATTCTTTTACGCAAAGGAATATTAACTTCTTTTTCCAAAAGAGATAATTCTTCATTCGTAAAAACCCTGCCTTGTGCAATATAAAATTGTGACACATCGGATTCTTTAAAAATATTAACCTTATCAGGTTGCCGTGGAGCGGCCAGAGCACCTTTTTTATGGAAATATTTAGGATTGAATTCCGACTCTATTGTTCTATTTGAATGTCCATATCCAATCATTTTACCTGCAAGTGCATTTCTAGAATCCTGAGATCCTCCTTGTATCACAAATCCTTTTATTACCCGATAGAATAAAGTACCATCGAAATGCTTATTTTCAATTAATTGAAGAAAATTTTGTCTATGCCTAGGTGTATCCTTATAAAGCATCAACTTGATATTTCCCAAATTCGTTTCAATATTTACGATTGAGTTTGATACCTGTGAATAAGAAAATAAGCCTATAAATACCAATACGGTTGTTAATAATAACTTTTTACACAAATCCATTTCCAATTTTAAATCAGAATTAATTACTATTTCAAGATTCTCACTTTCATTTCAACATCCTTTATTGGTCGATCAAACTTATCTTTTTCAACAGCAGCTATTTTATCAATAACATCCAGTCCCTCAATCACCTCACCAAAAACAGTATAATTGCCATCCAAATGAGGAATTCCACCAATAGTAGTGTAAGCCTCTATCTGTTCTTTAGAGAATACTATTTTAGAACTATTATAGACAGAATCTACCTCATTTTGAATCTTCTCAATAATTTCGGCCATTCGATTCATATCTCCATCCGACTGGCTTTTTGTGAGAATTTCAACATTTTCGACTTGAATTCTATTAAAGATTTTCGACTTGAGTTTACTATTAAGTTGCATTTGTATAGTATCCAAAGCTCCTTTTGTATAAATCTTTCCTTGAGCAATATAAAACTGTGAGCCTGATGATTTCTTTTCAGGATTGACATCATCTCCCTCTCTGGCTGCAGCAATCACCCCTTTTTTATGAATTAAGAAAGGTTTGATTTCAGACTGAATCTGATAACCTGGTCCACCTTCTCCCAAACGTTGCCCCGCCTTTGCCTCTTTAGAATCAGGATCACCACCCTGTATCATAAAGCCATTAATGACACGATGAAATAAGGTGCCGTCATAAAATTTTTGGTAAGCTAGTTTAATAAAATTATCACGATGATGTGGTGTTTCATCGTAAAGTCGGACTTTCATATCACCAAAATCTGTTTCTATTACCACGACACGATCCTTTTTTCCTATGTCCATTTTCTGTTGGCATGAAATCAAAATAAACAAAGAAGCAATAAAAATTATTTTTTTCATATTTAGATTTATTAAGTAGACTGTGCACTTACTTAAACACAATTGGTTTTATATTAATGTTATCTCCAATTTTTAAGTATCATCACCTAATCTTTCGTCAAGTAGCAATTACTTCTAAAATATTCTACAATAGAAGATTTTAGAAGTAATTCCTCTTTTTCTTTTGGGAATGGTGGTATTAGTTTGTTTTTCTTAAAAATTGGCCATTCATTTTCATCATATCCAACATTCATATAGTAATCCCATTTCATTAAAAGAGTGCAGGTTGCAAGATTAATATGATCCATTTTATCATCCTTAGTATATATATCCTTAAAGCCCTGCCCTCTTTCCTGAATACCAATTAAGAGTAAAGTCCCATTTAAATCAGCATCCACATTAAAATCTTCTGAAATTTTATATAAAAGTTTGTTCCATTCCTTTTCTAAATTATTATCCATAGTATCAATTTTTTATAAAGCCTAAAATTAGAATTTTCTGATTAGTTAAGAGTATGTGAATAATTTTTTTTTACTTTTTTTAAAATTAATGCTTGCAGATAAAAATATTCCAACCTATATTTGCATCGCTTTTAAGGGCAAGGGCGATTAGCTCAGTTGGTTCAGAGCACTTGGTTTACACCCAAGGGGTCATAGGTTCGAATCCTATATCGCCCACATTAAAAAGCAAATATTCCCAATAAAGGGCGATTAGCTCAGTTGGTTCAGAGCACTTGGTTTACACCCAAGGGGTCATAGGTTCGAATCCTATATCGCCCACATTAAACCGATTTTCAAATGGAGATCGGTTTTTTTATTCTTTCCTGTTTGATCCTTATTTTCTTCTATTAATACTATATTTTTACACTTTCGTCAAAAATAAATTGATTTAAATTAATTCAATTTTGAAAGAATTATAGTATATTGCTCATGTTTATGTTAAGAGTGATGAATAATCCCATAAATCGTAAATTTTTTCTTAAATTTTTTATCATTTTATATTACTCATTTTAAGCACCTTAACTGCTTTAAATGATTTTTTTTAAATTTTTTTCACTTTTTGAGGGTTACCTTTTAGTAAAAAGGGGAATAAAGGGGTAGGAAATATGGATTACACTACGGAAGCAATACTTGAGGGAATAAGTATGAGCAATAATGATGTATTAAATTACATCTATAAAAAGTTCTTTCCAAGTATTTGCAATTTTATAGAAAACAATAATGGAAACGAGGAAGATGCAAGAGATCTTTTCCAAGAGGCCGTTATTGTGATTTATCGTAAAATGAAAAAAGAGCCTTTAGCTCTTAGTTGTAATTTTAAAACATACATCTATTCCATTTGCAGACTTTTATGGCTAAAGCAACTTGAAAAACGAAAAAATAGTAATGAAATTAATTCAGAAGCTATTTTGGATAACAGATTGGATGAAGTATCACAAACGTATGACCAGACCGAAAAATATCGTTTGTATCAGAAACATTTTCAACTGTTAGGTGTTGATTGTAAAAAGGTGCTCCAATTAACCTTGGAAAAAATTTCTTTACAGGATATTGCCGAAATAATGGGCTACAAAAGTGAGAAGTATGCTAAAAAAAGAAAATATCAGTGTAAACAAATGCTGATAGAAAGTATTAAAAGTGATAAACAATTTAAAGAAGTATATGATGAATGATACGAACTTTGACCGAATTGAAGATTTTCTTGACGGCGAATTGTCTAACGAACAATTGAAGAACTTCGAGAAAGATCTTCTCGAGGATTCAGATCTTCAAATGGAACTCAATCTGCATCAAGAGGTTGATGAGGCTATAATGGAAAATGATATTATGGACTTAAGAAACAAGTTAGATGCAATTGAAACTCCTCCTACTGAAACGAAAAAGCGCAAATATAAATATCTCTCTAAGTGGAATATTACTGCCGCATCTATTGCTTTACTTATAGGATTGGGTAGCTTAATGTACTTAACAAATAATAAAAGCACTTATTCAAATGATAAAGTATACAGTAATTATTACAAACCTTACAATGTTGTAATAAATACTCGTTCGTCGGATATCACTATTGATAATCTTCTTGTAAATGCACTCAAAAGTTATGAATCGAAAGATTATCGTACTGCTCTGACTTTATTCAAAAAAATATTAGATAAGGATAGCACGAATATTACTGGTAATTTTTATTCAGGTGTTTCCAATTTAGAAATTAATGAATATTCAAAAGCTAATAAGAACTTCACAAGGGTTATGCGTCACAAAAACAACCTGTTTATTGAGCAAACCGAATGGTATTTAGGTTTTTGTTACCTAATGACTAATAAACGTGAAAAGGCAATTGTTCAATTTAATTCTATTGCAAGAGGTAATAGTTTTTATAAAACAAAAGCTAGAGAAATTCTAAACAGACTGGAATAGTTTAAAATTCATTCATCAAAATATATAGAGCCATTCGAATGCGGATGGCTCTCTTTATAACCGTTCGAAATTAAGCTACAATATTAAATGATTTTGAAATCTTTTTCTACTAACATTCTTTTTTACTCACCCACTGGATATTCCGGACTATGTTGACCCCCTAAAATCCGGAGCGGAAACAAGGTTTTTCTTTTATAAAAAGAAGCCCAAAATAGTGACAATCCGGCGGATAC
>Ga0209013_10000416_pt1 | contig 37856 bp, 32 predicted proteins | sample Cruoilmetagenom2_FD_187291 | JGI IMG/M metagenome (GOLD analysis project Ga0209013, IMG submission 187291) | Oil polluted marine microbial communities from Coal Oil Point, Santa Barbara, California, USA - Sample 2 (SPAdes) (version 2) | ecosystem: Environmental > Aquatic > Marine > Oil seeps ...
TGTAAGCTTTAGTATTGGTATTGCTACCTTCCCGGACTGTGGTTCAGATGCTTCTGTTCTGATGAAGTCTGCCGATCTGGCCATGTATCATGCCAAACAAAAAGGGAAAAATAATTTTCAGTTTTTTTCTGAGCACATGCAAAAAGAAGCTGAACGACGTTTTGTTATTGAAACTGAGCTTAATAAGGCATTACAAAACAATGAGTTTAGTCTGTTGTATCAACCTCAAATTGAAATAAATACAGGCGAGATCGTAGGCGTTGAAGCTTTGATTCGTTGGAATAGCCAAAAACTTGGCGATGTGCCGCCAACGGAGTTTATTCCCATTGCTGAAGATGCTGGTCTGGTTAATGACATCAGTTGCTGGGTAATAGAAAGCGTATTTGAGCAGCATCTTAAATGGAAAAATTCCGGGCATCATTTTTCAAAGATTACCTTATCAGTCAATTTATCTCTTAAACAATTTACTCAGGCGCTCAAGGATGTTTTTGAACTTTCCCGGGAAATAAACAATGGACAGGCCGATCACCCTGCGGGTATCGAAATTGAGATTAAAGAAATGGCTTTAAGGAGCAGCTCTCAACGTGGCAGCTCCTATTTTCATGAAAATGAAGAGATCCAGTCATCTATAGAAACTATTCATAAAATGGGTTTTAAAATTATTATTGATGATTTTGGTATCGGGGGAATGTCGTTATTCAGTCTGATGCGTATGCCGGTTGATATTATAAAAATTCATGGCTCATTTATTGATGATATTGGAAAAAAAGAATTTGCCGAAGCAATTATTCGTCATACTATTAACTTTGCCCATGAAATGGGAATTAAGATCATTGCTGAACATGTTGAGCAAATCGAACAGGTTGTTTTTTTGAAACAACATCATTGTGATTTTCTGCAGGGATTCCTTTTTAGCAAACCGCTGGAACTGGCAGAGCTGGAAAATCTACCCCAAATCATGTCAATGGATTAAAAATCCTCTCATTTATGACCTTTTATTCAAAGAACTCTACTTTAAGATAGACAGAATTTGCGGTTTTTTGTAAAATCCCACAGTTAATAATAAAACGGGGCGTGCATCTTTCTGTGACACCCCGTTTTGTGTATCTGGACTTTATGGGAGACTTCATTGACCAACTCTGATAACAACACTGGTTCAAGTTCTGGTTCAAGTTCCGACAGCGCAATTGCAAGCATCATGGACAGGTCTCCGGCGCTTCTGGCTCTGGAAGACGGCACTGTCTTTTATGGCAGAGCAATTGGAGCAATCGGGGAAACGGTTGGTGAGGTTGTTTTTAACACCTCTATGACCGGATATCAGGAGATACTGACCGATCCATCTTATACAGAACAAATCGTCACACTGACCTATCCACATATTGGTAATGTCGGGGTTAATTCAGGCGATGAAGAATCTGATGAAATTATGGCCAGAGGTCTGGTGATTCGTGACCTGCCGCGTCTGATGTCCAGTTGGCGCGGTGAAATGCCGCTTGAAGATTATCTGAAAAAACACCATATCGTTGCGATTGCTGACATCGATACCCGCAAACTGACCCGTCTGCTGCGTGATAAAGGCGCACAAAATGGTGCCATTGTTGCGATGCAGGATAGTACAGATGTTATCGATGAAGCGGCAGCTATTGCCTCTGCCCAGACTTTTCCCGGTTTAAAAGGAATGGATCTGGCAAAAGTGGTAAGCACAAAATCCAATTATGAATGGACAGATGGCAGCTGGTCATTAGCAAGCAATTCAACTGAATCGGTCAATGACCTGCCATATCACGTAGTTGCCTATGATTATGGTGTTAAGAAAAATATTCTCAGAATGCTGGTTGACCGGGGTTGTAAAGTAACTGTTGTGCCGGCACAGACCAAGGCCAGTGAAGTTCTGGCAATGAATCCGGATGGTGTGTTTTTGTCAAATGGACCTGGTGATCCGGAGCCATGTGATTATGCGATTGAGGCCATTGGTGACATACTGGAAAGTTCAAAACCTGTGTTTGGTATCTGCCTGGGGCATCAATTATTGTCGCTTGCCAGTGGTGCCAAAACGGTAAAAATGAAATTTGGTCACCATGGCGGCAACCATCCGGTCAGCAATCTGGAAACCAGAGAAGTAATGATTACCAGTCAGAATCATGGTTTTGCTGTGGATGAAGCGAGTCTGCCTGACAATCTGACAGCCACTCATAAATCTCTGTTTGATGGTTCTCTGCAAGGTGTTCATCGTACAGATAAACCTGCGTTCAGCTTTCAGGGACATCCGGAAGCAAGTCCGGGGCCTCATGATGTTGCACCTCTGTTTGATCATTTTATTGAATTGATTGAACAGCAAAAATAAAACCAAATATAGTGAGTAAAGAATGCCAAAACGCGATGATATAAAAAGTATTCTGATTATTGGCGCAGGTCCAATTGTCATTGGTCAGGCCTGTGAATTTGACTATTCAGGAGCTCAGGCGTGTAAGGCGCTGAAAGATGAGGGCTATCGGGTTATTCTGGTTAACTCCAATCCAGCGACCATTATGACCGATCCGGAACTGGCTGATGCAACCTATATTGAACCTATTCACTGGAAAGTGGTTGCCAATATCATTGAAAAAGAACGTCCCGATGCTTTGCTGCCCACCATGGGCGGACAGACGGCACTGAACTGTGCGTTGGATCTGGACAGAGAAGGTGTACTCAAGCAGTACAATGTCGAAATGATTGGCGCGGATAAGGAAGCTATTAACAAAGCTGAAGATCGCGATCTGTTTCGTCAGGCCATGATAAAAATTGGTCTGGATATGCCCCAATCCTATATTGCTCATACCATGGAAGAGGCGGCCGATGTACAAAAAGAATTGGGCGCCTTCCCCATTATTATTCGCCCCTCCTTTACTATGGGTGGCAGCGGCGGCGGAATTGCTTACAACAAAGAAGAATATGTCGAGATCTGTGAACGCGGTCTGGATATGTCGCCGACCAATGAATTGTTGATTGAAGAATCTATCATTGGCTGGAAAGAATACGAAATGGAAGTGGTTCGGGACAAGAAAGACAATTGTATTATTATCTGCTCCATTGAAAACTTTGATGCCATGGGGGTCCATACCGGTGACTCTATTACCATTGCCCCGGCACAAACACTGACGGATAAAGAATATCAGATTATGCGTAATGCCTCTCTGCAGGTATTGCGTGAAATTGGTGTTGATACCGGTGGTTCCAACGTTCAGTTTGCAGTAAATCCCGACAATGGCCGTCTCATTATTATCGAAATGAACCCACGGGTATCCCGTTCTTCGGCACTGGCCTCTAAAGCAACCGGTTTCCCAATTGCCAAAGTGGCGGCCAAACTGGCAGTCGGCTACACCCTGGATGAACTGGATAATGAAATTACCGGCGGTGCGACTCCTGCGTCATTTGAACCCACCCTGGATTATGTGGTAACTAAAGTTCCCCGATTTACTTTTGAAAAATTTCCTCAGGCAGATAAGACGCTGACCACACAAATGAAGTCAGTGGGTGAGGCAATGTCTATCGGTCGAACCTTCCAGGAATCACTGCAGAAAGCCCTGCGCTCACTGGAAATTGATACGGATGGTTTCACGGAAATGGTTCAGGATCTGGAAGGGGATACAGAAGACGAGCTTCTGCAATCTCTGCGTCATGAACTGCGTGTTCCCAGTGCCCATCGTATCTGGTATATCGGTGATGCTTTCCGTAAAGGATTTTCTCTGGATGACATCCAGAGGCTGACCGGAATTGACCCCTGGTTTCTGAGCCAGATTGAAGAGCTCATCCAGCTTGAAGAAGGGATACGCGGCAAGAATGTTCTGGATCTGGATGGCGACTTTCTGTTTGAATTGAAACGCAAAGGCTTTTCTGATAGTCGACTGTCAAATTTACTTAATACCGATGAAGCGACGGTTAGAAAATATCGTCAGCAACTGAATATTCGTCCGGTTTATAAGCGGGTTGATTCCTGTGCGGCTGAATTTGCCTCAAGTACAGCCTATATGTATTCCACTTATGAAGAAGAATGTGAAGCAAATACCACCGACAAAGAAAAAATCATGGTATTAGGCGGTGGTCCAAACCGGATTGGGCAGGGTATCGAATTTGACTACTGCTGTGTTCATGCCGCCCACGCCTGTCGTGATGATGGTTATGAAACCATTATGGTTAATTGTAATCCGGAAACTGTTTCAACCGACTATGACACCTCCGATCGTCTTTATTTTGAGCCATTGACGCTGGAAGATGTGCTGGAACTCATTGATCTGGAAAAACCCAAAGGGGTTATTGTGCAGTACGGTGGTCAGACACCATTGAAACTGGCGCGAGCACTGGAAGCCGCTGGTACTAACATTATTGGCACTTCTCCGGATTCTATCGATCTGGCAGAAGATCGTGAGCGTTTTCAGGCAATGATCGAAGAACTGGGTTTATTGCAGCCGCCTAATCGTACTGCCAGTGATACAGATTCTGCCGTGGTACTGGCTGAAGAGGTTGGTTATCCTCTGGTGGTTCGACCTTCCTATGTGCTGGGCGGACGCGGAATGGAAATCGTTTATAACGCAGATGAATTACGCACCTATATGACCAAAGCAGTGCAAGTATCTAATGATTCACCTGTACTGCTGGATCGTTTTCTGGATGATGCGGTTGAAGTGGATGTGGATGCTATTTGTGATGGTAAAGATGTGCTTATCGGCGGCATTATGCAGCATATTGAACAGGCTGGAGTTCATTCCGGTGATTCGGCCTGCTCAATCCCGCCTTATAATTTATCTGATGAACTGCAGGACAGATTACGTGATCAGGCATCACGAATGGCTATAAAACTGGGTGTTGTGGGTTTAATGAATACTCAGTTTGCCATTAAAGGTGATGATATCTATGTGCTGGAGGTTAATCCTCGTGCTTCACGTACTGTGCCGTTTGTTTCTAAAGCCACCGGAGTGTCGCTGGCCAAGATTGCCGCTTTATGTATGACGGGTAAATCTTTGCAGGAACAAAATCATCTGCAGGAAGCTGTTCCGGAATACTTTTCCGTTAAAGAATCCGTTTTCCCGTTTATTAAATTTCCGGGTGTCGATCCGATTTTAGGACCCGAAATGAAATCCACAGGTGAGGCAATGGGGCTGGGTAAAACCTTTGGAGAAGCCTTTGGTAAATCACAATTATCGGCCGGTGTCATACTGCCTACAGGAGGCAATGCCTTTGTTAGCGTCAGAGAAGCAGACAAGCCTAAAGTAACAGAACTGGCTAGAAAGATTCAGGCACTGGGTTTTAATATTCTTGCCACTCTGGGAACCCATAAACTTTTGTCAGACAATGGTATTGAATCGACACTGGTTAACAAGGTAAAAGAAGGCCGTCCCCACATTGTTGATATGATCAAAAATGAAGAAATCAATCTGATTGTTAATACTACAGAAGGTAAAAAAGCCATTGAAGATTCGTCCATGATCCGGCGGCAGGCATTGCAGCAAAAAGTGACCTATACAACAACCATTACTGCAGCCGATGCACTATGCGAAGCCATGATGATAGAAGGTGTACATGAAGGTGATGTTGAGGTTTATCGTATTCAGGACATTCATAGCGAACTGTCGGCTTAACTGGCTCCCGCTGTCAGTTCAATGAAAAATAAAAGGAAATAAAAACACATGAATAAAGTACCTATTACTAAAAGTGGTGCAGAAAAGCTGGAAGCTGAATTGAAGGAGCTTAAGTCCGTACGTCGCCCCAAAGTTATTCAGGCTATTGCAGAGGCTCGTGAACATGGCGATTTAAAAGAAAATGCCGAGTATCATGCAGCGCGTGAAGAACAGGGTTTTATCGAAGGGCGAGTCAAGGATATTGAAGGCAAATTATCCAATGCCCAAATCATTGATGTGACTACGTTGAAAGATACCGGAAGAGTCGTTTTCGGCACCACGGTGGTACTTTATGATGAAGAAGAAGACAAAGAGATCACCTATCAGATCGTTGGTGAAGATGAGGCCGATATTAAAGCGGGTAAAATTTCCTTTTCATCACCAGTAGCCAAGGCATTAATTTCTAAAGAAATTGATGATGTTGCTCTGGTTAGAGCGCCTGCCGGTGATAAAGAATATGAAATTATTGATGTAAAATACATCTAGGCTATCGGGGTAATTGAATCCGGGGATTTTTCTTGTTTTGACGATAAAAAATGCCGATATGCCCGATGGACTGCACATGTTCTGACTCAGTCTGACGAGCGATTGAGTCAATCATTTCTTTTTTATCCTCTCTGTCATCAGCATTAACACGTACTTTAATTAACTCATGATCATCCAGAGTCTGATTGATTTCATTAATGACATTATCCGTCAACCCTGCACCGCCAATAAGAACGACAGGTTTCAAGGAATGGGCCTGAGCACGAAGAAAACGGATTTGTTTATTATTTAGGGACATAACTGACTCATTGATGTAAAACAGTGATTATACCGTGTAGCAAATTACGTTTCACGATAAAATGGACATTTAATAGTAATTAAACCTTCTTTTACACAGAAACAGCGGCATAGAAAAAGTGGTACATTAAAGAATGGCAAGAAGTAAAAGCAGTTCTGAATGGTTACAGGAACATTTTAAGGATCAATATGTCTTAAAATCACAACAGGATGGATATCGTTCCCGGGCAGCCTACAAATTGCTTCAGATCCAGCAAAAAGACAAAATAATCAAGCCGGGCATGAATGTGGTAGACTTAGGTGCTGCACCGGGTGGATGGTCGCAGGTTGCCCGGCAATTTATCGGCAGCAAGGGTAAAATTGCTGCTCTGGATATTTTGCCCATGGATCAACTGGCACAAGTTGAGTTTATTCAAGGGGACTTTCAGGAAGACTCAGTTCTGGCTGAATTACTGAAGGTATTAAATAATGAGCCGGTTGATCTTGTAATTTCAGATATGGCACCCAATATTACAGGGGTGAAGGCTGTGGATCAGCCCAAAAGTATGTATTTGCTTGAACTGGCCATTGATTTGGCGGATCAGGTGCTCAAGCCCGGAGGGGCTTTATTAATGAAGGTTTTTCAGGGTGAAGGATTTCAACCCCTGATGGCAGAGCTGAGACAGCGCTACCAGAAAGTTATTACTCGTAAACCCGATGCTTCAAGAGCTCGCTCTGCAGAAGTCTATTTGCTGGCAAAAGGGTTTAAGGGATAGTATATAGTCTTCTTCTTCTAAAGAAGGGGAAGTTAGAAGCACAATAATTACAAACATGAAATAAAGTTGGAGTATTCGTTTTGAACGAAATGACAAAAAATATCTTGCTCTGGGTGGTTATCGGTATCATTCTGATGTCTGTCTTTAGTAATTTTACCCCGACAACCGGGCCTAAAGAAATGAGCTACTCTGATTTCATTCAGAATGTTGAAAGTGGTTCGGTCAATGAAGTCAAAATTGAAGGCCGGGTGATCACCATTAACACTCTGGAAGGTAAGCAGCTTACGACTTACAGTCCTGAAACTGATAATCGTGCTCTCATCGGTATTCTGTTAGAGAACAACGTGAAAATTATTGGCGAGCCGCCCAAGCAGCAAAGCCTTTTAGTACAATTATTCATTTCTTCCTTTCCAATTCTGCTGATTGTTGGTATCTGGATTTATTTTATGCGTCAGATGCAAGGCGGCGCAGGTGGTCGGGGTGCAATGTCTTTTGGCAAAAGTAAGGCCAGGTTGTTAGGTGAAGATCAGGTAAAAGTTAATTTTTCTGATGTGGCAGGCTGCGATGAAGCTAAAGAAGAAGTTAGTGAATTAGTTGATTTTCTTAAAGATCCGGGAAAATTCACCAAACTGGGCGGTAAAATCCCTCGTGGTGTTCTATTGGTCGGCAGTCCGGGTACTGGTAAAACCTTATTGGCAAGAGCCATTGCAGGTGAAGCCAAAGTGCCATTTTACACTATTTCCGGTTCTGACTTTGTGGAAATGTTTGTCGGTGTGGGTGCTTCCCGGGTCCGCGATATGTTTGAACAGGCTAAGAAACATGCACCCTGCATTATATTTATTGATGAAATTGATGCTGTCGGTCGTCACCGTGGTGCGGGTCTGGGAGGTGGACATGATGAGCGTGAACAGACATTAAACCAGCTGCTGGTTGAAATGGATGGTTTTGAAGGCAATGAAGGTGTGATCGTTATTGCGGCAACCAACCGTCCTGATGTTCTTGATCCGGCTCTGCTGCGTCCTGGTCGTTTTGACCGTCAGGTCGTCGTACCATTACCGGATATTAAAGGTCGTGAACTTATTTTGAAAGTGCATTTGCGCAAGGTGCCGATTGATGACAATGTGCAGCCTAAATACATTGCACGTGGAACACCAGGATTTTCAGGTGCCGATCTGGCTAATTTAGTTAATGAGGCTGCTTTGTTTGCGGCTAAAGAAAATGCCCGTGTTGTGGATATGTCACATCTGGAAAAAGCCAAAGATAAAATCATGATGGGTTCAGAACGTAAATCCATGGTGATGAAAGACAAAGAGAAAAAGATGACGGCTTATCATGAAGCGGGACACGCTATTGTCGGTCTTTTAGTGCCTTCTCATGATCCGGTTTACAAGGTGAGTATTATTCCCCGGGGCAGAGCACTGGGCGTAACCATGTTTTTACCGGAGGAAGATCGCTATAGTCTGACTAAGGAACAATTAAATAGTCAGATTTCCAGCCTGTTTGGTGGACGCATCGCTGAAGAGTTAATCTATGGCTCTGATATGGTCACCACTGGTGCCAGTAATGATATTGAACGCGCTACCGATCTGGCTCGTAATATGGTCACCAAATGGGGTTTATCAGCCAAGCTGGGTCCCCTGGCTTATTCTGAAGAAGAAGGTGAAGTTTTCCTGGGTCGTTCAGTAACCCAGCATAAGAATGTTTCCGATGAAACCGCTCATATTATTGATGAAGAAATTCGTTCGGTTATCGATGGTAACTATGACCGGGCAGAGCAGATCCTTAAAGGGCATCTTGATAAACTGCATAGCATGACCGACGCTCTGATGAAATATGAAACCATTGACAGAAATCAGATTGATGACATTATGGCCGGTAAGGATCCTCGTGAACCTAAAGGATGGTCGGATATAGACCCCTCCGATAAGGATGGCGGTTCCAGTGCCAGTAGTGAAAAAACTACCTCGTCTGACGACTCAGATAAGCCTGTGGGCGACACTGCTGATCAGCACTAGCCGCAATTTCTTTTCTCCAGTAAGCACCGATAGCATCTCAACGGCTATCGGCAGCTTCTAGTCTGACTATGACTATAAACTCCATTCAATGTGCCGGTCGGGAACTCAAACTCGAATCACCAGCAATCATGGGCATTTTAAATGTCACTCCCGATTCATTTTCCGATGGCGGTCTTTACCTTAATACTGATCAGGCGCTGTGTCAGGCCGAGAAGATGGTCGCTGAAGGTGCAAGGATTATTGATGTCGGTGGTGAGTCAACCAGACCTGGGGCTCAGGCAGTCAATGATACTGAAGAACTGGATAGAGTCATTCCGATTATTGACAGACTGCATCAGGAGCTGGATGTTATCATTTCCGTCGATACCAGCAAGGCTATGGTAATGACAGAAGCTGCCAAAGCTGGCGCTGGTTTGATCAATGATGTTATGGCTTTGCGTGGAGAAGGAGCCGTCAAGGCTGCCCGGGAAAGCGGCTTGCCGGTGTGTCTGATGCATATGCAGGGCGAACCCAGAAGTATGCAGACAAAACCTCAATATAATGATGTCGTCACTGAAGTAAAATCTTTTCTGCAGCAGCAGGCTGAATACTGTATTAAGCAGGGTATTAATAAAGAGCAAATCATTATTGATCCCGGATTTGGCTTTGGTAAAACATTGGCGCATAATATCAGCCTGTTTAAGCATATTGAAGCACTGAAAGAGCTGGGTTACCCTGTTTTGATTGGTGCCTCACGCAAGTCTATGCTGGGTCAGATTACCGGTAAAGATGTTGCACAACGTCTTGCCGGCAGTCTGGCACTGGCAACCATAGCCGCCATGAAAGGTGCTGCAATTATCAGAGTACATGATGTGGCTGAGACAGTGGATGCTGTCAAGGTCGCTTTAGCAGTGTCAAGTGATTGAAGAGAGAGATAAGTGAAAAAAAAGTATTTTGGTACTGATGGGATTCGCGGCAAAGTAGGCACACACCCAATGACAGCTGAATTTGTTCTCAAATTGGGCTGGGCTGCAGGTAAAGTATTGTCCAAACAGGGGCATGGCCGTGCTGTTATTGGTAAAGATACCCGAATTTCCGGATATATGTATGAATCAGCACTGGAAGCGGGACTTTCAGCGGCTGGAATTGACTGCCTGCTGACAGGTCCTATGCCAACACCCGGCATTGCTTATCTGACCCGGACGATGAATGCCCAGTTAGGTATTGTTATCAGTGCCTCACATAATCCTTATTATGATAACGGCATTAAATTTTTCTCCTCTGACGGCACCAAACTATCTGATGAAACTGAGCAGGCTATTGAAGCAGAACTTGAAAATGAAATGGTTACGGTTGATTCATCTCAATTAGGTAAAGCCAGACGAATAAAGGATGCGTCAGGCCGTTATATTGAATATTGTAAAAGCACTTCACCCTTTTTTATGGATCTGAGCGGTCTGCGCATTGTTCTCGATTCTGCTCATGGTGCCGCTTATCAGATTGCCCCCAGTGTTTTTAAGGAACTGGGCGCTGAGGTCATTGCAATTGGCAGTGAACCGGATGGTTTGAATATTAATAAAGATGTTGGTTCGACTTATCCTGAAACTATACGCCAGGCTGTCATACAGCACCGGGCGGATCTGGGGATTGCTCTGGATGGTGATGCCGACAGAGTTTTGATGATTGATCATGAAGGTGAGATTGTTGATGGTGATGAATTGCTGTTTATTATTGCCATGGCACGTAAAGAACACCTGGAACATGATGACTTTGGTGTTGTCGGTACCCTGATGAGTAACCTTGGCATGGAGACGGCGCTTAAAGAAGCCGGCCTGGGCTTTGTTCGTGCCGATGTGGGTGACCGCTACGTTATGGAAGAGTTACAAAATAAAGGCTGGACTATTGGCGGTGAAAACTCCGGGCATATTATTTGTCTGGATCGGACAACGACCGGAGATGGTATTGTTTCAGCACTGCAGGTGCTGGCGGCCATGTCGGGCAGTAAAAAAACACTGTATGAACTGAAAAATGGTATGGAAAAATATCCCCAGCATATGATTAATGTCCGGATTAAGAAAAAAGTGGATCCCTTTAGTTCAGAACGAGTGACAAAAGCCGTTGCAGATGCTGAAGAGCGTTTAGCAGATAAAGGCCGGGTGTTATTAAGAGCCTCTGGTACCGAACCTTTAATTCGGGTGATGATCGAGGGTTCAGATGAACAACAGGTACTCAGTGAAGTAGAAAAACTGGCTGAAGTGGTTGATGAAGTCTTTGGCTGATTAAGCTCTGAATTAGAGCATGAAACGTAAAATAAACGATTAAATAACAAATAATCACATTTTTAGCCAGGATAATTGATTTATCGGGGTTATAAAGGTATTATTTCGCGCTGAATAAAAAAGTAGGAAAAACAATGCGAACACCATTAGTTGCGGGTAACTGGAAAATGAACGGCTCTCGAGAGAGCGTAAAAGAATTAATCAACGGTGTAGTTGAAGGTGCAAAATCCTTAACTGGCGTTGAAGTTGCAGTTTGTCCTCCATCTATTTTTATTGCTGATGTAACGGCAGTAGCTTCAGGCACTAATGTCTCTGTGGGTTCACAGGATGCCTGTACTGCACTGAAAGGTGCATTCACCGGTGAAACATCTGTTGAAATGATTAAAGATTTTGGCTGTCAATATGCAATTGTTGGCCACTCTGAACGCCGTACCATTTATGGCGAGACCGATGAGATTGTCGCTGAAAAGTTCGCAGTAGTAAAAAATGCCGGTGTGACGCCAATCTTCTGCATTGGTGAAACGCTGGAAGAACGTGAACAAAATATCACTGAAGCAGTTTGTGCACGTCAAATTGATGCCGTATTTGCTTCCGAAGGTGATAATGCCTTTGACGGTTCAGTTATCGCATATGAGCCAGTCTGGGCAATTGGTACCGGTAAAACGGCATCACCTGAACAGGCGCAGGCGGTACATGCCTTTATTCGTCAACATCTGGCCAAACGTAATGCTGATGTGGCTGAAAAAGTACAAATTTTGTACGGCGGCAGTATGAATCCTGCCAATGCCGAAGAATTAATCGGTCAGACTGATATTGATGGCGGTCTGATTGGCGGCGCATCCCTGAAAGCGGAAGATTTTCTGACAATATGTCAGGCCGGGCAGTAACTGCTCAATTGTGATAAAAATTTAAGTAAAATCAACATAAGTTTAAAAAAATCTGGTAAAAGATTATGGAAACAGTAATATTGGCAGTTCATATTGTCATTGCAATTACATTGATTGGCCTCATCCTGATTCAACAGGGTAAGGGTGCTGATGCTGGCGCTGCTTTTGGCGGCGGTGGAGGCGGCGGTGGTGGTGCTTCTTCAACAGTATTTGGTAGTCAGGGATCGGGTAACTTCCTGACTAAAACAACTGCGATTCTGGCAACTACTTTCTTTGTCACCAGTTTGTTTCTATCCTATTTATCGGGCCAGGTTTCATCAGAAAAAAAAGAATCGGTTGAAATTTCAAACCGGGTTGAACAGCTTCAGGCTGAAGACAAGCCGGCTTTACCAATTTCTGATAATGCACCGGCAGAAACAACGGATAAACCAGCCTTACCAGCTGAATAATTGCACTAAATCTGTTCTGTGAAACAGTTTTTAGTGTTAGAAAATGAGTTCGCCGATGTGGTGGAATTGGTAGACACGCTATCTTGAGGGGGTAGTGGCGCAAGCCGTGCCGGTTCGATTCCGGCCATCGGCACCAAATTCAGACTTTTGAAATCTGAGCAGATCGTGCTGAGGCAGGCAAAGGCTGAATGCGAACAATATTAAGTGAGTGGGGTGTCTGTATTTCACTCAGATTGACGTGAATCAATAAATTACTAAATTCAAATATCTTCTATTGTACTTCCCTCAAAAAAAAGGCATTGTTACTTATTGAAAGCCTTTCTTCGTACTTATGGCTTTAAAGTCCAGAATTAAAACTTGACATTATTTTATTTTATGAAACCCATATTCTAGGGGTTTTCATAACATTCAATATGGTTTAAAGTGTATGCATTATAATATTAGTGTCCGGTAAGCCCGGATTAAGTAAGGAGCGCTAATATGCTTGAAAACTACCTCCCCGTAATAATTTTTATGGGAGTGGGTCTCTTGGTCGGGATAGGTATGACTATTATGGGTCTTATTTTATCGCCTCACAGGCCAGACAGAGAGAAAAACTCGCCCTACGAATGTGGCTTCGAAGCTTTTGAAGACGCACGCTTAAAGTTTGATGTTCGTTACTATCTGGTTGCCATTCTCTTTATAATTTTTGATCTGGAAATAGCATTTCTTTTTCCATGGGCCGTTGTGCTTGACACGATTGGTACCTTTGGCTTGATTGCTATGGCAATTTTCCTTGGTTTGTTAGTTGTGGGATTTATCTACGAGTGGAAGAAAGGTGCACTTGAATGGGAATAGAGGGTCTTTTAGAAGAAGGGGTTATCACTACTACAGCGGATAAGCTCATCAACTGGGCAAGAACTGGTTCAATGTGGCCCATGACTTTTGGTCTGGCCTGTTGTGCAGTAGAAATGATGCAGGCTGGTGCGTCACGCTATGATCTGGATAGATTTGGTATTGTTTTTCGACCCAGTCCCAGACAATCTGATGTGATGATCGTTGCCGGCACACTGGTGAATAAAATGGCTCCGGCCCTGCGTAAAGTATATGACCAGATGGCTGAACCTCGCTGGGTTATCTCCATGGGATCATGTGCCAATGGCGGTGGATATTATCACTATTCTTATGCTGTAGTCAGAGGATGTGACCGGGTTGTTCCGGTTGATATTTATGTGCCGGGTTGTCCTCCGACAGCAGAAGCACTTTTGTACGGTATCATCCAGCTGCAAAACAAAATCAAACGTACTAATACCATTGCACGCTAGAACTTTATATTACATGAGAAAGTACCAAAGACTATCTATAGAGAGAACATGTTGAATGTCGCAATATTACTCTGAACTATCTGACAAAGTAAGCGCTAAACTGGCTGAGATTGAAGCAATTCAGGCCACAATTGCTTATCGAGAGCTCACGATTGAAGTGAGTAAAGAAAACCTCACTCAGGTTTGTCAAATATTACGAGATGATCAAGAGCTGGCGTTTGATACGCTTATTGATGTCTGCGGTGTTGATTATAGTACCTATGAAGGTTCTGCTCTGGCTTCCACGAAGGGTAAAACCCGTTATGCATCGGTTTACCATCTCTTATCGGTAAAAAATAATCACCGAATTCGCGTCAGAACCTGGCTGGATGATGATTTTCCCATGGTTGATTCTGTTACCGGAATCTGGAGTGGTGCTAACTGGTTTGAAAGAGAAGCATTTGATTTATTGGGTATTCTTTACTCAGGCCATCCTGATTTACGCCGAATTTTAACGGACTATGGTTTTATCGGCCACCCATTACGCAAAGATTTTCCTTTAGTCGGTCAGGTTGAAATGCGTTACGATGCCAATAAACAACGGGTAATTTATGAGCCTGTGACATTAGAAGAACGTGTGAATATTCCAAGAGTTATAAGAGATGACAACCGCTATGCTGAACGAGAGAGTGAGCAAAAGAACGGGGATCAAGCTTAATGTCTGAAATTCAGAACTATACACTTAACTTCGGTCCCCAGCATCCTGCCGCTCACGGGGTACTGCGTCTGGTACTGGAACTGGATGGCGAAGTGATCCAGAGAGCTGACCCTCATGTTGGTTTATTACACCGCGGTACTGAGAAGCTGGCCGAGAGCCGGATTTATAATCAGAGTATCGGTTATATGGATCGTCTGGACTATGTTTCCATGATGTGTAATGAACATGCCTACTGCATGACCATTGAAAAACTGCTTGAGATAGAAGTACCGGAACGTGCGCAATATATACGCGTTATGTTCGATGAAATTACCCGGATTCTGAATCACCTTATGTGGCTCGGTACTCATGCACTGGATGTCGGTGCGATGACCATGTTTCTGTACTGTTTCCGTGAACGTGAAGATTTAATGGATGCTTATGAGGCCGTCTCCGGTGCTCGTATGCACGCTTCCTATTATCGTCCTGGCGGGGTTTATCGTGATCTGCCGGATAGTATGCCGCAATACAAAGCTTCTCAATGGCATTCACAATCTGAAGTAAAAGAACAAAATAAAAATCGTCAGGGTTCTCTGCTGGACTTTTTGAAAGACTTCACTAACCGTTTTGAAACCTATGTTGACGAATATGAAACCTTATTGACCAATAATCGGATCTGGAAACAGAGAACGGTGGATATCGGCACGGTCACTGCAGAAGAAGCAAAAGATTTAGGTCTGACTGGTCCAATGTTGCGTGCATCCGGCGTGGCATGGGATTTGAGAAAAATGGAACCCTATGAGGTTTATGATAAAATTGACTTTGATATTCCGGTAGGCACTAATGGTGATAGCTATGACCGTTATGTCGTACGTATTGAAGAAATGCGTCAGTCTAATCGTATTATCAGTCAATGTATTGACTGGCTGCAGGATAATCCCGGTCCCGTCATGCATGAAGATCACAAATTGACCATGCCTGAGCGTATGGACATGAAAGAAGATATGGAAGGCTTAATTCATCACTTTAAGCATTTCACAGAAGGTTATAGTGTACCGGAAGGTGAAGCCTATTGCGGCATCGAACACCCTAAAGGTGAGTTTGGCACTTACATTGTTTCAGACGGAGCAAATAAACCTTATCGTTTGAAAATCAGAGCGCCAGGCTTTGCGCATCTGTCTGCAATAAACTTTCTGGTTAAAGGTCATATGCTGGCAGATGTTGTCACAGTTATTGGTACATTGGATATTGTTTTCGGGGAGATCGACAGATAATGTCTCAATCACTGTTGGAACTTATTGAAGCCTCATCACGGGAAGAAATTGATCACTGGGTTACAAAATACCCTGCCGATCAAAAACAATCTGCCGTTATGACGGCATTGCGTGTTGTTCAGGATCAAAATGGTGGTTGGTTAACCACTGAATTAATGGATGCAGTTGCCCTGTATCTGGATATGGATAAAATTCATGTCTATGAAGTGGCTACTTTCTATTCCATGTACGAACACAAGGCAGTAGGTAAACACAAAATCTGTGTTTGTACCAACATTGCCTGTATGGTTTGTGGTTCAGGTGAAATTGTTGGCCATCTGGAAGAAAAGCTGGATATCAAATTAGGTGAGACGACTGAAGATAACCGCTTTACCCTGAAAGAAGTTGAATGCCTCGGCGCTTGTTCAGGAGCACCTATGTTTCAGATAGGCGAGAACTATTATGAAAACCTTGACCCTGAAAAAATTGACAAAATTATAGACAGCCTGGACTAGACAAGAAAGTCTGAGTCGTAGCGGAGTATCGAATGGCAAACGAAGTTTGTTTTAGAACATTGCATCTTGATAAACCATGGACACTGGAATCCTATCTGAGTGTTGGTGGCTATGAATCATTGAAAAAAATTCTGACCGAAAAGATCCCTGCGGGAGACATTATCGAAGAGGTCAAAACATCGGCATTAAGAGGTCGTGGCGGTGCAGGATTTCCAACAGGTCTGAAGTGGAGCTTCATGCCTCGCGAGGCAAAGGTTGATAAATACATTATCTGTAACTCAGATGAAGGCGAGCCGGGCACCTGTAAAGATCGTGATATTTTACGTTACAACCCGCATCAGTTAATTGAAGGCATGGCCATAGCAGCTTATTGTATTGGCGCTGAAACAGGTTATAACTATATTCGTGGTGAATTTTGGGAACCATTCAGCCGTTTTGACAACGCATTAAAAGAAGCCCGTGAAGCAGGTTATCTGGGTAAAAATTTATTTGGTTCCGATTTCAATTTTGAGCTGCAGGCTCACCTTGGTGGCGGAGCCTATATCTGCGGAGAAGAAACTGCTCTGCTGGAATCAATTGAAGGTAAAAAAGGACAGCCGCGCTTTAAGCCGCCATTTCCTGCCAGTTTTGGACTTTACGGCAAGCCGACGACCATTAATAATACGGAAACTCTGGCTTCTATTCCGGTGATTGTGGAGAAAGGCGGCAAGTGGTTTCTGGAACAAGGCAAGCCGAATAACGGCGGTACAAAAATTTTCTCGGTATCGGGTAATGTTAATAAGCCGGGTAACTATGAAATTCCTATGGGGACACCCTTTTCAGAATTACTGGAAATGTGCGGCGGCATGAAAGATGGTTACAAACTGAAAGCTGTTATCCCTGGCGGCAGTTCATCTCCGGTGATTCCCGGCGAACAAATGATGGATGTCAATATGGACTATGACTCCATTAGTGCTGCGGGCTCGATGCTGGGTTCAGGTGCAGTCATTATTCTCGATGACAAGGTTTGTATGGTCAAAGCCTTGGCGCGTTTATCACATTTTTACCAGGAAGAATCCTGTGGTCAGTGTACTCCCTGTCGTGAAGGCACCGGCTGGTTATCCCGGGTCGTGCACCGTATTGAGCATGGTCAGGGTAAACAGGAAGATATTGACCTTCTGGATAGAGTGGCAGGTGATATTATGGGACGCACTATTTGTGCCCTGGGCGAAGCTGCCTCTATGCCTGTTAAAGGCTTTATCAAGCATTATCGAGATGAGTTTCAGTATCATATCGATCACAAAAAATGCATGGTCGGATCGGGTAGCAAGTAGTAAAAGCTATTTAATTTAATCTTTTTAACTTAAAGAATGATTTACGAGTATTTAATATGGTAACTATTGAAATTAACGGTCAACAGGTTCAAGCCGAGCAAGGTCAGATGCTTATAGAAGCAGCTGATAAAGCTGGTGTTGCCATACCCCGTTTTTGTTATCATAAAAATCTGTCCATATCTGCAAGCTGTCGGATGTGTCTGGTTGAAGTTGAAAAAGTGCCCAAACCAATTCCTGCCTGTGCCACGCCCGTGACCGACGGCATGGTGGTACACACCAAGTCAACTATAGCCCTGGCAGCACAAAAATCAGTTATGGAATTTTTGCTCATTAACCATCCGCTGGATTGTCCGGTTTGCGATCAGGGTGGTGAATGTGATCTGCAGGACTTTTCTGTTGGCTATGGTGGTGATAAAACTGAATATGCAGAAATAAAGCGAGTAGTCAAAGACAAAGATATTGGTCCGTTGGTTGCTACAGAACTGACCCGCTGTATTCACTGTACCCGCTGTGTTCGCTTTGGTCAGGAAATTGCCGGAATGCGTGAATTGGGGGCAACAGGCCGTGGTGAATGGATGGAAATCGGTACTTATATCGAAAAAAATCTTAATTCAGAATTATCCGGTAATATCATTGATCTTTGTCCGGTAGGCGCTCTCACATCTAAAGTTTATCGTTTTTCTGCCCGAGTCTGGGAACTGTCCAGCAACAATAGTATTGGTGCACATGACTGCATTGGCTCCAACATTAATGTGCAAACAAAAGATGGTCAGATTAAACGGGTTATTGCCCGCGAAAATGATGCTGTAAATGATACCTGGATTTCAGACCGTGACCGTTTTAGCTACGAAGGTATACAAAGCGATGAACGTCTGACGAAACCACTGATAAAAAAAGACGGTCAATGGACAGAAGCCAGCTGGGATGATGCGCTGCAATTTGCCGTTAATGGTTTAAAAGCGGTCGATAATAGCCAGATTGGTTCTGTGTGTTCACCATCGAGCAGCACGGAAGAAATGTATCTGCTGCAAAAATTAATGCGTGGTCTGGGCAGTAATAACATTGATCACCGTTTGCGCCAGACTGACTTTAGCGGTCAGGATCAGGATCCTCAGTTTTTGGGACTGGGTATAAAGATTTCTGACGTTGCCAAACAAAATGCTGCTTTGCTTATTGGTTCAAATGTTCGCAAAGAACAGCCTATTATGGGGCATCACTTAAGGCAGGCCAGCTTATCGGATGCAAAAATCTCTTTTGTTAATCCTGTCAGCTTTGACTTTAACTTTAAAGTTGCGCATGAATTTGCGGTACCGCCTGCACAAATGTTCAAAGAGATGAAAGTACTGGCTAAAGCCGTACTTGAGTCTTCAGATGCTGATGCACCGGCAGGACTCTCTGCGCTGGTGGCTTCGGTTAAAGTCACTGATGAACATAAAGACTGTATTAATGAACTGGCTGGTGCTGAAAATTCTATTGTCATGATGGGAACGATTGCCCAGTCCATGCCAAACTATGCTGCTATGCGGATGCTGGCATCCTATATTGCAGAGGCAACCGGTTCAACTCTTGGTTATCTTACTCCGGGTGCTAATAGCAGCGGTGCTTTCTTATCCGGAATGTTACCAAATCAGCAGGAAACAAGTGGTTTAGATACTCAGGCGATGTTTGCTGAAGGACTTAAAGGTTATATTCTTTATGGTGTTGAACCTGATCGTGATATTGAAAATCCGGTCCAGGCTATCAATGCATTAACCAATGCCGACTTTGTTGTTTCTATGACTGCTTATGAGACGGATAACTTAAAAATCTGTGCGGATGTTTTATTACCCATTGCGGCAATTACTGAAGCCTCAGGTACGCTGATTAACGTTGCGGGCAGCTGGCAGAATTTTACCGCTGTCAGCAAAGCGAACGGCCAGTCAAAACCGGGCTGGAAAGTATTACGAGTACTGGGTAATTTGTTTAATGTGGATGGCTTTGATTATCAAAGTTCTGAAGATGTGATTAATGAGCTCAAATCTGTCCTGCAGCAGGATGGCAATCAGTCAGAAACAAACAATCAGATAGACTGGATCTGTCCGGAAAATATTAGTGCGCAAAACTCAGGTCTGCAAAGAATTGCTGAATTACCTATTTACGCAGTAGATGGTGTGACACGCAGAGCAACAGCACTGCAGAAAACACAAGATGCCCAGGATGAATTTACAAAAATTAATTCTGCCCTGGCGAAAAAACTCAAGCTTGAAGATGGGCAGCTGATTACTGCCAGACAGGGCGATAATACGGCTGATGTCACTATCAGTATTGATGATAGAATTACCGATAATTGTATCTATCTGCCAGCAGGTACCAGCGCTGCAGCATCACTTGGTGGTGGTTTCGATACAATTGAACTTGTTGCGAAAAGCACAGCTTAATAAACGGAGCAAATTTTGCTAGATCTGATTTTATCCATTTATGAAATACCGGTTATAAATATACTCGTCAAGATCATTGTGATCCTGGTGCCGCTATTATTGACCGTGGCTTATTTTACCTATGCAGAACGTAAAATCATCGGCTATATGCAGGTTCGTATCGGACCAAATCGTGTCGGTCCAAGAGGTTGGTTACAGCCGATTGCTGATGCCATGAAATTAATGTTCAAGGAAATTATTTTTCCTTCGGGGGCTAATAAAGTTCTCTTTGTAATTGCCCCGACTCTGGCAATTTCAACGGCTCTGGCGGCCTGGGCAGTTATACCATTTGGTGCAGAAATGGTTCTGGCCGATATTAATGTCGCTTTATTGTATATTCTTGCCATGACTTCAATTGGTGTTTACGGTGTCATCCTTGCGGGCTGGTCTTCTAACTCCAAATACGCGATTATGAGTACGCTGAGAACAGCTGCACAGGTTGTTTCCTATGAAATCGCTATGGGCTTTGCTCTGGTTGGCGTGGTGATGGCCGCCAGAAGTCTCAATATTGGTGAAATTGTCATGGGCCAGAGCGGTAGTATCTGGGGCTGGTATATGTGGCCTCTATTGCCCTTATTTGTGATTTATTTCGTGTCCGGAGTGGCTGAAACCAATCGTGCACCATTTGATGTAGCAGAAGGCGAGTCAGAAATTGTTGCTGGTTTTCATGTCGAGTATTCCGGTATCTTATTTGCGATTTTCTTCCTGGCAGAATATGCCAATATGATCCTGATTTCTATTATGGCGGCGCTATTGTTTATGGGCGGCTGGTTGTCGCCATTTCAAGGTGTTAGTTTCCTAGGGCTTGGTTCAAGTTTCCTTGCCGGTTCCAGTATTATCTGGTTATTGACTAAAACCGCAATATTTATGTTTCTGTTCTTATGGTTCAGAGCGACCTTCCCTCGCTATCGTTATGATCAAATCATGCGTCTTGGCTGGAAAGTTTTTATACCTATCACAATTGTCTGGATCTATGTGATTGGCATTATGTATTACGCAGAAATAGCTCCCTGGTTTGTTAAGGGATAGATTAGTGTTTGGAGATAGTTTGGTGGAGATTGTTTAGTGAAGCAATTAACTCAATTTTTTAACAGTCTGTTTTTAGCAGAGCTTTTTAAAGGCTTGAGCGTGACAGGGCGTTATCTTTTTAAGAAAAAAATAACGGTTCAGTATCCGGAAGAGAAAACTCCGCAATCTTTCCGTTTCAGGGGCCTGCATGCCTTGCGTCGTTACGCCAATGGTGAAGAACGTTGCATTGCCTGTAAATTATGTGAAGCAATTTGTCCAGCACTGGCAATCAGCATTGAGTCAGAAGAGCGCGAAGATGGTACAAGAAGAACCAAAAGTTATGATATCGATCTGACCAAATGTATTTTCTGTGGTTTCTGTGAAGAATCCTGTCCGGTAGATTCTATTGTAGAAACAAGAATTTTTGAATACCACGGTGAAGAACGCAGCGACTTGCACATGAGCAAAGAAAAGTTATTAGCCGTTGGTGATAAGTACGAAGAACAAATAGCGGCAGACAGAGCAAGTGATGCTCCTTATCGATAAATAGAGAGTCGATAAGTAAGTAGATAACAGTATATAAATCGGCGGATAAGAATTCGCCCAGTGTGGAATAATTTATGGAAACAATCGTTTTTTATATTTTTTCAGCCTTTGTGGTGCTATCAGCCCTAATGGTGATAACCGTCCATAATCCGGTTCGGGCGGCGTTCTTTCTGGTGCTGACGTTTTTTGCTTCGGCCGCTGTCTGGTTGCTGCTGGAAGCAGAGTTTTTAGCGGTGATCCTGATCATTGTTTATGTCGGTGCAGTGATGGTGCTGTTCCTGTTCGTGGTGATGATGCTGGACATCAATCTGGCGGAACTTAAAAAGGGCTTTGTAAAAAATCTACCTATAGCTATTGCCGTTGCACTGGCTATGTTTGCAACGATTTATTTCGTTGTTGGTGGTGAGCAATTTGGGATTAGTAACTTTGCATCCCCGGAACGTCACGGTGCAGATTATAGTAATATCTCTGAACTGGGAATATTGTTGTATACCGAATATGTCTTCTCTTTTGAAATTGCTGCAGTCATTCTTCTGGTGGGTATTGTTGCTGCAATCAGTTTGACTTTAAGACGTCGTCCCAATACCAGACATCAAAAGATTGAAGATCAGGTCGCGGTTAAGAGTGAAGATCGCTTACGTGTTATTAAATTAGAATCCCAGGAGAGAAAATAATGCTGACATTGACTCATTTTCTGGTTCTGAGTGCAATTCTCTTTTCCATCAGTATGGCAGGGATTTTTATCAATCGTAAAAACGTCATCATTTTACTGATGTGTGTGGAATTAATGCTGCTGGCTGTAAATACAAACTTTATTGCTTTTTCTTATTATCTGGGCGATACCGCCGGACAGGTATTTGTTTTCTTTATTCTTACTGTTGCTGCAGCCGAGGCTGCAATTGGTTTGGCAATCTTGGTCGTTCTGTTTAGAAACAAGCGTACGATTAATGTTGAAGATCTTGACACATTGAAGGGTTGATCCAGTGTTTGAAAATTATAGCGACTCACAAGTTTATCTGGCCATTGTTCTGGCACCACTTATTGGCTCCATTGTTGCCGGGGTTTTTAATGCCTATATCAGTCGGGCAGTAGCGCATACTATTACCATAGCAGGTGTGGCCATTTCCTTTATTCTGGCTTTGTTTGTTTTCAAATACTTTGCTTTTGATGGTGCACAAGCATACAACGAAACGGTTTACACCTGGATGGTGAGTGATGGTATTCGTTTTGAAGTGGGTTTTTTAATTGATAATCTGACTTCCATGATGCTGGTTGTCGTCAGCTTCGTCTCTTTAATGGTGCATTTATATACTATTGGCTATATGCAGGAAGACCCGGGTTATAAACGCTTCTTTAGCTATATCTCCCTGTTTACTTTCTCAATGTATATGCTGGTCATGTCTAATAACTTCCTGCAATTATTTTTTGGCTGGGAAGCCGTTGGTCTGGTTTCTTACCTCCTGATTGGTTTTTACTACAAAAAAGAAAGTGCTATCTTTGCTAATCTGAAAGCTTTTTTAGTGAACAGAGTAGGGGATTTTGGTTTTATTCTGGGTATTGCCGGTGTGTTAATGGTCTTTAACAGCCTGGACTACATAGAAGTTTTCAATGCTGCCGGAGCAAAGGCGGGCACGACTATTGAAATTATACCAGGTACAGAATGGTCAATGATGACTGTAATTTGTATTTTACTATTTGTTGGCGCTATGGGTAAATCAGCACAGGTTCCATTGCATGTCTGGCTGCCTGATTCTATGGAAGGTCCTACACCAATTTCTGCTTTAATTCATGCTGCCACCATGGTAACTGCCGGTATCTTTATGGTGACCAGAATGTCACCCTTATTTGAGTTATCTGAAACTGCCTTGTCATTCATTTTGGTCATTGGTGCTATTACTGCATTGTTTATGGGCTTTCTGGGTATTATTCAAAACGATATCAAACGGGTTGTTGCCTATTCCACATTATCGCAACTGGGTTATATGACGGTTGCTTTGGGCGCTTCTGCTTATTCAGCCGCTGTTTTCCATCTTATGACTCATGCTTTCTTTAAAGCACTGCTCTTCCTGGCTGCAGGTTCGGTTATTATTGCCATGCACCATGTGCAGGATATTCGTCAGATGGGTGGTCTGAAAAAATACATGCCAATTACTTACTGGACATCCCTATTGGGTACTCTGGCTCTGATCGGCTTCCCTGGTTTCTCAGGCTTTTATTCAAAAGACAGTATTATTGAAGCGGTTCATGCCGCCTCTATTCCAGGCGCAACATTTGCTTATTATTCGGTTTTAATCGGTGTCTTTGTGACGGCTTTGTATAGTTTGAGAATGTTCTTTATTGTTTTCCATGGCGAAGAAAGAATGGATCATCATACCAAAGAGCATTTGCAGGAATCTCCCTGGGTTGTGACAGTGCCACTGGTGTTACTGGCCATACCTTCTGTCATTATTGGCGGCATGACGATTAGCAGCGTTTTATATGGTGATTATTTCACCGGTGTTGTTTTTGTTCAGCAGGCTCATGATGTTCTGGGGCAGCTGAAGGAAGGATATCATGGTCCTTTGTCAATGATTCTGCACGGTGTAATGTCAGCACCATTTCTACTGATGGCAGGTGGTATTGCGACAGCATGGTATCTGTATCTGAAGAAACCTGAGCTGCCCGGTAAGATTAAGAATTCATTCGCATTTATCTACAATGTTCTGGACAATAAATACGGTTTTGATACATTCAATGAAAAAGTTATTGCCGGTGGTACCAGAGGAATTGGTAATATTTTCTCAAAATTCGGTGATATTATGATCATTGATGGCTTTATTGTTAATGGTTCGGCGAAAAGTATTGCCTGGTTCTCCAGCATCATTCGAAACATTCAGACCGGCTATTTATATCATTACGCATTTGCCATGGTTCTGGGATTAATTGGCTTATTGGCACTGGTCGTATACTAGTCAAATACATTTATTTAAGAACTCTTGCGGTGTTTATACAGCAAGAGTCCACTATAGAGATTTTAGGAAAAAGGGTATTTTATTCATGTTTTCAAATTTGCCGTTATTGAGTCTGGTGATTTGGACTCCCATCATTGGTGGGATGCTGGTGCTGGCGACTGGAAGTAAAAACAGCATTGAAGCAAAAGTCTTATCTCTATTGGTTTCTCTGGCGACACTGGCACTCTCCATTCCTCTGTACACACAATTTGATGTAAGCCTGGCAAGCATGCAGTTTGAGGAATTGCTCCCCTGGATCAGCAGTTTCAATATCAACTACCATATTGGTATTGATGGTATTTCTATGCCGTTAATTCTATTAACCACCTTTATGACCGTCATTGTGATTATTGCGGGCTGGAAAGTTATCACCTTTAAAGTTGCCCAGTATATGGCATCATTTTTGATTCTTGAAGGTTTGATGATAGGTACTTTTGCTGCGCTGGATGCCATGTTGTTCTATGTTTTCTGGGAAGCCTTATTAATACCAATGTTTGTTATTATCGGTATCTGGGGCGGACCCAATCGAGTTTATGCAACAATCAAGTTTTTCCTTTATACCTTCCTGGGCTCCGTCTTTATGCTGATCTCTCTGCTGTATATGTATATGCATGCAGCCGATGTCAATGGCGCGGGTACCTTCAGTATTCTTGAGTTACACAAACTGCCGTTGGGGTTATTGCCGCAGATCCTCATCTTCCTGTCATTCCTTCTGGCCTTTGCGGTAAAAGTACCTATGTGGCCGGTACACACCTGGCTGCCGGATGCTCACGTAGAAGCACCCACAGGCGGTTCGGTTATTCTGGCCGCGATCATGTTGAAACTGGGTGGTTACGGCTTCCTGCGTTTTAGCTTACCGATTACTCCGGATGCCAGTATGGCACTGGACTGGTTTGTGATCCTGCTGTCACTGATAGCAATCGTTTATATCGGCTTTGTCGCACTGGTTCAGGCCGACATGAAAAAACTGATTGCTTATTCGTCAATTTCACACATGGGCTTTGCAACGCTTGGTTTTTTCTTATTATGGAAAATCACCGAAAATACGGGCGCAGCTTCAGGTGCTGTTTTAGGACTTGAGGGCGGCATGGTGCAAATGATTTCACATGGTTTTATTTCCGGAGCCATGTTCCTGAGTGTTGGCGTATTGTATGACAGAATGCACTCTCGGATGATTAAAGATTATGGCGGTGTTGTTAATACTATGCCGGCCTTTGCAACATTTGCAGTATTTTTTGCTATGGCTAATGCGGGTCTGCCGGGAACATCAGGTTTTGTCGGGGAATTCATGGTTATTATGGCCGCATTTAAAGCCAACTTCTGGTATGCATTCCTGGCAGCCATTACCCTGATCCTTGGCGCAGCCTATACCCTGTGGATGATAAAACGCGTGGTTTTCGGCCCTGTTGCTAATGAACAGGTTGAAAATCTGGAAGATATGTCGGGGCGTGAATTCTTTATGATGTTTATTCTAGCGGTAGCGGTATTGATTATAGGTCTTTATCCTGCACCACTATTAGAAGTAATGCATGCAACAATCGATAATTTAGTTGCTCATATATCAATATCAAAATTGCCTTAGACAACTAAAGAGCAGAGAAAGAAATTATGAATTTTGTAACACCTGATTTTATGCCGGCGATGCCGGAAATCTTTTTGCTGACGATGGTCTGTGCTATTTTAATCATCGATCTGTTTGTCAAAGATGAGGGCAGGGGCGCTACCTATGTGCTGTCATTGATTGCCTTAATCGCGACAGCATTTCTTTCATTTTCCGGTTTCTCTGAGCAAAGTATCAGCACCTTTAATGGTTCATTCATTCTTGACCCCATGGCAACTATTTTAAAAATAGCTATCTGCCTTATTGTTCTGGGGGTATTTATTTATGCCAAAGATTACCTCAAGGATCGTAATATCTATAAAGGCGAGTACTTCATTCTGGGTTTATTTGGTGTACTGGGTATGATGGTCATGGTTTCAGCCGGCAATTTCCTGACTGTTTACCTGGGGCTGGAACTACTGTCTCTGTCAATGTATGCCATGATTGCCATGCAGCGTGATTCTTCTGTCGCATCAGAAGCTGCTATGAAATACTTTATTCTGGGCGCTATTGCATCAGGTATGCTGCTTTATGGTATGTCGATGGTTTATGGTGTAACCGGTTCTCTTGATTTAGCGACAATTAATAAAGCTGTGTCCGGTGCTGATCGAGTGGTTATGAGTTTCGGTCTGGTCTTTATCATCCTCGGTGTTGCGTTCAAACTGGGCGCCGTTCCATTTCATATGTGGATGCCCGATGTTTACCATGGTTCACCAACCTCAGTGACTTTATATATTGCCAGTGCACCAAAAATTGCTGCATTTGCCATGATGTATCGTCTGTTGGTTGATGGTCTGTCAGGAATGCATGCTGACTGGCAAATGATTTTAATTATCCTGTCCGTCCTGTCCATGGTTCTGGGTAATATCATTGCCATTGCGCAAACTAATCTAAAAAGAATGTTTGCTTACTCAACGATCTCTCATGTTGGTTTTATTATTATGGGCGTTGTAGCCGGTACACAGGCAGGTTATGGTGCAGCTATGTTCTATGCCATTGTTTATGCCATTATGAGTGTCGGCGGCTTTGGCATGATAGTTCTTCTAAGCCGCGCTGGATTTGAAGCTGAAAATATAGAAGACTTTAAAGGCCTCAATCAGAAAAGCCCATGGTTTGCCTTTGTTATGATGGCTATCATGTTTTCAATGGCGGGTGTACCACCATTTCTGGGCTTCTGGGCAAAAATCTCTGTGCTTCAGGAAGCTATTAACAGCGGTCTGCTCTGGTTCGCTATTGTCGGTGTTGTGACTTCGGTAATCGGTGCATTTTATTACCTGCGTGTGGTCAAGGTTATCTACTTTGACAAGCCTGTCGATACAACGCCTATACAGGCCAGTACAGATATACGTCTGACACTGAGTATTAATGGTCTGGCTATTCTTGCTATTGGTCTTTATCCAACCGCGTTGATTGCTTTATGTGTCAGCACATTTGCCTGATATTTATCGTAACAGGTAATTTATTTCCAGCAAAAAAAGCCTGTTTTAAACAGGCTTTTTTTTGGCCAGAAGTATTTGCTCTGTTTCTTATTCTGATTAGCTGATAAAATATTCGTTTATATTTTCTGATGCTGATTTATGCTTAAATTTTCTGACCTTTCACTGCGCCGCGGAGCACAATTATTGCTTCAGGACGTCAATATCTCAATTCATCCGCGGCAAAAAGTTGGTATTACCGGCGCTAATGGTTGTGGTAAGTCCAGCGTATTTGCCCTGATCAATAATGAGCTTCATGCTGATGAGGGTGATTTTTCAGTGCCGCAGAATTGGATTATTGCCAATGTGGCTCAGGAATCGCCCTCAACTGAACGTTCGGCTATGGATTATGTGATTGATGGTGATAAGCAATTACGTGATATAGAATCAGCAATTGAGCAGGCAAATCAGACCGGTCATGGTGAATTACTGGGCAAGCTGTATGCACAGCTGGAAGAAGTGGATGGCTATACGGCTGACAGCAGAGCAGCACAGCTTTTGTCTGGTCTGGGCTTTTCCCAGCAGGAACTGAATAATCCTGTGAACAGTTTTTCCGGCGGCTGGCGTATGCGTCTGAATCTGGCCAGGGCACTGATGTGTCGCTCGGATTTACTCTTGCTGGATGAACCGACTAACCACCTGGATCTGGATGCGGTACTCTGGCTGGAAGACTGGTTAAAAAAGTATCCGGGTACTTTGTTATTGATTTCTCATGATCGTGATTTTCTTGATAGTGTTATGACACATATTGTTCATATTGAACATCAAATCATGACCATATACAGTGGTAACTACTCACAATTTGAGCGGGTGCGTGCAGAACAACTGGCACAGCAGCAGGTGCTCTATGAACGCCAACAGCGAGAAATTAAACATATTCAAAGTTTCATTACTCGTTTTAAAGCCAAGGCGACAAAAGCAAAGCAGGCACAATCCAGAGTAAAAACACTGGAAAAAATGGAGTTAATCTCTCAGGCACATGTTGATTCACCTTTTCATTTTGAATTTCATGCAGCGGAGAAAATTCCTAATCCTCTTATTGCATTGGAGGATATAAAACTGGGCTATGATTCAACGACAATTCTGGAACATGTCCATATTAACTTACAGCCGGGTTCCCGCATTGGTCTTCTGGGGCATAATGGTGCGGGTAAATCGACCTTTATTAAATTATTAGCGGGTGAACTAAAGGCTCAGTCGGGTCGTGTCGAGGCCTCAAGTGAGTTACGAATAGGTTATTTTGCTCAGCATCAGCTGGAACAATTACACCCTGAGGATACACCGCTGGAACACTTTTTCCGAGAGAGTCAACGGCTGGGTAAAAATGCATCTGAACAATCCCTGCGTAATCATCTGGGTGGTTTTGCGTTTAGCGGGGATAAGGTTGACGCAAAAATCGGTCCTTTTTCCGGGGGTGAAAAAGCTCGTCTGGTCTTTGCAACACTGGTTTATCAAAAACCCAATTTATTATTACTGGATGAACCGACCAATCATCTGGATTTAGATATGCGTCATGCCATTAGTCTGGCCCTGCAGGAATTTGAAGGCGCTATGGTTATTGTTTCCCATGACCGTCATTTACTGCGTAGCGTCACCGATGAATTTTATCTGGTTGCTGATAAAAAAGTAGCTGTCTTTAAAGGCGATCTGGATGATTATAGACAATGGATCACTGAGCAGAAAAAATTAGAAACACCAGGCACAGTGTTTGCAGAAACAGTGTCCAATACCGTAAGTAATAACTCTGCGGTTAAAGACAATAATTCGCTGCAGGGAAAGAAAGAAAAAAAGCGTCTTGAGGCGGAGAAGCGAAAGCAATTACAACCATTAAAAAACAAGCAGTCAAAGCTTGAGAAAGAGCTGGAACAGTTAAGTGCTGACAAAGATGAACTGGAGGCGCTTCTGGCTGATCCTGAAATTTATGAAGAAAGTGAAAAACAGCGTCTTAAAGACTTGCTATTGACACAGTCTCAATTAACTCAATCGCTTGAAACTATCGAGGAACAATGGATGCAGGTGAGTGAGGAACTGGAAGAAGCTCAATGAGAAGAGGAAGACAGGTATGAAAAATCTATTTAAAGTTTCTTTTAAAGTAATTTCAGTGCTCATTATCGTGTTTCTGGTGATCTCGATTCTGGTCGCTACTCTGGTGGATATTAATCACTATAAAGATGAAATCTCTCAATTTGTGGAAACAGAAACCGGCCTGAAGCTTGAAATTCACGGCGATATGAAGCTGAGTATTATTTCCGGTGTAAAATTTAATGTGCAGGATGTCAGCATATCTAATGATAAAACGCTAATCGCTGATATCAGGTCTCTACAACTGGGTGTCTCACTGAGGTCTCTTTATGAGGGTGGGCCCAAAATTACTTCAGTTGTATTAGATGTAAAAAAATTAAATCTGGCAAGCGATAAAAAGGGAAAGTATAGCTTTTTGCCTTTACTGGACAGCAACCTGGATCGGAAGCATTCAGATAAGAAGCCATCAGAAAATATAAATAATTCAGCAAATGAAGATTTTACTTTAAATCACTTATCACTAAATGATGTGCACCTGTCAATTGATCAATTTACTTATCAGGATAAACAGCTTTCACAGTCTTTTACGCTGAATGATGTCAGTGCATTTCTCTCAATTTTACCCATTATTGACCATCATGAACTGGTTATAGATGATCCAAGAATTCTGGTTGCCTACACTTACTCAGGTAAATTGAATGTCGGGAAGGCATTGATAAATAAATATCAGATTACTGACTTATCACTGAACTTTAAGGATAAACTGGGAGCTTTTGTTACTGAAGACCTGGCTTTTCATTTTATTCAGGAAGGTGCCAACCATGCTTTACCACCGCTGATAATGGATGCCAAAGGTAAATTGATGCTGACAATTTCCTATCATATTCCAGAAGGTGCGAAAGAACCACTCTGGACTCAGCCTGAGCTGATAAAAGTGGACAGATTTGACTTTGACCTGCGCAGCCTGAAACTTTCAAATGCACAATTTCAGGCTGAAACAAAAAATGCTCATCTTATTTTTGAAGAAATGGCTATTTTCGAAGCTCAAAAATACGTACTGAATAATTTAATGATCAAGTCATTGAGTTTTAATAGTAATGAAGTTGAGCTCAACCTGGAAAACAAGAATAAGTATCGTCTTGAAAAGGTTTTATTACAGCTAAAAAATCTGCCGCTTATTAAAAAAGGCAATTTGATAAAGCCTGATTCTATCGATTTTTTGAAAAAGTTTGCTCAAAACGGCAGTATTCAATTTTCCAGTGATACTATTGTCCACAAGGAGCAGGGTTTAAAAAATATTAAATTTCACTTGAATGGTAAGGGCAAAAGAATCAACCTTTCTGCCTTGTCATTCAATATCCTGGATTCTGATGTTGTTGGTGAAGGATACATAAGTATAGAGAATAAAATACCACAATGGGATTTTAAAATTCAGAGTAAAAAATTAAATCTGAAGCCACTGAAAGATTTACTTAATTCAGATTATCAAGTAGAGGGTTATGCCAACATCCAGAATCATTTATCAGGTACTCTTCAAGATTCAGATTTTATAATTGCTTCTGGAAGAGTCAATGTCAAGGCAAATAATCTGCGCATCAGTGGAGTAGATCTGGATAAGCTTGTGGATGATTTTCAAAACTCTCAGAGTGTTGGTTTGCTGGATATAGGTGCGGTTGCATTATTGGGACCTGCAGCAATAGCGGTCACGAAGGGTAACGATTACCGTAATCTTGTTACAAGCCTGGATAATAAAGGTAATAGTGAAGTGACGCAATTAAATTCTGATATTTCATATGTTGATGATATTGCAACGATGGAAGATGTTGCCTTCGCGACTAAAAACCATCGACTTGCCATGCAGGGAAAAATTAATATGAAAGATAATACTTTTGTGAAATTTGATGTCGCAACTATTGATAAAGATGGCTGTCCCATTTATAAGGAAGAATTAAAAGGAAGTCTGGAGTCTCCAACAGTAAAAAAAGCAAATGTATTGATAAGTGGAGTAATGAATCCAATTAATTCAGTTATCTCCCAAGCAACAAAAAGCTTGAAGGCTAAATGTGACAAACCGTTTTATCAGGGTATTGTGAAGGCACCGACAAAGTAAATACACATTTTATCTTGATTAATGTACAGGAAGTGTATACTCTTGGTTAAGAGTGTTTTTTAGGACAAAAGCATTCGTCAAATAATGACTAAATGACAATAATGAGTTTATGAGGTAGTGGTATGTCAGCAGATATCAGTTATTTATTACCCAAAAATAATCGTTCAGTATGGACACCAGAACTTGAGATCATGGATAGTGAATCAGAACCCATGGTGGAAATTCCGTTGCTGGGTTTTATTACGGCAGGAAGTCCAATTGAACGTGTGGAGCAATCTGAATCTCTTGTTGTACCGCAAAGCATGGTTAGCCGTAATACCTATGCATTGAAAGTAAGAGGGCACTCCATGATTGATGATAATATCGAGGATGGTGATATTGTTATTATCGAAAAAATGGAAAGTGCAACTGATGGTCAGTCAGTAGTTTGTTTGATCAATAATGAACAGGTGACCTTAAAGAAGTTCTATGTTGAAAAAACAGGTATCCGTCTGCAGCCTGCTAATCCGGACATGGATCCTATTTTCCTGAAAAATGAGGAAGTGCAAATACTGGGTGTGGTTTCCGGTGTTGTCAGACACTTTCATTAACATATTGTGAGACGGTTGATATTATTAAAACTTCAAATTCAATAAAAATATTGACCTATAATATTCATAAGGGCTTTAGCGCAGTTAACCGGCGTTTTACCCTGTTTGCTATCCGCGATGCTCTGGAAGAAATTGATCCCGATGTGATTTTTTTACAGGAGCTACAGGGTGCACATCACAAACGAAGTCGTAAAATTGAGTCCTGGCCCTTAAAGCCCCAGGGTGAATTTCTGGCCGAGAATCGCTGGCCTTTTTCCCTTTATGCTAAAAATGCGGTTTATAAAAAAGGCCATCACGGCAATGGTATTTTATGCAAGTATCCAATTATTGACTGGCATAATCAAAATCTTTCCAAAGCAAAATTTGCCAGTCGCAGTTATTTACATGCCAGGATTCAATTACCTAACCAGAAAAAATTAAATCTGGTGTGTGTGCATCTGGGCTTATTTGAAGCAGAGCGGGAAATGCAGTTGGATACGATAGCTAAAGCCATTGAACGAAACATACCTGATGATGAGCCGCTTATTATGGCAGGCGATTTTAATGACTGGCGTAAACGAGCTATTGATCATATGAAAATTGATCTGGGACTGGAAGAAGCTTTTCAAAGTTACTCTGGTCAACATGCCCGAACTTTTCCCGTCTGGCGACCTACTCTACAGGTTGACAGAATCTATTATCGTGGCATTAATCTTCACGAAGCATTGTCATTTCCTCATAAGAGATGGCGTAAACTTTCCGATCACCTGCCAATCGGTGCGTTATTTGAATTAAAATAAGTTACACTGATTAGCTGCTTTGACCCGGTTAAAAAAACGATTAAATGCAATGCAAGACCAATTCATATCGACCCAACAATTATTAAATGACTGCTCAATCCGTATTTCAAGTCGAGCAAAATATATGCGTCTGAGTATGTCATTAGAAAAAGGACTGGTTGTCGTTGTGCCAAAATCCATGAGCAGACGTCAGGCAGTAAAACTTATCCCTGAGTTTGTCAGGGACAAGCAAGTCTGGATTAATGCTACTATTGAGAAACTACAGGCACAAAAACAATTAAGACCCTTGATTGAACATTGTCAATTACCAGAGAATGTATCTTTGCTTGCCCTGGATCAGATCTTCTCTATTACTTATCAATACCTTCCAGATTCACCCTTAAAATTATTACATCAGGATCATTATCAACTGGAAGTCAGAGGTGATCTGGATAATCGACAGTCAGTCTTTGCTCTTCTGGAATGTTTTTTTAAAGACTATGCACGGTTTTATTTACAACAGAGACTGGAGCAACTGAGTCAGGAGTCAGGACTTGTGTATAATCGTCTGACAGTCAGAGCACAAAAGACTCGCTGGGGGAGTTGTTCGGCAAAGAAGAATATTAATCTGAATTATCGTTTATTATTTATTAATAAACATTTAGTTGATTATATCCTGTTACATGAATTGGTCCATACTATCCACATGAATCATTCAAATGCATTTTGGACATCACTGAAATTACTGGTACCTGATGCGCGGAGCAAAGATCGGCAGGTTAATCAAATTACTCGATCACTGCCTTGCTGGATGTTTTACAAATAAGCTGAGAAAAGTTTATTTTTCACATTCATCTTCAGAATTTTTCCAGATGTTTTTGGTGATAAACCAGATAAGAAATGTGACACCCAGAGCGCCTGACAGGATTAGAATATGCATTCCAAAAGAATTGAAAAAGCTATAACTCAGGGAACTGATAGACGCCAGATTTTCCGGAGAATCCTTCTCAATGATCCCCTCTGTACCAGTAAAGAGCATAAATAGAGGTAGTGGAATTAAGAGTATCGCTATTTTTTCCACAATATGCCGAATGGCTGGTGCTAGTTTAGGTATTATTTTTGTTGAAAAATCGTGTAAATGTAAGAGCATAATCTGATTCCCCCCAGAGTCATATTGAAGCAAGTATAGATCATTTAAAATTCTGGGATATACTGGTATATCCTAGTTAATTTGTTATAAAGTGTATCAATAAATTTCTACATTTAGATGACAATATAGTTAGATCGTGAGATCAAATACTCACTAGATGTATTGCACAATCCGTACCAAATCAGGAAAATATTTAAGTTATTGAAATAAAATAAAAAAATATATTTTATAAAAAATAATCCTGCACATGAATAATGCAGATATACGTTTTTGGATCTTTTCAGTGCATGTGAGAAAATCTTTTTGTCAGATAATTCCCTAAGGGTTTGCCCAGTGGGTGAACATCATGTTTGTAAAATGTGTGAAGGCTATCACACTTATATTGCTATACTAAATTATTTAATTATGCTGAGGAATTATCATTAATGTCACAATGTGATACTGCCATTAAACAAACACAGTCCTGGCTGGATAATTTTATTATTGCTCATCATATTTGTCCCTTTGCTAAAAGAGAACGTGACAGGGGAAGTATCCATTTTTGTGTCGATGAGAACAGTGAAATAAGTCAGACACTGGAGAACCTGGTTATTGAGTGTGAGCGACTGGATCAGGAGCCGGAGATAGAAACAACTTTATTTATTCTTGCTCAGGTCGGCGAGGATTTTAATGATTATCTGGACTTTCTTGATATTGCCAATCAATTGCTGATTACCCAGAACTATGAGGGGATTTATCAATTAGCCAGTTTTCATCCGGATTATTGTTTCGCTGATGGCTCTTCTCTAGCTGATGGCTCTTCCCCCGCTGATGGCTCCCACCCCGCTGATGGCTCTAACGACGATCCTGCAAACTACACAAATCGTTCTCCTTATCCCATGCTGCATATTATCCGCGAACAAAGTCTGGAAAAAGCCCTGCAGAACTATCCCAATCCTGAGCTGATCCCTGAACGTAATATAGCGTTTTGCCGAAGTCAGGGGCTTGAAGCGATGAAGGAAATGCTCTTGGCAGTGAAAAAGGTTAAGTGTTAGCAGCTTAGTTCGTAATACCTTATTAAAATGTTTGGTTATTATCCTGGCACAATTTATAATATGATTTCAGGCAGCACATTAATTGGTCACATTAAGGAATCATATGAACCAGCCCGATAAAGAGGCAGTAAAAGCCTATCTACTACAATTACAAGATAATATCTGTCACTCTTTAGAGCAGGAGGATGGCGGACAGGGTTTTATTGAGGAGACATGGGAACGAGAGCAAGGCGGCGGCGGTCGTTCTCGGGTTTTGAGTCAGGGTAAAGTATTTGAGCAGGCTGGCGTTAATTTTTCTCATGTTATGGGAGCAAGCCTGCCTCGTTCTGCCACTGCGAAGCGACCGGAACTAGAAGGAAGAAGTTTTGATGCCATGGGTGTTTCATTGGTGATACATCCGAATAATCCTTTTGTTCCGACCTCTCATGCCAATGTGAGGTTTTTTATTGCGACTAAAGAGAATGCTGATCCTATCTGGTGGTTTGGTGGTGGTTTTGATTTAACACCCTATTATCCATTTAAAGATGATGTCATTTCCTGGCATGAAAATGCAAAAGAAGCCTGTGACGAGATTGATGCAGCTTATTATGAGCAATTTAAAAACTGGTGTGATGAATACTTTTTTCTACCCCATCGCAATGAAACTCGCGGCGTAGGCGGTCTGTTTTTTGATGACTTTAACGAGGGTGGCTTTGAGCATGGATTTGATCTTATGCAAAGTGTCGGAAATCACTTTATTCCCGGGTATTTACCCATAGTGCAAAAAAGAAAAAATACCGCCTACAGCGAGCAACATAAAGATTTCCAGCTCTACAGGCGTGGGCGTTATGTAGAGTTTAATCTGGTATACGATCGGGGGACTTTGTTTGGCTTACAAACCGGGGGTAGGACAGAATCTATTTTGATGTCCTTGCCGCCGCTGGTAAAATGGAAATATAACTGGCAGCCTGAAAAAGACTCAGCAGAAGCTGATCTATACGAAAATTATCTAAAACCGCAAAACTGGTTGAAACTCTAATCTTAGTAAGCTCAGGCCAGGTTAATAGCCTGAGCTTGTTCTATAGAAAAGATAAGAAAGGTATTTAAGCTGACACTGCTTCAGCCTTTTTGTCATACCACTTCTTAACTTCTTCGTCCCAGCCATCCATACGCACGTATGAACACTGACGAGGCTCGCTGACCATATTGGGATCCAGATCAAGACCGATACCTTCCAGGTAATTCACCAGGCCGATACGTTCAATCATTTCACCGGTACGTTCATGTTCCAGAGCGTTTTCAGCAAAGAAGTCAATCATTTCACCGGTCAGTTCAACCAGATATTCAATTTCTTCCATGGTATCGACTTTCAGGAATGGTGCAACGACCGTACCCATCATGTCACCAATTTTCAGTGTACGCTTACCACCAATCAGTATAGTCACACCGGTATCATCACCAGGTGCCAGTGCTTTGGTCATAACATTGATACAATGCATACAACGAACACATTCTTTATTGTTAACCGCTAATGTGTTGTCATCATTCAGTTTAATGGCATTTGAAGGGCAGCGATCGGTGACATTATCAATAACATAGTCACGACCTTTTGCTTCAACAAAGGCTTTCACTTCATCCTGGTCAACTTTCATATCATCACGCCAGATACCAATAACGGCCATATCGGCACGTTCAATCGCATTAGTACAGTCGTTTGGACAACCAGAGACTTTAATTTTCCACTTATAAGGCAGAGCCGGTCTATGTAGATCGTCCTGGAATTCATTCACCAGGTGACGCATCATGCCATGCTCATTAGTACAGGAATGTTCACAACGAGCTGCACCAACACAGGCCATTGAAGTACGAACACAAGGACCGGCGCCACCCAAATCCCAACCATAAGCATTCACTTTATCAAAGAAAGGCTGCATTTCCGCAGTGGTCGAGCCGATAAACATAATGTTACCTGTCTGACCATGGAAAGTTTGCAGACCAGAACCATGAGCTTCCCAGTCATCAGCTAACTGATTCAGAATATCAGCCGTATAGAAGTTACCTGCAGGCGGCTGGACACGGACTGTATGAAATTCTCTGGATTCAGGAAAGTGTTCAGCAACTTCTGAAAAACGTGGAATAATACCGCCGCCATAACCAAAGACAGAGACTGTACCACCTTTCCACCATCCCATACGCGTTTCGTAGGAATGCTCTAACTGGCCTAACAGGCCGCTGACCATTGAGTTGATACGTTCACTTGGATGCTCATCTCTTAA